>OGXG01001685.1_pt1 | contig 10697 bp, 10 predicted proteins | sample 1576251 | NCBI WGS metagenome assembly OGXG01 (sample SAMEA3541533, study PRJEB24748) | human gut metagenome | biome: human gut; feature: human-associated habitat; material: faeces | place: China | collected 2012
AAAAGGGTAGATTATAGCCGAGAGCATCCTGTTTTCGGCTGCGACGAGCACGAGGTAGAGGCCGAGCGAGAAGACGGCACCGCCCATGAACTTCTGCACTGCGAAGGGAAGCGTGGAGTCGCTCATGAAGAGCGTGCAGAAGAGCCCGCCGAGCCCGATATAGAAGCCGGCGAGTACGGTGAGGGGCAGCTGGGTGCGCAGATCCATGCTGCTTTTGGTTACCCCGAGGCCGAGCACCTTTTCGGTGATTTCCTTCGGGGTGAGTGCGTCGGGACGCAGTGCGCTGTTGTCGGTCATGGGAAGCTCCGGAATGTTTGAATAACTGTGGGCGAGGCCCGTTTGGAAAGCGTCCTCGGACGAGGCGTCGTTTTCCAAACCGGCCGCAGCTTCTGGCTCGGAGGAGCCTGACCTGAAACGGCGGAATCAAAGGAACGGACATTGTATTGAAGTTTTCGCGCCCCTTCGGGCGACTACTTCCAATTTTCGCCGAAAGATGTATTCACTTTTTTCCGCGCCCGTCTTCCGAAAACGACGAAGGCTTCGAGAGCTGCGATCCTTTGAATTGATAAGCGGAAATCCAATATCTGTCGGCCTGGATAACAGTGACGCCATAGATGTGGCAATGGATCCACACATCTGGTTCATGGCTTCTGCAATTGCTGATAACGTGAGATCATCGAGCTGCAGATTGGAAAGATTACGACCGTCACCGCCCATCATAAGACTTGCAATGACCAGCGCATCCTGAACATCCAGTACCATAAGATTTGTCCCGTCTAAGCCGCTTGTGTATGGAACTTTGACCAGAATATGGTTGTCACTTTCCAGCGTGTTTTCTTTGTCCAGTACTTCTACAAGCGGAGTGGTAATGTTTGTTGAACGGTTGATGATCATACTGAGGGCGGTAGCCGCAGTACCTGTACAGATATTTGCAACTTCACCGATGATATCAGCCTGTTCTTTCGTGATATTCTCCATAGAATTTCCTCCATAGTACCTATTACTACATTTGATTATAGCAAATTTTAGCACATAAAGAAAGAAAATCTTTGCTTTTTTTCACTTTTCATTGGTATCATAACACAGATGTGGTAAAATTGGAATAACAAAAACATGGAATAATCGTAGAAAGGAGAAAAAATGGGAGATATCGAATATCAGGAAGCACTCAAACTTGGAAAAAAAGAATATAAGGCATGTGTTTCGCAGGGGCGCTTTCCCTATCTGCCGGTTCTGGATGATATTTTATCCAGAGAAAATATCCAGACGGAACAGAATATGGGGCTGATGCAGATACCATTGGATTTTGTGGTTGGTACGGCGACGAAAGGAAGAACGTATTCTTTTGCAGCCAATTTTATGCCGATCCTCGATGTGGATACAGAGTTTGCATTCAAATGGACCGCGCTGTCCGATGCACAGGTAAACGAAGGCATCCGGGATCCGATTATTGCTTATGAATATATGAACCGTTATTATGTGGTGGAGGGAAACAAGCGTGTCAGTGTACTGAAGTATTTTAAGGCAGATTCCATTGTCGCCAACGTGACACGTAAGATTCCAAAGTATTCCGAGGATGAGGACGTAAAATTATATTATGAATATATGAAGTTTAATCAGATTTCGGGATTGAACAATATCGAATTTTCCAAAACCGGTATGGCGGATAAACTGCTTGCACTGATGGGATCCACTGCCATATGGGATGCGGATACCCGAATGGAATTTAACAGTCTGGTTAATCATTTCACAAAGGCATATGAGTTCCGCGGAGGGCGCAAACTGCCGATCCGGGTGGGGGATGCGCTGACTGCATTTATCAATGTATACGGTTACCATACGGTTCTTGGCATGTCGGATGATGAGCTGAGTTTAAATATTGTGAAATGCTGGAATGAGTTTGTCATGCTCACAGAGAAACAGAGCGTTGGTCTGGTCATGGATCCGCTGGCGGCAGAAGAGCGTAAGGGAAGAAGCATCTTCAGTTACTTTATGCCATCGTCAGCAAAGAAATTTACCGTGGCATTCCTGTATCCAAAATCACCGGATACATCCGACTGGATTTATGCGCATGACCTTGGGCGCAATTATCTGGAAGAGACGTTCCCGGATCAGATGAAGACCATCTGTGTCAATGATGTGACGGAGGAACGCACGGAGCAGGTGCTGAATGACGTGATCCGTCAGGGGGCAGATATCATATTTGAGGTGGCACCGCAGATGATGAAAGACAGTCTGAAAGTGGCTGTGGATCATCCGGATGTAAAGATTTTAAACTGCAGTCTGAATACTTCGCATAAGTATATCCGCACGTACTATGCCCGGATGTATGAAGCAAAATTCCTTTCGGGAATGATTGCGGGGGCACTGGCAGAAAATGACAGGATTGCATATATTGCAGATTACCCGATATACGGAATGATCGCAAATATTAATGCCTTTGCGCTGGGAGCAAGTTTTACCAATCCACGGGCAAGGATTTATCTTGCATGGTCCACCAGTGAAAATTATGACAGGGAACGGTTCTTAAAGGACAACAATATTCAGGTGGTATCGGATCAGGATATGATTACACCGCGCGATCCGGGCAGGCAGTTTGGGCTGTATGAGTGTTCGGAGGATGGAAGGAAACTGAATCTGGTGATGCCACTCTGGAACTGGGGTGTATTCTATGAAAAAATGATCCAGAGTATTCTTGCGGGATCTTACCAGTCGGAAGAAAATTCTGAGGGCAGGGCACTCAACTACTGGTGGGGAATGTCTGCGGGTGTGATTGACCTGATCTGTTCGAAGAATGTACCGACCGGGGTCAAGCGTCTGGTGGATCACTTAAAGAGTGATATTAAAAAGGGAGATATTGTGCCGTTTTACGGAGAAATCCGTGCACAGGACGGGACACTCAAAAACAAGAAGGATAAAGCCATGAAACCGGAAGCCATCATGGAGATGGACTGGCTGACAGATAATGTCATTGGGGAGATACCGACAATGGGAGAATTACGTGCAGAGGCACGTCCGGTTGTCCAGATAAAAGGTGTAGAGGAAAAAATGAAAAAATGAAGATACTAGTAATAGCAGATGAAGAATCTCAGAAAATCTGGGATTTCTTTCGAAAAGAAGACTATGCGGATATTGACCTGGTAATTTCTTGTGGTGACCTGAAAGCAGATTATCTGTCATTTATCGCAACGATGATTGCAGTTCCGGTATTGTATGTGCATGGAAACCATGATGATAAGTACAAAAGAAAGCCCCCGGAGGGATGTATCTGTATTGAAGATACCGTGTATATGTTTCATGGGATAAGGATTCTCGGACTGGGAGGATCTTACCGTTATAAACCAGGGGTGAACCAGTATACGGAAGTGCAGATGGAACGCCGCATCCGGAGACTTTTCTGGAAAATACGCCGAAAAGGGGGCATTGATATTTTGGTGACACATGCCCCGGCAGGCGGTATGCATGATGGGGAAGATCTTTGCCATAAAGGGTTTGATGCATTTTATCGTGTGATTAACAAATACCATCCGAAATATTTTGTACATGGACATATGCATATGAATTATGGAAGGGATATTCCGCGGGAGGATTTCATCGGAGATACCAAAGTGATCAATGCATATGAGAGATATGTAATTGAAATTTAAAAATTGTCTGATAACCACGCGTTATACTGTCAGGCTTTGCACTGCGGTGCAAATGATTGCATGATTACAGCCCTGACCCATAGGGGCATGTTTTCCGGGCTGTAATCATTGCGGATCACATCAGGGGAAAACGGCAACACGCTGGAAACTGTAATTTGATAAAATAATTAAAAAAATCTTGACAATTTAGAAAATACCATGTATGATGTAAGAGTTGACGCGGTCAACGAGATGCTGATGTGGCTCAGAGGTAGAGCACTTCCTTGGTAAGGAAGGGGTCACGGGTTCAATTCCCGTCATCAGCTCGCTTCATAAAACGGTGGAATCCTTTGGGGTTCTGCCGTTTTGCAATTTTTCAGATGTTTTAAAGGAGGTTTTACAGATGGAATCAATGAAGGATTATGAAAAGGAGCTGGAACGTTCTTTCCGCACGATTAACGAAGGAGATATTGTCAGTGGAGCTGTGGTAGCAGTAACCGATGAAGAAGTGACACTTGACCTGAATTATTATGCACCGGGAATTATCAAAATTGAAAATCTGAGCAATGATCCGGATTTTCATGCCAAGGAAGAATTACAGCCGGGAGACATCATCGAGGCAACGGTTGTGCGTACAGATGACGGACACGGAAACATCGAATTGTCGAAAAAGGAAGCAAACGAAGTGCTTGCCTGGGATAAACTCCGGGAGATGATGGAGCAGCAGACGGTTGTGACTGTCCGGATCAAAGAGAGTGTGCCGAGTGGTGTGGTTGCATTCTTAGAAGGAATCCGGGCATTCATTCCGGCATCCCAGTTGTCCGCAGATTATGTGGAAGACACGGATGCATGGATCGGAAAAGATGTGCGTGTCGTTGTGATTACCGTAGATCCTGAGAAGAATAAACTGGTATTGTCCGGAAAAGTTGTGGCAAGACAGGAGCGCGAGGAAGAAAGAAATCACCGGATTGCCATGCTTGTGCCTGGATCTGTGGTAGAGGGAACCGTAGAATCCATTATGCCATACGGAGCATTCATCAATATCGGGAATGGCATCAGCGGTCTGGTTCATATTTCACAGATCAGCCAGAAGCGGATCTCTTCCGTTCATGAAGTTTTAAAAGAGGGACAGAAAGTAAAGGCGAAGATTTTAAATACCAACGATGGAAAAGTCAGCCTGAGCATGAAAGCGCTGGAAGATATTATGGAAAAGCCGCAGGAGGAAGAAGAGGCAGAGGCAATCGAGTACAGCTCAAATGAAACGGCCGGAACAAGTCTTGGAGATCTTCTTTCCAGATTCAAATTATAATCAGATTTTTTTTAGACAGTAAAAAACCCGTGAAGATGAACAGCAGACCGTTCATCTTCACGGGTTCTTTTTAGAAATTAAGCGTTGGAATTCTGATAATAACCAAGCACTTTTTTGACATAATTCTGTGTTTCCTTAAACGGTGGAATCCCACCGTACTTGTCGACATTTCCACCACCGGCATTGTATGCGGCAAGCGCAAGGGAAACATCTCCGTTGTATTTCTTTAAGTTCTGCGCCATCAGTTTGGCACCACCCATAATATTTTGCTGTGCATCGTATGCATTTGTGACACCAAGTCCTTTTGCGGTGGACGGCATCAGCTGCATGACACCCATGGCACCGGCAGAGCTGGTTGCGGATGGATTGAAATTGGATTCCTGCCTGGCAATGGCTTTGAGCAGGTTGATATCCACACCGTATGTTTCAGAAGCTTCTTTGAAATATTCTTCGAGGTTCTCCGGAGAAGAAACACTGCCGGAGGAGGTGGTACTATTTGTTGCAGAAGAACTGGAAATTGCCGGGGTATCCGTGACCGGAGACGTATCAACCGGTGCATCGGTCTGCGGGGTAAATCCAAGGATCTGCTGTACCGTATCCAGGGAAACGGCACCACTGTTGCTGGCGGCAAGCAGTGCGTCCACTGCCATGGCCTGTACGCTGCGCTCAGCGGAGGCCAGACATTCCTTAAATGTGGTGACGGCTTCATCCGTATTTTTCGGTGTCTGTATATTGGCAGAAGCTGCTTCCTGCAGCCGGGCTGTCTGTGTCTGATCAATATAAGGTAAAACTGTTACACCCATGATTTTCCTCATCTTTCGTTCGCTTAATCTAACATTCGATCATGCATATCATATCATAATCTGTGGAAAAATAAAAGGAAAAGGCGAAAATTGCTTGAATTTGTAAAAGAGTTGTTGTAGCATAACATCAGACGAAAAAGTGTAGATAAAGGAGCCAGATTATGGAGAAAAAGCCGTTTGTAACAAAGAGTCAGGTGGAGGAGATCGTCAAAACATACCCGACACCGTTTCATTTATATGATGAAAAAGGCATTCGTGAGAATGCAAAAAAAGTAAAGGAAGCTTTTGCATGGAATCCGGGATTCCGCGAGTATTTTGCAGTGAAAGCAACCCCAAACCCATATATTTTAAAAATTTTACAGGAATATGATATGGGATGTGACTGTTCCTCTTACACAGAACTGATGCTTGCAAAGTCCTGTGGATTTGACGGAAAGCATATTATGTTTTCTTCAAATGATACGCCGGCAGAGGAATTTGCCTATGCGGATGAACTTGGGGCAATCATCAATCTGGATGATTTCACCCATATTGATTTCTTAGAAGAAACGATCGGTCATATTCCGGAGACCATCAGCTGTCGTTACAATCCAGGCGGAGTATTTGAACTGAGCAACGGAATCATGGACAACCCTGGAGATTCCAAATACGGCATGACAAAGGATCAGCTCATCGAAGCGTTTAAGATTTTAAAGGATAAGGGAGCAAAGCATTTCGGTGTCCATGCATTTCTTGCCAGCAATACCGTCACAAACGAATACTATCCGAAGCTTGCAGGAGAACTGTTTGAACTGATCGTGGAATTAAAGGAAAAGACCGGATGTGATATCAGATTCGTAAATCTTTCCGGTGGTGTGGGAATCCCTTATACACCGGACAAGGAGCCGAATGATATCGCTGTCATCGGAGAAGGTGTGCACAAAAAGTTCGATGAGATCTTAGTTCCGGCAGGACTTGGGGATGTATCCATTTATACCGAGATGGGACGTTTCATGCTTGGACCTTACGGATGCCTTGTGACGAAGGCCATCCATGAGAAACATATCTACAAAGAGTATATTGGTGTGGATGCATGTGCAGCAAACCTGATGCGTCCGGCAATTTATGGGGCATATCATCACATTACGGTTCTTGGAAAAGAAAATGCACCATGCGATCACGTGTATGATGTGACAGGAAGTCTTTGCGAGAACTGCGATAAGTTCGCGGTTGACCGGAAACTGCCAGAGATCGACATGGGAGATTATCTTGTGATCCACGATACCGGAGCACATGGATTTTCCATGGGATATAATTACAATGGACGTCTTCGTTCTGCAGAATTACTGCTCAAAGAAGACGGAAGTGTGAAGATGATCCGTCGTGCAGAGACACCGGAAGATTACTTTGCAACATTTGACTGTTTTGATGATATCAGGATCACAAAATAAAAGAGTTAGGATGTACAGATAAAATAACAGAGGACGCAAATCCCGGGGAAAACGGGATGCGTCCTCTTTTTGTTTAAGAAAACGATGTGCCGCAAAAAGAAAGACCTCAGATTTCCGATTGGAAACCTGAGGTCTTTTATATGCCGGCAGTGGGACTTGAACCCACACGATGTTGCCATCAACAGATTTTGAGTCTGCCTCGTCTGCCAATTCCGACATGCCGGCGCGAACAAATATTATATTAACATATGAAAGACGCATTTGCAAGCCTTTTTATGATTTCGGGAATAGGACTTTTGGTTCATTGACAGAAGTTATCATATATGATAACTTTAGAATACATGAGCACGATTTATAAAGGTGTAAGGGGGCGGATATGCAGGAACATAATCACGCCAGACAGGAAATTGCATCCCAGCTTCGGCAGGTGCGAAAGGAGCAGGGGATGACACAGGAACGGCTCGCAGAAAAAGTCGGTACCAGAAAGTCAAATATTTCCCGTCTGGAGAGCGGGAGATATAATCCGAGTCTGGACTTTCTGGAAAAAGTTGCAGGAGGACTTGGCAGGGAGATTGAGGTAAAAGTCACGTGAGGAGGAAGATGCAAAAAGCATGACGATGAAACTTGGAAATTATAAGGATAACGACGTGGAACTGTGCCGTACCACCAATTCCAGAGTGAGTACACATACGGCGGAGGCACTGCTTGAACAGCACATTCCATTTACAAAGAACAGTAAAAAGATTCCTTTTTTCAAGAGGGAAACCTACCAGGGGGCAGATACCCTCTGGGTGATCACCATCAATCCACGCAGATACGGGCAGGCACGCCGCGTGATCGATGGTATGGATCGTGCATACCGGGAGCGTCTGGTGTTATCCAATTACTAGAATGAAATTATGATAAAAATGTGAAATGCGTTTTAAAAGCAGAATGAGTGTGGTAAAATTCTATTCAGATAAAATCGTATGAAAGCGATGGAAATGGAAGGAATGGAAGGAGCCATACTCATTTTTATGTTAGGGAACATGGAGCAGACAGTCGCACGCAAGCAGACAAAAAGGGAGAAAAACAACGCACAGAAACGGACAGAAGGGTGGAAACAGAAGGGCATATGGCTGTTATGGTATGCCGTGGTTCCGGTGTTTGCTTTTTACCTGATGGAGTGTTATGAACACAATCCGTTTGCGGAAGTGCGTGTGGGAGCACAGCTTTTTAATATTTTTTTGTTTGAGCTGATCGGATGGATGTTATATTTTCTGACCGGAAGAATGTGTTTTGCGTCCAGAGTGCTGTACGGACTTGCTGTGGCGTTTGGAATTACCAATCATTATGTGATGAAATTCCGTTCCACACCGTTTGTTCCGTGGGATCTGTTTTCGGCTGGAACAGCAGCCAGTGTGGCTGGAAACTATGATTTTACACCGGACCGGCGCATGGTGATTGTTACACTTGTTTTTATTGCATTATTTGTGCTGACCCGCCTTTTTAAAAAAGGCCCGCGTTTTTCCTGGAAAATAAGGCTGGGGAGTATCGTACTGGTGGGACTGGTATTGTGTACATTTGTCAATGCCCTGCAGCAGGAATCGTTTCAGACAAAACATTATCTGTATCCGTTTCTGTTCACACCGGCATATATGACAAAAGTAAATGGCATGGCGGTAACCTTTGCCATGGATCTTGCCTATGTGGCAGTGGAGCGTCCGGCAGGATACGATGCGGATGAAGCAAAAGAGACGCTGGCGAAATACGAAACGAAAACAACAGAAACCGACACACAGGATCTGCCCAACATCATTGTCATCATGGATGAGGCATTTTCGGATTTAAAAGTGCTGGGACCGTTAGAAACCAATGAGGATTACATGCCGTTTATGCACCGGATGCAGCAGGGGGAGAAAAACACGGTCACGGGATATGTCCAGACATCTGTGTGTGGGGGAAACACTGCGGATTCGGAATTTGAATTTCTGACAGGCAATACGATGGCATTCCTTCCGAACGGAAGTATTCCGTATCAGCAGTACATCAAGGGCAGGACACCGTCTTTAGCAGGTTATCTGAAATCCTTAGGATATGCGACCTATGCACAGCATCCGTATCAGGCCAGCGGATGGAACCGGGATAAAGTGTATCCTCTGCTTGGATTTGACAATCTGGATTTTATGGAAGATTACAGGGATGTCTCCTATGTGCGCAATTATATCAGCGATGCATCGGATATGGAGCACATTATAGAAACTTATGAGAAAAACAAAGCCTCTGGCAAACCGGCCTTTATTTTCAATGTGACGATGCAGAATCATGGCGGATATACCGATACCTATATGAATCTGACGAATGATATCCAGTCACAATATGCCAGCGAACCGCTCAATCAGTACCTGACACTGATCCACAAGACCGATCAGGCACTCGAAAATCTGATTGATTATTTTTCCAAAGTGGATGACAGGACGATCATCGTATTTTTCGGGGATCATCAGCCGAATGATACAGTGGCTTCTGTCGTGGAAAACGGGGCACAGGTAGAGACACAAAAACGTTATCTCGTACCTTATCTGGTGTGGAGTAATTATGGGATCGAGGGAGCGAAAGATAAAAATACGAGTCTGAATTATCTTGCGGCGCAGGTACTTACCGCAGCAGGAGTGCCGACGAATGCATACCAGAATTACCTCTTAAGTCTGAGCAAAACTTACCCGGTGATCTCTGCAGCGGGGCAGACAAAAGGGATCGGAGCCGATGAAAAACAGCTTCAGACTTACAAGAAGCTTCAGTATTATCAGTTGTTTGAAAAAAACAAGGAAAAGGATGAGTAAGAACATGAAAAAAATGATTTCGCGGATGGTGTCGCACCGGTCATTTCCTTATGTGATGGCATTTCTTATGCCATTTATAATCTGTGTGGTCATCTGTATCGGAAACGGGGTATATCCTTTCGGGGATAACTGTATTCTGCATATCGATATGTATCATCAGTACTGTCCGTTTTTTACAGAGTTTCTTCATAAATTAAGAACCGGCGGAAGTCTGCAGTATTCCTGGAACCTGGGACTGGGATCGGATTTTGTTTCCCTGTATGCCTATTATCTGGCGAGTCCGCTTAATTTTCTGATCGTGCTCTGCCCGAAACATTATGTGATCGAGTTTATGACGATACTGGTGCTGGCAAAGATTGCCCTGTGCGGACTGACTTTTTTCTTATTCTTAAAATATCATTTTCATCTGATTGGAAAAGACTCAAAACTCCATAAAAATCAGGTGATTCCGGCACTTGTATGTTCTACGGCATATGCATTGTCCGGATTTGTGGCAGCCTACAGCTGGGATATCATGTGGATGGACTGCATCCTTCTTTTTCCTCTGATCATGGTGGGACTGGAAAAACTGGTACGGGAGCAGAAACCGGGACTGTATTTTGTGACACTTGCATTGTCAGTGTTTGCAAATTATTACATTTCCATCATGATCTGTATCTTTCTGGTGTTTTATTTTATTCTTCTCTTTTTTACGCAGAAAGGAGGAA
>OGXG01001698.1_pt1 | contig 10645 bp, 5 predicted proteins | sample 1576251 | NCBI WGS metagenome assembly OGXG01 (sample SAMEA3541533, study PRJEB24748) | human gut metagenome | biome: human gut; feature: human-associated habitat; material: faeces | place: China | collected 2012
AAACTGGTTCAGAACAAAATTGTTTCAAGCCTCATCAACGGAAAGATAGAATGGGAAGCCGCAACAGAAGAAATAGACGCAACGGATATGGACAAACAACTGTCGCCAACGGACATCGTATTGCCTATCATCGCCGATTCTTCGCAATTGGAAGCCATTTACGAAGCCGTACACGATAAGACTTTTATCCTGCACGGCCCTCCGGGAACGGGTAAATCGCAAACAATTACCAATATCATCGCCAACGCGCTTTACAAAGGGAAACGTGTCTTATTCGTTGCGGAAAAAATGGCTGCCCTCTCCGTTGTTCAAAACCGACTGGCAGCTATCGGTTTGGCTCCGTTCTGTTTGGAAATTCATTCCAACAAAACAAAGAAATCCGCTGTTATCTCACAACTGAAAGAAACAACGGAAATTATCAGGCAGACACCTCCCGAAGAATTCAAAAAGGAAGCGGAGCGTTTGCTGAATTTGCGGGCAGAACTGAATCAGTATATTGAAGCCCTGCATAAAGAATATCCGTTCGGAGTTTCACTATACGACGCCATTATCCATTATCAATCTGTGGACGTCGAACCTTGTTTTGAGATTCCACAACCTTATCTGGATACATTAGACAAAGATACATTTGCGCAATGGGAAGAGGCTATCGAATCGTTAGTCAGAACCGCCAATGCGTGCGGACACCCTTATCGGCATCCATTAACAGGCATCTCGATTTCCGAATATTCATCTGCCGGAAAAGAAGAAGCCTCCCAATTACTTACCGCTTTCATTGATTTATTAAATACCATCCGGCAGAAGTTGGATGTATTTTCCGTACTTCTGAAAGATACGGATATACACCCTACACGCAAGGATTTCCAAACGATTGCCTGTATCATCCGGAGAATACTCGATATTCCGGAGCTGACTCCGGGATTGCTGACTCTGCCGTTATTGAATGAAACGCTGAATGAATATCGTGAAGTGGTGGTTCATGGGCAAAAACGTGATGAACAAAGAAAAGAAATAGAGGCAGGATTCACCAAAGAGATTCTGTCTATCAACGCAAAGCAGACGGTAGCCGAATGGAACCGGGTATCCGATCAATGGTTCCTTCCCAGATATTTCGGTCAGCGAAAAATCAAAAAGGCTATCAACATCTATGCTTTAAAAACCATTGAAACAGAAGACATCAAACCGCTACTCCACCGGATTATCCGGTATCAGGAAGAAAAGGACGCTGTTCAGAAATACACTGGCCAACTCCCCTCTTTGTTCGGACGATTCGGCAAGAATGAGGATTGGACTGCCATTGAGCAGATTATCAATGATATGGCTTCTCTTCACTCACATTTGCTGAATTACGCAAAGGACATTGCCAAGGTGTCACAAATCAAACAGAATTTGTCTGTACAGCTCACAGAAGGGATTCAAACATTCAGAGATATTCACGCTCACTCTTTCAATGAACTGTATCAGTTGTCGGATACACTCACAGTCATTGAAAAGAAGTTGTCCGGCACGTTGGGTATATCAACAGAAGAGCTTTATACCTCTTCAGCCGACTGGATAACGATTGCGCTATCAAAAGTCCAAACCTGGAAAGATAACCTCGACAAACTCAAAGACTGGTATCAGTGGTTACAAGCATACCAAACTCTGAATAAACTGGGAATCGGATTTGTCGCGACAGAATATAAGGAAAAGAATATCCCTACCGACCAACTGACAGACATCTTCTGCAAGAGTTTCTACCAGGCGGTTATTCAGTATATCATTGCCAAAGAACCCACGTTGGAATTATTCAACGGCAAAATTTTCAACGATATTATTGCTAAATACAAACAAATATCCGCCAAATTCGAAGAAACGACCAAAAAAGAATTGTTTGCGCGGCTGGCTTCCAACATTCCGTCTTTTACTCACGAAGCTATCCAAAGTTCCGAAGTGGGCATCCTTCAAAAGAATATCCGCAACAATGCTCGTGGCATATCCATCCGCAAGCTGTTCGATCAGATTCCTACTTTATTGTCGCGTATGTGTCCGTGTATGCTAATGAGCCCGCTTTCCGTCGCTCAATTCATTGATACGGATGCTGACAAATTCGATTTGATTGTCTTTGACGAAGCGTCACAGATGCCTACTTATGAAGCGGTGGGCGCTATTGCCCGAGGCAAAAACGTGATTATCGTGGGGGACCCGAAACAAATGCCTCCTACCAGCTTCTTCTCGGTCAGCACCGTAGATGAAGATAATATTGAGATGGAGGATTTGGAGAGTATTCTTGACGACTGCCTTGCTTTGTCTATCCCTTCCAAATATTTATTGTGGCACTATCGAAGCAAACATGAGAGCCTCATCGCTTTCAGCAACTCCGAATATTACGATAACAAACTGATGACTTTCCCTTCTCCGGACAACATTGAATCGAAAGTCAGGATAGTCAACATCAACGGTTATTATGATAAAGGCAAATCGCGCCAAAACCGGGCGGAAGCTCAAGCGGTGGTAGACGAAATAGCCAGAAGATTGAGAAGCGAGGAATTGAGAAAGAAAAGTATCGGTGTGGTGACTTTCAGCATCGTTCAGCAAGCCTTGATAGAAGACTTACTTTCCGACCTCTTTATCTTCCATCCCGAACTGGAAACTCTTGCTCTGGAATGTGACGAACCGTTGTTTATCAAAAACCTGGAGAATGTGCAGGGAGATGAACGGGACGTTATTCTCTTTTCTGTGGGCTACGGTCCGGATGCGGAAGGACGTGTCAGCATGAATTTCGGCCCATTGAACCGGGTAGGTGGCGAAAGAAGGTTGAATGTGGCCGTTTCCCGTGCCCGGTATGAGATGATTATCTATTCCACTTTAAGATCGGATATGATTGACCTGAACCGGACTTCCTCTATCGGAGTAGCCGGATTAAAACGTTTCCTCGAATATGCGGAGAAAGGAACTAGGAATACAATCAACAGTGTGACAGCCCAATCAACGGAAACAGCAGCCTCCATCGAGAATATCATTGCCGATAAACTGCGTTCATTGGGATACACCGTGCATACAGACATCGGATGCTCCGGTTACAAAATAGATATAGGTATCGTTGACACCGAAAATACCTCCAACTATCAATTAGGTATTATCTGCGACGGCAAAAACTACAAACGTACCAAGACCGCACGTGACCGGGAAATTGTGCAAAACAATGTACTGAAAGCACTCGGCTGGGATATCTACCGGATATGGACTATGGACTGGTGGGAAAAACCGGACGAAGTAATAGCTGCTATTCAAGAGGCTATCGCACGCAAAAAGAGTTCAAAGGTTAATGCCCAAACAACGACAACCACCGAAATTGATTCTGCCCCAATGACAGCAGAAAAAGAATCTGTGAACAAAGAGTCGACAGACAAAGAAAAAATAACAAAAGAAGAGCCAATAAAAGAAGAGTCAATAAAAGAAGCAGTACCGACTGCAGAGAGAGATAACAATGAAATTTCATTTGTACTCAAAGCATCACCTGCCACTTCTGAAAAGCAAACTGCTTCCGCATCTTCCGCACAAAGCGGAATACAGCAAAAGTACCGATCGGCAAAGATCACTCCAGGCAGCTATTCGCCGGAAGACTTTTTCTTTAGTGAAAGCTATTCTATCCTCACTTCTCAAATACGGAAGATTATAGAGAATGAAGCTCCGGTCAGCAAATCATTGCTTTGCAAGAAGATTCTGTCTGAATGGGGAATCAGTCGTTTGGGAGCACGGGTAGAATCACAGATAGAGACAGCTTTAGATGCACTAAATATCTATCGCACCGAACATGAAGGATTTGTTTTTTGCTGGAAAAACAGAGAGCAATGCATCTCCTACTCTATTTATCGTCCGGTTTCCGAGCGGGAAGCGACAGATATAGCTCCCGAAGAGATAGCCAATGCCATCCGACAACTGTTGACAGACTCCATCAGCCTGCCTGTGGCAGATTTGATAAAAGCATGTGCACAACAATTCGGCTTTGCCCGTATGGGATCGAACATAGACGCTGCCATGCAAAGAGGTATTCGCGAAGCCGTGAAAAGGAATTATGCCAAAATTGAAAATGAACGGGTGACGATTGCGGATTAAATGTTGGTTCGAGTGATCCTGTCTAGTAGATTCAGGTGACAGAAATTAGATCAATACCCTTTCTCCAAACGTTTCAGGGCAGCAATAGAATCGGATACATAGCTATTGTCCGGTTCTATTGACCGCCAATAACAAAGCTCTCCAATCAGCCGTTTCAGATAGACAGGATCACTCGAACCAATCCGTCGCTGATGTTCTGCCAAACCTTTCGTCAGGATGAAATAGACATTCTTTCGGATTTCCCTCTTTCTGGCTTTAGGGATAGTCAGTTTCACACCGGAAGAGATGGACACTCCCGTGATAATCTTTCTACCATACTCATTGATGAAACGGGTCTTTTTATGATTCGGTTCGAATTTCTCATCACGAATGATTTGTTTAATACGGGGAATAATCTGCTCTTTGGGAAATACATCTCCCGAAAAAGTCAGGTCATCGGCATACCGGGTATAAGTCAGTCCGTATTCCGCTGCCAATGCCGCCAACTTCCTATCCATCTCATAACTAACGATATTACTTAACGACGGACTTGTAGGCGCTCCCTGCGGCAAATGTCTGTGCAAACAACACAACGTTCCCAATACTTTAGATACATTTTCCGGATAACCGATCTTCTCAAATGTCTTTTTCACTCTCGGACTCCGTATAGAAAAGAAAAAATCATGAATATCCATTTTCAACACATACCGCTTTCCTAAATGAGGATTGGCATTGTCGACTACAGAATGACCGTTCCGGAAACCTACCGCTGCCGGATGAATCATCGTTACAGGTGATAATATACGTGAATTAATAGTCGCTTGAATGGATTGCATTGTTTTGTTAGGAGCAGAGATCATACGATACCCTCCTTTTCTTTTTCTCATCCAAAATTCCCGGTAATGTACTGAAACGTTTCGTAGTATTTCCTTCAATTGTCCCGTTTCCATTCCCAACAGATTGGCACACCAGACAACAGCCGATTCATCATACTTTTGAACATACTGTGCTCTTGAAACTGTCGCTCCCAAAGCATGCCTAAGCCAGGCTCCATGCTCCCATTTTACTTTAGTAGTCTTTTCTTCCTTACTACCGTCTGTCGCTTTCCATCTTTTATACCCCTCTTGTTTTCTGCTTGAGGAAATCATCTTATAAATCAGAAAACCTGTGACAATAAGTATCGTTATTAGAATTCCGTCCATTTTGTATTATGTATATAAACAAAGAGAAGAGAGGATGAGTTATTTACTAAAATAAATTTAGGTATTTATACCTTAGAATTTATTTTCTAGGAAAAACACCTGTGCTTACGAGGCGACTACACCTCTTTGATGCTAAATTCGGCCCTCATCCTCTCTTATACAAAGATAAGTATAATCTTTCGATAAAACAACCGGAACGGGGAAAAACTATCGGTTGAACAACTCAAACGTGAACTTACAGCCTATTCCTCCGAATTTCCAGTTTTCGCTGCTTACGAAGACTCCCACGTCGAAAATATGCGTACCGATGCCATATCCGACTTCCAGATAAGGTTGAAGATGCGGCATAGAAAGTGCACTGATGTAAATACGTTCATTCTGCACATAACGGGTGTACTTCATCAGATGCCGGAGAATAAGGAATGGAGCTTCGTAGGTGAAATGTCCCCGCACATAACGACGGGAGGAGTTATACCAACGTGAGTCAAGCACCTGAAATACTCCGCCGATTTCATCATTCCAGCCTACGGGAAGATTGGAACGGGCCAGATTGGCGAAATCCACAAAATAAAGCTCTTTCTGATTCGTAAAAGCACCCCAGCCGAAGCGGGGCGATCGGCACGAACATGATGGGTCGGAATGCCAGGAACTCGCCGTACTGGTTGGATGCTTTGTGGTAGCACTCCAGCTCATTCTCGATGCGGATGCCGACGACGCCGCCCTCATAGACGCCCGGCTCGTCGGTGACGATCATGCCCGGCTTGAAGACGGTGGTGTTGCGGCCGTTCAGGGCGTGGGGGCCTTCGTGGACGTTGCCCACGTGGCTGACGCTGTGGCCGGTGCCGCAGCGGTAGTTGATGAGGTGGCGCCACAGCGGCTCACGGGCGATGGTGTCCAGCATATGGCCGTCGCAGTAGTCCAGCCAGACAGCCCGGGCGATGTCGATATGGCACTGTAAAGTCCAGGTGTAGAACAGGCGCTCGTCCTCCGTCAGCTCACCCAGCGGGTAGGTGCGGGTGATGTCGGTGGTGCCGTCCATATAGGTCGCGCCGCTGTCCACCAGCAAGAAGCCCTTCTTCTCGAGCTTTGCGTGGTCTTCCTCGGTGGCGTGGTAGTGCATCATGGCGGCGTTGGGGCCGTAAGCTGCAATGGTGCCGAAGCTCTCAGTCAGGAACTTGTCCTGTGCGCTGCGGTACTTGTGGAGGATCTCGTCGATGGTCAGCTCCGTCAGCTCTCCGCCGGCAGCCAGACGGTTCTCCAGCTCGATCTGGAAGCGCACCATAGCCACGCCGTCGCGGATGTGAGCTTCGCGGGTGTGAGCCAGCTCGACTTCGTTCTTGACGCCCTTCATGGGCAGCAGGGGGTCGGCCTCGTCCTTGACGGTCAGAGCCGGGTTGGCCTGCAGGGTCTGGTAAACAGCGTAGTTGACGGAAACGGGGTCGGCCAGAACGGTCTGCTCTTCGGCCTGGGCGGCGAGGAAGGTAAGCACATCGTCGTACTCAGCCAGCTCCACGCCGTTCTCCTTCAGCTCCGCAGCAGCCTCAGCGCTGACGCGGGCGGTGTCGATGAAGAGCGTCGCCTTATCGGGGGTCACATAGCAGTAAGCCATGGCATAAGGGGTGCATTGAATGTCCATCGCACGCAGATTGAGCAGCCATGCCAGATTGTCCAGCTTGCCCACCAGCTGTGCGGTGCAGCCCAGCTCAGAGAGCTTCGCACGCAGCTGGCCCAGCTTCTCGGCAGGGGAGAAGCCTGCGTACTCTTTCGGCAGGAGCCATGCCGGGGTAGCAGGCAGGGCGGGACGACCCTCCGTCCACAGCTCGTCCTCGAGGTTCAGCAGCTTGATGGTGCCTTTCTTGGCGTCCAGTTCTTTCTGCAGGCTGCGCACCAGACCGCAGGAAGCCGTCAGGCCGCAGAGGCCCAGCGTGCCGCCCTCGGGCAGGACTTTGCCGCAGTACTGCTCGGCGGTCGGCACGCCCGGCTCGCCCATCCGCATCAGCTGGATCTCCGTGCCAGCGATCTCCTTCTCGGCCTGCACGAAGTAACGGCCATCGGCCCAGACAGCGCTCTCGGTCATGGTGACGACGAAGTTGGAGTTCTCGCCGTGGAAGCCGGAGAAGTAGGTCAGGGCAGTGTAGTGGTCGGGCATATACTCGCTGGCGTGCGGGTCTCCCACCGGGATGAGGTAGACGTCCACGCCGTTTGCCTTCATGGCCTCGCGCAGGGCGGCCAGACGCTCGGGAACGGTATTCATGCTCATGTCAAAAAGCCTTCTTTCTTTATTCTGCCGGAAAAACGTCCGGCGGCGATGGTTTGCTGTACCTTATTGTATCATTCCGGGGCGCAGAATGCAATTCGCAGGGTTCATTTTGGTCCTGCCGCCCGAAAACGCAAGCAAATTGCAAAAAATGTTACAAATTTCTCATCAAAAAGGCCGGTTTGCCATTGACAGCCTTGTTATAATAGGAGTGTAGGAATTTTACGGGTCAGCACTCAGCGGCCCGGACTGCTTGTAAGGCCCGACGGGCCTGCTGGGCAGCGCCTTTGCGGCGTCTGCATAAAAGAAAGAGGCATTTCAGACTATGACCAAGATCGATATTTTCTCCGGCTTCCTTGGCGCCGGTAAGACCACCCTTATCAAGAAGCTCATCAAAGAGTCCTTTGCAGGCCAGAAGGTCGTGCTCATCGAGAACGAGTTCGGCGAGATCGGCATCGACGGCGGCTTTTTGAAGGAGTCCGGCATCCAGATCAATGAGCTGAACGCCGGCTGCATCTGCTGCTCTCTGGTGGGCGATTTCCGCGCCGCTCTGCAGCAGGTGGTGGAGCAGTACCACCCCGACCGCATCGTTATCGAGCCCTCCGGCGTCGGCAAGCTGTCCGACGTGACCCGCGCTGTCGAGGGCGTGGCCGAGCATCTGGATGTTCAGCTGAGCAGCTTCGTTACCGTGGCCGACGTCAACAAGGTCAAGATGTATATGAAGAACTTCGGTGAGTTCTACGACGACCAGATCAGCCACGCAAGCTGCATCATCCTGAGCCGCACCCAGAACGCCACCGAGGAAAAGATCGCCGCCGCTGTGGCCATGCTGCGTGAGAAGAACCCCACCGCCACCATCGTCACCACTGCCTGGGACGCCCTGACCGGTGAGCAGATCCTGAAGGCCATGTCCACCAAGGACGACTTCAAGGCTGAGCTTATCGCCATGGCTGCCAAGGCCAACGAGGAGCACGCCCACGAGGACGAGGAAGAGGAACACGAACATCATCATCACCACGACCACGATGATGAGCATGATGAGCATTGCTGCTGCGGCCATCACCACGACCATGATGACGAGGATGAAGACGAGCACGAACATCATCACCACCACGACCACGATGATGAGCATGACGAGCATTGCTGCTGCGGCCATCGCCATGACCACGATGACGATGATGAAGACGAGCATGAGCATCATCACCATCACGACCATGATGACCACGACGAGCATTGCTGCTGCGGTCATCATCACCACCATCATCATGACCACGACGCCGATGAGGTCTTCACCAGCTGGGGCGTCGAGACGGCCAAGAAGTTCTCCAAGGCTGACATTGAGCACGCCCTCACCGAGCTGGGCACCGGCAATTACGGCATGATCCTCCGCTCCAAGGGCATCGTGGATGGCGGCGCAGACGGCTGGCTGGAGTTCGACTACGTTCCCGGCGAGTGGGAAGTCCGCGCACGCGGTGCAGATGTCGGCGGCAAGCTGGTGGTCATCGGCTCCAAGCTGGATGAGAAGGCCATCGCCGCACTGTTCGGCTGCTGATCGACTCTGAAAGGATAAAAGATTATGGCAAATGAGATCCCGGTTTACCTGTTTGTGGGCTTCCTCGAAAGCGGCAAGACCAAGTTCATTCAGGAGACTTTTGAAGACCCCAACTTCGACTCCGGCGACAAGACCCTTCTGCTGGTCTGCGAGGAGGGCGAAGAAGAGTACAATGAGAAGAAGTTCGCCTTCCCCGGCGTGACGCTCTACAACCTCGAGGACAAGGCCGAGCTGAACCCCCAGAACCTCGCAAAGCTGGCCAAGGAGGCCGACGCAGGCCGCGTGGTCATCGAGTATAACGGTATGTGGATGCTGCAGGACCTGGCAAACAATCTGCCCGAAAACTGGATCGTCTACCAGTGCATCGCCACCGCCGACGGCACCACCGCGCTGACCTACGCCCGCGACAACTCCATGCGCGCGCTGATGCTGGACAAGATCGCCCGCAGTGAGCTCATCGTCTTCAACCGCGCCGAGGCCGTCAACAACGACGCCGCCCGTCAGGAGCTGCACAAGCTGGTGCGTCAGGCATCCCGCAAGTGCGACATCGCCTACGAGTTCAAGGACGGCAGCGTTGCTTACGACGACATCCCCGACCCACTGCCCTTCGACATCAATGCCCCGGTCATCGACATCCCGGACGACGATTACGGCATCTGGTATATGGACTGCCAGGACGAGCCCCAGAAGTACACGGGCAAGACCGTCAAGTTCCTCGCACAGGTCTGCCAGACCAACCGTGCCGGCAAGAACAGTTTTGTGCCGGGCCGATTCGCCATGACCTGCTGCGTACAGGACATCCAGTTCGTGGGCTTCCCCTGCAGCTACGACGGCTACAAGGCCCTCGAGCAGCGGGCATGGGTCAAAGTGACCGCAAAGGTCGGCTATAAGTTCCATAACATCTACCGCGGCAAAGGCCCGGTGCTCACCGCACTGTCGGTGGAGCCTGCCGAGAAGCCGCTGAACGATGTTGTCACCTTCTCCTAACTGCAACATAACCAAGGAGGTCATGGCATGAAAGCAATCTTCCGCATTCTGGGTACTGCCGCCGCTGTGGCGGCCACCGGTGCCGCTATCGTCATCATGGACAAGCTCCTGAACGAGAAGGCCGCACCCATCATCGAATCCATCGAGTTCCCCGAGGAAGCCGAAAAGGACGACGCAGAGGCCGCCAAGACCGCCGAGGCATACGCCGAGGGTCCATCAGAATCCTTCAAAAATTCTGATGCGTTAAGCCGTAACGGTTTTTTATGGGGATTCTTGACAGCCGTCTTTCCTTGTGCTATACTAAACAGCGAAAGGAGCGTTTTACCATGCAATTTAAACGATTTCTTGCCATTGCTGCACTTTGTGCTATCGTTTCTTTGAGTGTCACCGGATGCGGTTCAGATTCTTCTGCAAATGATTCTGCTGTTGTCACGATTGCTGCAACGACTGTGACAGAATCCACGACCCCTGCAAGTTCAGCGGATTCCGAAGCAAGCACCACCGATACAGCGTCCGAAATCACAGATACCATGGATGATTCCAACGACGATGCAGGAACGGTGGTTGCCA
>OGXG01001699.1_pt1 | contig 10639 bp, 8 predicted proteins | sample 1576251 | NCBI WGS metagenome assembly OGXG01 (sample SAMEA3541533, study PRJEB24748) | human gut metagenome | biome: human gut; feature: human-associated habitat; material: faeces | place: China | collected 2012
ATCGTCACCATTTAAAAATCCTCCAAAAAAAATACCGCCTGCCATGGAGAAAGCAGACGGCTGGAAGATTTCCGCGGAGATATTATCCCGACATATCAGTGTTTTTTTTCTCATGACAAATAAGACCAAATTTTTCATAAAAACTTGATACTGAAAAATATCGATATTCTTTGCTTGAGAAAAAGTAACTCATATGTCTCATGGTTTATAATCTCCTTTCTGTTTCCTGATGCTTATATATTAGCAGAAAATCTTTTAAAATACAATTCAACCTGTGGTTAATATAGCTCTTAGTTTTTTCATCATCCGCAGCACCGCTACCATAAGCATTTGCAGCTGTGGAAGCATTGTAATAAGAAATACCGTTAGTGCCGCTGTCCATACGGCAAAGACAAGGATTAGTGCCGTGCCGATTCCGTCAATCCCTGTATTTTCTGAAGTAAGCATATCCACCAGTGTATATCCTGCCAGGCATATTCCTGCGGCTAATAATATGGCTAATACCAGGTTCACCAGAAATACCGACAGGTACCACAAAAGCCTGTATCCGGGACTCTCGATTTTTCCACCTTTTTCCTGGATCTTCTTTACAACGGGAATCCAAAGATTCCATCGGTACGCGGCCGCTGGTGTAGAGCACGCATTCGCTGAGGGAGACACCGGCCAGAAACACGCTGCCCACGGCTTTGTCCAGCGCATTGTGGCGTCCGATGTCCTCGCAGGCGCAGAGGATGCGGCCCTCGTGCAGCACAAAGCAGCTGTGGACCGCATGGGTGGCCTGATAAAGCGGAAGGCCCGCGTTCATGGCGGCGGCGAGGGCGTCCACCCACTCCGGCTGCACGTCCAGATGCGGCACCGCGCGCAGCGGCTGCACTTCCACCGGACTGCCCAGCGCGACATTGTCGGTGCAGCAGCTGGAAACTTCCTGTGCCGCTGCGCGGCGGGCCGTCAGCGGGTGATTCAGGTAGATATTGATTTTCAAGCCTTCCGCGCAGACGGAAATTTGTTCCACTTCCTCTGCGGAGGCGATCCATCCTTCGGTCAGCAGCCGCCCCAGCGCCAGCTGCGGCAGAAGCTGGGGTGTGCATACCACCCGGAAGGCCGACTGTTCATTTACATAGATAACTGCGGCGTGTTCTGTTGGAATGGCCGCTTCCGTGCCGTCCGGCATCCGTACGGTTTCAAAGGCGGCTGCTGCGCCGAAGAGGTCGTTTATCTGCATGGGGGTCCTTTCTCTGCCCATTGGGGCAGGGGGTCCTGTTTGATGAGCGGACTTGGCGTTTCGCAAAGCCCTGCCTTTGAACGGAAAGAATCAAGTCCTCTTATCCGCTGCGCACCGCCTGACGGGTTGCGTTTACTGATTTTTCTGCAGCCCCTTGGCAGGGCTTTGAAAAATCAGAACGCGGCCCTAACAGCGCCTCTCTGTTTCAGCCGCAGGCTGCGGTCGTCGCTGTTGCTGTTCAAGTCCTCTTATCCGCTGATAGAAAGTTTCCAAAAGGACTACAGGTAAAAGAAAAACGACAGCCTTTTTGAAAGCTGTCGTTCAAGAGTGCGGATAAGAGGACTTGAACCTCCACCGAGTTGCCCCGATTAGAACCTGAATCTAACGCGTCTGCCAATTCCGCCATATCCGCATATTCTGTTTTGTTCGCCGCCGTTCGGCTCGGAACGATAGTTATTATACCACGGAAAACGGGAAAGTCAAGCGTTTTTTCAAAAAAGTTTTTGCATTCTTTTCCGCATATTTTATCTTGCGTCCCTGCGCACAAAAACACAGACATCCGCCCCGGTGATGCCTGCTTCCGGGGCAAATGCCTGCCAGACCACGCTTCTTCTTTTGCAGTTTTTCCTGAATTTTCTCAGATACCCCAGAACAGCCAGAGGCTCCCTGCCCCCACGAGAACTGCCGCCAGCGTGAAGGGTACGCCGATGCGCAGGAAGTCCCGGGTGCGGACAGTCTCGCCGTTCTTGCGGAGAATGCCGATGGCCGCGATGTTGGCCGACGCGCCGATGGGAGTCAGGTTGCCGCCCAGCGTCGCGCCGGTAAGCAGACCGAAGTAGAACAGCTCCGGCTCAATGCCCGCGCCGCCGTTCATGAGGACGGCGACGCCCTGCACCACCGGCAGCATAGCCGCCACATAGGGGATGTTGTCGATGAAGGCCGACAGCCCCACCGACGCAGCCACCAGCAGCAGATAAAGATGCAGCGGCTCGTCTCCGGCTGCGGAGTGGAACAGCTGCGCCGCCGCGTCGATGACTCCCGCCCTGCTCACTCCTTCCAGCAGAATAAAGAGGCTGAAGAGCAGCAGCAGGGTGTCATAGTCCAGCGCCCGGAACGTCTCGGCCAGCGGCTTCAGGGAGCGGCTGCGCCAGCAGGCGCGGGCGGCACCGAAGAGGCACAGCCCCATGCAGACGAGTCCGCTGCGCAAGGTATAGAGCAGATGCAGCACGCCGCCAGAAGGCTCAGGCAGAAAGGACGCCGCGATGAGCAGACCTACCGTCAGCAGGAGAAGCGCCGTGGGGACATCGTCCTCCACCTCCGTTTCCACCGTGACATGGACGGGCTGGCGCTGGTCCCGGAACAGCCAGAACAGCACCCCCAGCGAGGCCAGCGCTCCCAGCTCCACGCTCCAAAAGATGCCGGGCCGACCCTCCATCCAGAAGAAATCGAAAAAATTCATCCCCGCAAAACCGCCCAGCAGGATGCTCGTGGTGTCCCCTACCAGCGTTGCCGCGCCCTGTAAATTGGACGACACCGCAATGGCGATGAGCACCGGCACCGGCGATAGTTTCAGCCTCCGGGCGATGGCAAGCCCTACCGGAGCCACCATCAGCACGGTGGCCACATTGTCCACAAAGGCACTGATGAACCCCGCCAGCAAAGCCAGCACCGACACGGCCCACCGGACATCCGGCACATGGGCAATGAGCTCCTCAGCCAGCCGGGCGGGCATCTTGCTCTGGATAAAAAGAAAGACCGTACCCATCATTCCCGCCATCATCAGCAGGACATTGAAGTCTACGGCCCGGGCGGCGTCCGCCAGCGTGAAATCGTACACGCCCAGCTTTCCCAACAGCAGGAACGCCCCGGCCCCGCCCAGCGCGACCCAGGGGCGGTACTGCTGCACCGCCAGCATCAAAATATAAAACAGGACAAACAGGCTCAGCGCCAGTGTCATTTCGTTTCCTCCGCAGGTTCCAGAGGCTTTGCGTCTTCTTCTATCATCCGATAGCCGACGCCAAGCTCGTTGAGGATATAAGTATTGCTGCCCGGGCGGCTGCCCAGCTTTTTGCGGATATTGGCCATATTCACCTGCAGCTTCTTGGTGCTGCTGGCGTCCGTGTCGCCCCAGATGGCCCGGACGATGGCCGCATAGGTCATCACGCGCCCGGCGTGCTCGGACAGGAAAGCCACGATGTTGTATTCCGTCTGGGTCAGGCGCACCTCCTGCCCGTCCACGAACACCTTGCGGCGCTCGTAGTTGATGGTGAGGCCCTGTGCGCTGAACACCCCGCCGGGCAGACTGCCGCCGCCATAGCGGTTCACCCGCAGCGCAGCCCGCACCCGGGCCAGCAGCTCACCGGTGCCGAAGGGCTTGGTGATATAGTCGTTGGCACCAAGGTCGAGGGCCTCGATCTTATCCTGCTCGGTGGTGCGGGCCGACAGGACGATGATGGGGGTCAGATACTTCTGCCGGATGGAGCGGATAGCGTCCAGACCGTCCCGGTCGGGCAGGCCGAGGTCCAGGATGACGAGGTCCGGGTTATAGGAGATGAACATGGTCATGCCCATCACGCAGGTCTGGGCCACCAGCGCCTGATAGCCGTTGGTCTCCAGCAGGGTCTGGATGAAGCTGCAGATGTTCGCCTCATCCTCGATGATAAGTACCTTGAATTTATTATTGCTCATCCTCTGTTTCCTCCGTATCCACTTCTTCGGTCTCCAGCCAGAACCGGATGGTCGTACCCTCGCCGGGCGTGCTCTCGGCCTTTATCTCGCCGCCGTGGGCTTTGATGATGGCCGCGCATACCGACAGCCCGATGCCCATGCCGTGCTTGCCGCCCGACGAGGTATCCTCCGTCAGGGTCGTGCCGGTGAAGAGGGTCTTGAGCCGCTCTTTCGGGATGCCGCAGCCGTTGTCAATGACTTCAAACACCGCCCGCTGCCCCAGCGTGAACACCCGCAGCGTCAGGCAGGTCATCCCCTTGGCGTGGAGCACCGCGTTTTCCAAAAGGTTCGTCAGCACCTGCTGGATGAGCATGGAGTCCATCGGGATGACGATGAAGTCATCCGGAAGCTTTACTTCCACCGGTACGCCGGGGTGGAGCTTCTGGAACCGCACCAGCACCGTATCCACCAGCTCTTCCAGCACGGTGGGCGTCTTCTGGATGGCGACGCCGTCAGCGTCGATGCGGGTGACGGAGAGCAGATTCTCCACCATCCGGTTGAGCCACTGGGCGTCGGCACAGGCCTCGGAAAGGAGCTTTATCTTCTGCTCCCGGCCCAGCGAGTCGTAGTTGTCGATGACCGTAGAGCAGGCCCCGTAGATGGACGTCAGCGGAGTGCGCAGGTCGTGGGAGACAGCCCGCAGGAGGTTGGCCCGCATTTTCTCTGTCTCGCTCTCCATCCGCAGCTGCTCCTGCTTTTTGATGCGGGTGGTCAGGGTGCTCGTCATAAAGGAGACCACCAGCATCACCACGCCGGAGAAGATGTTCTCCGGGATGGTGAAGTTGAAGGCAAAGTAGGGCGTGCGGAACGCGAAGTTGACCGCCAGCACGCTGATGACAGAACCGGCCACGCCCCACCAGTAGCCGTCGGTGTACATGGAAACAAAAAACACCGCCAGCAGGAACACCATCGAGGCCACACCGTCGATGCGGCCGCTGATGAACTGGATGAGCGTCACACAGGCGAACGCCCCGATGAGCGCCGCCAAAAGTACCCAGACGTCCTTTTTCCGGAGCATCTGCTTCATTTGCTGTCCCTCCCGATATATATTCGGTTACACTGTAAAAGTATACCACAAATAAATTAAAGATACAGCAAAGGGTGGGCATTTTTCCGTGGTTCCAAAGGGTTGACAAAAGTGCGTTCCTGGCTCACAATAGAATCATCTTCTTTATCGTAATAAAGGAAAGGGAAAGAATATGCTGTATTTTGAGAACGACTACTGCGAGGGTGCGCATCCCGCCATCCTGCAGAAGCTGACGGAAACGAACTTCGAGAAGGTGTCCGGCTACGGCACCGACCCCTACTGCGCCAGCGCAAAAGAGAAGATACGCACCGCCTGCGCCTGCCCCGAGGCAGACATCTTCTTCATCTCCGGCGGCACCCAGGCCAACTCCATCGTCATCGCCTCCATGCTCAGCCGCTGGGAGGGCGTCATCGCCGCCGCCACCGGCCATGTGGCCGGTCATGAGGCGGGTGCCATCGAGTTCACCGGCCACAAGGTCATCGGCCTGCCCCAGAAGAACGGCAAGCTGGATGCCGCCACGGTGGAGGATTTCTGCAAGACCTTCTACGCCGACTCGAACCACGACCACATGGTCTTCCCCGGCATGGTGTATATCTCCCACCCCACCGAGTACGGCACCCTGTACAGCAAGGCTGAGCTCAAGGCCCTGTCCGCCGTCTGCCACACCTACCATATGCCCCTCTTCGTGGACGGCGCACGTCTGGGTTATGCGCTGGTGAGCGAAGGCACCGATGTGACCCTGGCCGACCTCGCCAGGCTCACCGACGTCTTTTACATCGGCGGCACCAAGGTGGGCGCACTCTGCGGCGAGGCCGTGGTCTTCCCCCACGGCGCACCGGCCCACTTCATGACGATGGTCAAGCAGCAGGGCGCTCTGCTGGCCAAAGGCCGCCTCATGGGCATCCAGTTCGACGTCCTCTTCACCGACGGCCTCTACACCCGCATCAGCCGCAATGCCATCGAGACGGCCAACGCCCTCAAGAAGGGCCTCGCCGCCAAGGGCTACCGCTTCTTTATGGACTCCCCCACCAACCAGCTCTTCGTCGTGCTGGAAAACACCCAGCTGGCCGCGCTGGAAGGCAAGGCAAAGTTCGGCTTCTGGGAGAAATTCGACGACAGCCACACCGTCGTCCGCATCGCCACCAGCTGGGCCACTAAGATGGAAGAGATCGAGCAGCTCATCGCTCTGATGTAACTGCCAAAACTTTTCCCTCCATTTTATGCGAAACGTCAGTTGCTTTTGGGGCGTCAGTATGCTATCTTTGAAAGAAACATGAGTGGAAGGAAGGTTTTCTCTATGGGCTTTTTGAACAGGCTCTTCGGCGGCAGGGCAAAGACTGCGGAAGAAACGCGGTTCTCCGGTGAAAAGATGGTCGTCAAAGCCCCCATGGACGGCATCGTTCTCCCGCTGGAACAGCTCCCGGACGAGACGTTCGCCGCAGCCATCCTCGGCCCGGGCTGCGGCATCGAGCCCACCGGCGGCACGGTCTACGCTCCCTTCGACGGGAAGGTCACTTCCATCGTCCCCACTCTCCACGCTGTTGGGCTGGAAAGCACCGAGGGCATCGAGCTGCTCATCCACATCGGGATGGATACCATTGCCCTGCGGGGCAGCAGCTTCACCCCGCTGGTCAGGGAAGGACAGGCCGTCAAAGCCGGAACGCCACTGCTGAACGTGGACCTCGACGCCATCCGCGCCGCCGGGCTCTCCACCGAGAGCGCCGTCATCGTGACCAACGCCGACGACCTGCCAAAGCTCCATATCATTGCGGGCGGCATCGTCTCCACCGGCACGCCGCTGTTCAAATTTGAGTAAGATGCAAAAAGACATCCGCCGTCGGCAGATGTCTTTTTCGTTATGCTCATGCTTTTTCGGGCTTATACTGCAGGACCCGCTCGGAGACGAGGCCGTTGAAGAACTGGATGAAGGGTCCGAGGCAGAACGCGCAGATGAGGGTACCCAGACCCACAAGACCGCCCAGGAGCCAGCAGAGCAGGGCGCAGAAGGCGTCGGTGAAGACGCGGCAGCCGAAGTACTGGAAGTGCGTGTAGTCCCGCAGACCCAGCGAGAGGTAATCGTAGGGCGCAATGCCGAGGTCAGCTGTCTGGTAGAGGGACGCGCCCAGCGCCGTCACAAGGACGGCCAGCACCACCCACACCAGCTGTTCCGGCAGGGACGCTGCCGGGCCGAAGGCCGCGGCAATGGGGTCGTAGAAGAAGGTTATGATGAACCCCATGCCGATGCCGTTGACGAAGGTGCCAAGGCCGATGTACTTGCGCCCGAACCAGAATTCCAGCGCAAAGAAGAGGATGTTGGTGGCGACGTTCTGCACGCCCAGCGAGATGCCCAGCAGCTCGGCAAGGCGCATATTCAGCGCGCTGATGGAGTCGTTGCCGAGATGGGACTGCTTGAAGAGGGCGATGCCCAGACCAATAATGACAATGCCCACCACCATGCCCACGATGCGGCGGGTGGTCGGCTTTTGGGTGGTCGAAGTGCTCATGAAACGGCCTCCTGATTTATTTTTCTCTATTATAACGCTGCAGGAGGGTCGGCGCAATCAATATTGCACAATTATCTGTTTCATTGTGGGAAACTCATTGTCTCAAGTCTTCTTCCAGCCGGGCCTTGTCCAGCCCCTCGCCGATAACGATGAGCACCTGCTGTCCCTGCGGGATGGGGGCCGCCGTCAGACCGGCGGCGGCAGCATTCAGCTCATACCACTGGCCATCATCCTCCACGAAGCCTTTCACACGGAGGACTTTTCCGCAGGCAGGGTCAGTGAAGAGGGACGGGATGTTCTTTTCCAGCTGAGCACGGGGCAGACCCAGCTCGAGGAAGTAGGCCGAGGTGAAAGCATCATGCGCGTCGAAGTGGAGCTTTTCGCAGCTGGCCTGCCGGTAGCCGCACTTTGCGATGCGGGCCATATCGTCGCCGGTCAAATCGGCCCAGTCCTTCGCAATGATCTCCTCCTGGCCGAATTTCCGGGAGCACTTGCAGGCTTCCAGCGCACGGGCCAGATGGGCTTCTGCCCCCTGCTTCTGCGCGTCAGAGGCCAGCTGACAGCGGCTCAGGAGGACACTGCCCGCCCATGCACTCTCGGAAGCGAGGATATATTCTGCCTGCGGGGAAAGTTCTTCCGGCAGAAGGGCATCCACGATGGCGATGACATTGCCCAGCTGATACCAGCGGTCCAGCGGCTCGTCCCGCAGCACGTCGAAAAACTCGTCCACGTCAAAGATCCCGCTGGGCTCCACGATGACCCGCTCAAAGCCCCGCATGGCCATGGAGATGAGCTTCGTCCGCATCCGGCGCTGGTGGGTGTCGCAGTCGCAGCCGCCGCTGATGGTCTCCAGCTCCACGCCCTGCGCCTCGAGGTCCTGCAGGAGCATGGCGTCCACGTTCACCGCGCCGAAGTCGTTTTCCAGCACACAGACTTTGACGTCCTGCCCGGCCCACCATGCCGCGTATCTGCGCAGGAAAGTGGTCTTCCCTGCCCCGAGAAATCCTGTGATAAGGTCTACCTGAACCATTGTCCTGTCCTCCTGTTGTATCAGCTTTTCAGCGTTAGTATAAACTGACAGCCGTCGATTGTCAAACACAAGAAACGGCCCTTTCCCGGTCTGGGAAAGGGCCGTTTCGCCGCAATGCTGGGAGTTCCTTACAGGAATTCGACGCTGCCGTCTTCGATGTGGTACATCGCACCGACGACCCGCAGGCCCGTTTCCTCCTCAATGTTATGGATGCACAGGCTCTTTTCGATCTCCTGCACACTGTGCCGGACATTGAGACAGCTGGCCTTGTAGGGGTCTGTTTCGTCCCCGATGGCCTTTTTTATCTCGTCCGTGATGTAGCGGATATAGCCGGAGGGCTCGTGGTTGATGGCGGCATCCACTGCACCGCAGTGGGTGTGGCCCAGCACCACCACCAGCCGACAGCCCAGATGGCCAGCAGCGTACTCGATGCTGCCCAGCTGGTGGTCATCGATGATGTTGCCCGCCAGCCGGATGACGAACAGCTCACCGATGCCCGCCGAGAAGATGTTCTCCGGGATGACCCGGGAATCCGAACAGGTGACGATGATGGCGTAGGGCGACTGGCCCTTCGCCCATGTGGACATCCGGATACGGCGGGAAATATCGCCGCTCCCGTTTTCCGCGTTCAGGTATTTCAGATTGCCCGCCGCCAGCTTGTAGATGGCATCGGCCGCGGTGCAGACTGGGGTCTCACGCATTGCAGCAGCCTCCTTGGGAAAAAGTGGTAAAATCGTTCTGCAAAAATGCCCGGCCGTCCAACGAAGGGCAGCCGGGCGGAAACTCAGTTTATCAGAAGTGGATGACGCCGAGGATCAGACCAGCGACGAGGCAGACGATGGAAACGCCCCACTGCCAGCCGAAGCAGTACTTGATGTGGTCCTTGATCTCGACACCGGCCAGACCGATGCCCAGATAGGTAGCAGGAGCCACCGGGCTGATGAAGGTAGCGCAGTTGCGGCAGACGACCATTGCAATGGCGATGTGAGCCGGGTTGACGCCGAACTGGTTGCCAACGCTGACCAGAACGGGCAGCAGGCCGTAGAAGTAGGAGTCGGTGTCGAACAGCAGAGCCAGAGGCACGCTCAGGATGCCGATGATAACAGGCAGGAAACGGCCCATGGATGCCGGGATAAAGCTTGCCATGACGACTGCCATCTTCTCCATGATGCCGCTCTTGCTCAGGACACCGAGGAAGACGCCGGCGCACAGGATGGTGGAAGCCATGCTCAGACCAGCGGAAGCGTGGCTCTTGATGATGGAGTTGTGCAGCTTCTTGCCGCGATAGTTGACCAGAATGCCCAGAGCGCAGCCAACCATGAAGACGTAGTAAGAGGGGAAGATGTCCAGAACCAGCACGATGATGACGGCCAGAGTCAGGATGACGTTGAAGATGAAGTTCTGGGGACGAGCCAGAGCCTCATCCTTCTTGCCGTCGTCGGAGTCGTCGTACTTGCCGGCGTCCTCAGCAACGATGGAATCGCCGAGCTTTGCGATGCGCTTCTTCTCCTGCAGGCCCCAGAAGATGGCGGTGCCGATGGCCAGCACCAGGCCGACGATCTGCATGGGCATGAGCTGGAACCACAGGTCGTTGGGCTCCATCTCGATGACGCTTGCGGCGCGCATGGTGGGGCCGCCCCAGGGCATCAGGTTCATGACGCCCATTGCGGTGACGCAGATGAGCAGCAGGGTCTCACGGCGCATGTGCAGGCGCTTGTAGACGGGCAGCATGGCGGGGATGGTGATGAGGAAGGTGGAAGCGCCGCCGCCGTCCAGATGGCCGATGATGGCGATGAGGCAGGTCATCAGAGCAACGCCGACGACGTTGTTGCCGACCTTCTTCATCAGCGCACCGATGATCTTGTCGAACATGCCTGCATCGGTCATGACGCCGAAGAACAGGACGGAGAAGATGAACAGGACAGCCGTACCGTGGACGCCCTTGACGCCCTCCTTGATAAAGCCAGCCATTTCATCCAGGGTGAAAGCACCGGTAGCCACCAGAATGGCTGCGGTGATGGTCGAGACGCTGACGAATGCCAGTGCAGGGACCGTGACATTGCGCAGCAGCAGGACGATGACCGCAATCACCGTTGCAAAGCCGAGCAGAGCGAGGATCGTATCACTCA
>OGXG01001701.1_pt1 | contig 10628 bp, 12 predicted proteins | sample 1576251 | NCBI WGS metagenome assembly OGXG01 (sample SAMEA3541533, study PRJEB24748) | human gut metagenome | biome: human gut; feature: human-associated habitat; material: faeces | place: China | collected 2012
ATTGTTTGTCTGTCAAATCACTTTCGTAATTTGTTGCTTGATATTCTTTTTTCATGTCTCCTATTATATCACTTTTTCGCTATGAACACAAGCTCTTATTTGCAGATTACACACAGAAAACAGAAGCATTGGTGACCGGCGTACGGCTACAAAATGAAGCGTTTGACATTTATGAACTGCAACTGCTGGGACTGGACAAGAATGATTCTTGCAGCTATACCAACAGTGGAACAGCGACAATATCGGATACAGAATTACAAGAACTGTTGCATACAAAAGGATTGCCGTTTCCAAATGGGATTGTCGGGCAGCGGATAAAGATTCTTTCCAATTTGGAGATGCAGAAAGAACAAGCCCAGGCGGATATTTTGCAGAAGTTGAGCAGCAGCGGAGAAGAATTGAATATAGATGGATGAAAGGAACGAATGCGATGTTTTATTTGACATATAACTACACGAATGCAAGACGATCTCGGATGGCGATTGCATGCGTGATCAGATGCAAAAACACATATGGAAAGCAGCTTCGGGTGCAGGACATCATTGAAATGCATCGTCCTGGACTGTACCAGCTATTATCTCGTGGAGATAAATGCAGAGTTGGCAGGGCGATTAGCAGGTTGTATAACCAGGGAATGTTGCCACATCTGAATAGAGGAAAAAAGAAAGGTTCAACGAATACGTACTACTGATAAGTAGTTAAAAGGAGAAAGCTCCGGATTGTCCAAGTGATGGGAAATCCGGAGCTTTTTTGTGCATGAAAAGTTGCTTTTTCCGCCTTGCTGTGATATAATAAGAGAAAAGAATTGAAATTACAGTAAGGAGGGAACGATCATGGGTATTTATTTGAATCCAGAAAATGTTGATTTTCAGAAAAGCTTAAATTCAGAAATCTATATTGATAAAACAGAATTGATTTCGTATACAAATAAGAAACTGAATACAGAGCAAGGGTATATCTGCGTTAGCCGTCCAAGGCGATTCGGGAAATCCATGGCAGCGAATATGCTGACCGCTTACTATAGCCGAGGCTGTGATTCCAGAGAACTGTTTCAAGGACTAAAAATTGCAACGCATCCAGATTTTGAAAAGCATCTAAATCAATACAATGTCATTCACTTAAATATGCAGAATTTTTTGAGCAAAACACAAACCATTGAACAGATGATTGCACTGGTCACAAAAGCGGTAGGGCGAGATTTACTGCGAGCATATCCGAATGTAGACTATTTGGATAAGACCATTTTAACATTCATGTTGGATGACATCTATCAGGACTGTCAAGTTCCTTTCATTTTCATCATTGATGAATGGGACTGTATTTTCCGTTCCCGAAAGAATCAGTTGGAAGAGCAGACAAAATACCTGGATTTCTTGAGAGATTTACTAAAAGACAAAAGCTACATTGCCCTTGCTTACATGACGGGTATTTTGCCCATCAAAAAATATGGTGAACACTCAGCAATCAATGTATTCTATGAATATTCCATGACAGATGCCTCCCCGATTGAAGAATTTACGGGCTTTACAGAACAGGAAGTTCGGCAGCTTTGCGAGCAATATAAGATGCCATTCTCTGAAACGAAGAAATGGTATGACGGCTACTGTGTGGACGGCGTTTCGATTTATAATCCAAAGTCTGTTGTTGAGGCGATGTTGAGAGGAAAATTCAGCAATTACTGGACGCAAACAGAAACCTATGAGGCTTTGAAAATCTATATTCAATCCAATGAATTTGGGGTACAAGATATCATTTTGAAGCTGCTTGCAGGAGAAAAAGAAAAAATTGATACGACTACTTTTAGCAATGATATGGTTACGTTTGCAACAAAAGATGACGTTCTAACGCTGTTGGTGCATTTGGGCTATTTAACTTATAATGCAGAAACAAAAGAAATTTGGATTCCAAATTACGAAGTAATGGAACAATTTATCAGCACTGTCAGAGTGATGGGATGGGGGAGTGTTGTAACCGCATTGGAAACCTCTGAAAGGCTATTGCAGGCAACGCTTTCCGGTGATGAAGAAACCGTTGCGGAACTGATCGAACAGGCACATCAGGCGAACGCATCCATCTTGAAATACAACGATGAAAACGCCCTGTCCTGCGTGATCTCGCTTGCGTACTATTCTGCACAGAAAAGCTACACTCTGCATCGGGAAATGCCAGCTGGAAAAGGTTTTGCAGACATTGTGTTTGAGCCGAACCGGAATTGTGATCTGCCTGCTCTGATCGTGGAACTGAAGTGGGGACATTCTGCAGAAGCAGCAATAGAGCAAATCAAGCGGAAGAATTATCTGGACTGCCTGAAGAATTACAGCGGTGATGTTCTTTTGGTTGGCGTAAATTATGATAAAGAAAAGCGGCATACTTGCCGTATCGAACGGGTGAAGGTGTAAGTATCAGCGATTTCGTGCAGGTTTGAAAATGCAAGGTAGACGAACGATTTGTTAGCATCGTGACCCAGTTAAACTGATTACGTGAAAAATGTGAGAAATCCACGCAATTTCGAGGATTTCCCATTGTGAAAGGTTGCGGATAAGTGATTATACCACTGCACGCCTCGCCTCCACCAATTATAATCACGTAATCGAAAAGATTACGAAAGCCACGTAATCACGTTATATAGCGTGGTTACGTGGCTTTTTTTGCAAATTTTGCCTGATTTTTCAGGAGTTCAAAGCGAATTTGACCGTGACCTGATTAAAATGCGTCGTATTTTCAGGATACCCCTCTCTTGCGGAAAAATGGGAAAATGGGAAAAACAAGCGTGTTTTTCTAAGAGCCTGTGTTCATAAACTGCCACAGATTATATAGTCGGTCTTGAATGAACTTTTTGGTTGTAGATGCCGGCATTAGAATTTTTGGAGCAATGGTGTTTGCCTGCCATTCGATCCAATCAAGAGGTGTGGATTTCGTTTTATCCTTACCGTATATTTCAACGATTTGGCAAGATATAAAGTGGCATTCATGACTCAGCAACCGCATCAGTTCAAAGAACATTTTGTATCGTTCCAAATGTACACACTCATGTATAATCGTATTATTTATTGTTCCAACATTATATATAAAAACATATTTGGATTTACAATAATAGTTCCCGGTGTTATAGTTTTCTCCTCTGTTTAAAAAAAAAAGCAGTATCACTATATACTGTTACTGTGGAAGTTTCAAAACAAATTTTTCCAAAAGTGTTATCATCCAGCAGTGCAAAAAACAACTGCATTCCCAAATCTCTAACAATTTCTTCTACTGGCAGCGACATTGCTGTTTTTAATGCTCAGTTGCAATGTTTATACAGAAAATTCTCTGCAACAGTATCAGCATCTTCACTGTAAAGATAAGGAACGAGATAGTGATCCAGAGCACTTTCTTTGTCAAAGCAGTCTTTATTGTATTCTTCCACCCGAACAATTTTGACATTATGCAGACCGTTTTTCAAAATACTCTCACAGTATACAGACAGCCTGATTGATTTGGAATCCGATTCATATTCATATTTTGATTTTCCTGAAATGCTAACTTCTGCAATTATGCTTAGTCTAAAGCGTAATGCATTATTGCCCGGCGTATTAAAAGATACACCTCTTATACAATAATCATCCAATTCAAAAGTAACGACATCTGTAATGAGTTGAGTCGAGAGCAGCGATGTGTTTCGTTTCCAAAAACAAAATTTTTAAATTTATTATAAATAGCATCGTAATATTTATCATATATATACTCTTCGAACGTCTGATAAGTATTCATTGTAATACTCCTTTCAAGGGATGAAGCGATTGTATATCTAATATTATAGCACATTTCGACATTTTTTCAATACACATAAAAAAATAGTATAGGTAATTTTATAGTAAAAGAATATAATGACTTGTTTGTTTATCATGAACATAGATAATATATTTTGAAGTAAAACAATATGTTTAAAAAATATCAGTATGGTTTTCCAAATTAAATTTTCTGAATTTTGATGGCGTACATTTATTTATTTTTTTAAAAACTCTGTTAAATGTTGTAATACTTGAAAAGCCTGTTAATCCGGCTATATCCGTAATATTATATTTGTTATCTGCAAGAAGAAGTTCTGCAGCTTTTATTCTGCATCTGTTTACAAAATCAGGAACAGATGAATTTGTGTATTTATAAAACATTTTTGAAAAATAAAACTTGTTATATCCCGAAACTTTGGCAAGAATATCAAGATTTATATCGTACATATAATTACTGTAAATATATTTTATAGTCATCTCAATTATTTTATCAGATTCACTTGATTCTGTTTTGCTGTTTCCCAACATTTTATATTTGACTACATCATATAAAAGTGTAAGAAATTTGATATAAATATATATTTCGCTTGTTGCATTAAAATTAAAATATTCTCTGTAAATCTCCTGAATTATATAATTGAGCTTTGAAAGAATTTCCTCATCAGATTCAAGAGAAAGATGTATCGGTGACTGCATAAATGCTGAAATATAGTTTAAAGCAGGATTACAGGAAATTGTATTATAATCCATAATCAGAAAAATTCTTCTTCCATTCTGAGCATCTATCTGATGAAGTGTTCCAGCAGGTATAATCAATATTTCTCTTTCATTCAAAATATATTTTTCTCCTGAACAACTTACAATATATTTTTCAGCAAGAGGCATAATTATTTCAATACTGTTGTGCCAATGAACAGGGTACTCATCATTTTGAATATTATCATAAACAATTATATGTCTGTTTTCAACAAAATCAACTGTTTCAAAATCGCCATTGATATTCATAGGCATAAAACATCACTCTCCTCAAATTGTTATATATATCTTACCATAACATTGATTTCATATCAAGTAAAAATGAGCTATTACCCCTAAAAAGCACGAAAGGATTATACCACAAAAATGAGCAGCTGTCAACTGTTTCTCAATATGAATGGTAGGTGCATTATTTTTGTGCTCTTTTGCAAAATTCTTAAGGATTTAATGATCTGTTTGGTTGTTTTTATACATGTTTAATGGAAAAAGGCTGTTGCAGCATGTGCTGTAACAGCCTTTTTCTAATTATTTGATGAATATAAACTTTCAATATGTAGATACAATGTATTCATCCATTTATCAGCTTCTGCTTCATAAAGCACAAATCAATTCCATTAAGACAACACCGCACAATTGCAAAGCAGTGAAAAACATGGTATAATAGGAGTATGGAAACACAACTGAAACTGGCCATGATGAACGATGAGCTGGGACAGGCCAGAACCAGCAAAAAAGAATTTCTGGATAAAATTGAAAGCATCATACCGTGGGATACATTCGTAGGAATCATCGAGCCGTGCTATTACAAAGGAGAGCGCGGAAATAAACCATATCCGCTGGAACTGATGCTGAGAATCTTTCTGCTGTAAAATCTTTATGATCTTGCAGATATGCGCGTTATGACGGAAGTCATTGACAGCCGTGCGTTCTCAGAGTTTTGCGGAGTAACATCGCCGGATGAAGTGCCGGATGGAGATACCATCGGTAGATTCAGAAATCTTCTTGAGAAAAACGGTATTCAGGAAAAGATCTTTGCAGAGGTTGTGAAGATTCTTGAAAGGTGTTTTACATTTGTATATATGAAAACACTTTTAAAAATTATATTAAAGAAAGGGCTCTATATCCCGATTTAAGTAAAGGATATAATTTTTTATAAAGCAAGTAATATTTTTCATATTCTCTGGAATTTTTTTTATTCGGATATTGAACCTTATCTGTTCTGACAACAGCCTTGCACGCATCAGTCACACTTGCGTACATTTCACAAGCAACCATAGCGAGAATTGCTGAACCAAGTGCCGCACCTTCTTTTGAATCAACAGTACTTACAGTACAACCATATATATCCGCAAGCATTGAACGCCACAGCTGAGATGTTCCGCCTCCGCCGCAAGCTGCCATATCTGATATATCAATACGCATTTCTCTGAATACCTCAATACAGTCACGAAGTGAATAAGAAACACCCTCCATTACTGCTCTAATCATATGCTTTTTAGTGTGAATAGGGGATAACCCGAAAAATACTCCTCTTGCATAAGAGTCAAGATGAGGTGTTCTTTCACCCATAAGATAAGGAAGATATATCAGTTTTTCTGCACCTATTGCAATTGATTCCGCTTCCTTATCCATAATATAATAAGCATCTTTATCAAGAAGTGCTGCGGTTTCTTTTTCAGCTATACAGAAATTATCTCTGAACATCCGGAAAACATTCTCTTCTCTGAAATCCAGTCGTTTCTGAATGTCTTTTACCACTTCGGGCGTGGCTGTAGCTGTAAGAGCAAGCACTGGTACTCCTGGAAGCAGTTTTCTGATTTCTGAGATCTTGAGGTAGGCTGGACGGAAATCATATCCCCACTGAGATATACAGTGTGATTCGTCGACGGTAATCATGCTTACCTTCATGCTTTTCAGCTTGGTCTGGAAAATTTCCGTGTCCAGTCGTTCGGGCGAAATATAGAGAAACTTATAATCGCCGAAGATGCAGTTTTCCAGTGCCACGACAATTTCTTCACGCGTCATACCCGAATAGACAGCTATTGCTTTTATTCCCCGGTCGCGCAGATTGCGTACCTGGTCTTTCATCAATGCGATAAGTGGCGTGATGACCAGGCAAAGCCCTTCTTGAGCAAGAGCCGGCACTTGAAACGTGATGGACTTACCTCCTCCGGTCGGCATTAGTCCCAGCGTATCCCGCTGTTGGCCGATACTGGTGATGATGTCTTCCTGTATTCCGCGGAAGTCATCGTATCCCCAGTATTGTTTCAAAATGCTTTTGTAGTCCATCTTTGTCTTGTCTTTCTCCGTAGCCTGTTATAAGGCTTTGTTTCTGCTTGGTTTTATGTCTTCTATCTGAAGTTGGATTTCTCCTCTCCGATGGGTATTTTCTTCGATGGTGTAACAGATGTTGAACGACTGCTTGGTTTTGATGTAACGGGCTTGCGAGCTTTGCCCGAAAGCAATACCGTTCATTACATTGTTCGATTTATTGTCCACCAGTTCCAGTTTGATATGTTCCTGATCTCTTCCTACCACCTTGCTTGTACCATAATCGTATACATTGAGGGTAGCAAATATCGGCTTATGGTTGTCCGGTCCGAAAGGATTGAATTTCTTCAAGTCGAAGAAGAATTTAGGTGTAATATCCCTGAAGTCGAGATGAGCATCAATCTGAATGGTAGCACTGGTCTGTTCCGGAAGAATATTTTGAGTGACATATTCCTCGAATCTGCGTGAGAACTCTTCTACGTTTTCTATTTTCATAGAAAGTCCTGCTGCATACGTATGTCCTCCAAAATTCTCCAAGAGGTCGCGGCAATATTCAATGGCTTTGTACACATCGAATCCCGATACGGAGCGTGCCGAACCAGTTGCCAGGTTGTCGGTACGCGTGAGTACTACAGCCGGCCGATAATATATTTCCGTGAGTCGTGAAGCCACAATACCAATTACTCCCTTGTGCCAGTCTTCATTATAGATTACAATAGAGCGGCGTTCGTCCAGATGCTCCAGATTGTCTACAATCTTATTGGCCTCTTCGGTCATATTCTTGTCGAGGTCTTTTCGGGTTTCATTGTATTGGTTTATCAGGTTACTCTTTTCTTTTGCTGCCTGATAATCCTTTTCGATAAGAAGATCCACAGCCTCTTTTCCGTTTTGAATACGTCCGGAAGCATTGATTCGCGGTCCGATTTTAAACACAATATCACTCATGTTGATTTCCCGTTCAGACAGTCCGCATACATCGATGATAGACTTCAGTCCCACGCTGGGATTGGAGTTGAGTTGGCGCAATCCATGATAAGCCAGAATACGGTTCTCTCCCATAATCGGTACAATATCGGATGCAATACTTACTGCAACCAAATCCAGCAGCGGAGTCAGCTGGTGAAATTCGATGCCGTTGTTGATTGTGAAAGCCTGCATGAATTTGAATCCTACGCCACATCCAGACAGATGGTCGTACGGATAAGTAGAATCTTCCCGTTTCGGATTAAGAATAGCCACAGCAGGAGGAAGTACTTCATCGGGTACATGATGGTCGCAGATGATGAAATCGATACCTTTTTCTTTGGCATACGAAATCTCTTCTACGGCTTTTATGCCGCAGTCCAATACGATAATCAGCGTGACACCAGTTTCGTAAGCATAGTCTACTCCTTTTCTCGAAACCCCATATCCCTCGTTGTATCGGTCGGGAATGTAGTAGTCGATATTCGAGTAGAATTGCTGGAGAAACTTATATACTAATGCGACGGCGGTTGTGCCATCTACATCATAATCTCCATACACAAGGATACGTTCTTTGCGTCCCATTGCTTTGTTCAGACGATCTACAGCTATATCCATATCCTTCATCAGGAAAGGATCGTGCAGTTCGCTAAGCTGCGGGCGGAAGAAACGCTTGGCCTCTGCAGCAGAGGTTATTCCTCTTTCCTGCAGCAGGCGGCACAATATAGGACTGATTCCTATTTCTTTAGCCAAAGCCCTTGCCGCTTCCCTTTGTTCCGGTGTAGGAGGTTGATAGTTCCATTTGTAATTCATTTATATATGTTTTTTCTTTTTCTCTTACTTAGTGATGCAGACTGTTTACTTCATTGGGCGTTCGGTTGACAATACCTTTTTGCCTGTTTCATGTTAGTTGAAGATACCTGAGAGGGCATAGTCTTATTTTCTTTACGCGTTTTTACTGGCCAATAAAAAAGGAGCAGTAAGAGCAATCTCACGATCATCTTTTCTTTTGTGTATCATACAAAAGAGAGCAATCTGTACACTTATTCAACTTGTAAAGTTAGAAAAAAAGAAAGAAAAAACGGTTGATTCTGTCAAATAATTGCAGAATCAACCGTTTATTTATTTAAAATCAGTCTATTTAACAAATCTTATAGACCCAATTTTTTTGCGATTTCAGCAGGGATAGCATCCTTGTGTACAAGGATATTGATTGTTTTATAAGCTACGAATGCTTTTGAAGCATACCAGATACCTTTGTATTTGCCTTCTTCACCCCATGAGTTCTTTACCATGAAGTATTCTTTTCCGTTCTGGTCTTTTGCTATACCATAGATAACCATACCGTGGTCGTCTGTAGTTTCCCAGTTGTCGAAACCTTCCTGACGCATTTCCTGAGTGACTGTGATTTCCGGCAACGGTTTAGCTGTAAGTTCCTTGCGTTTGTCCTGCTGGCTCATTCCTAACCAACGAGCCATATCCAAACCGGTCAGTTCTGCTCCTTTTTCTGCATCCGGGCATACTGCGATACCATCGCGTGTAAATCCTTGTTCGCTGACATCCGATCCCCATGCAAATGTGTAACCGTTGTTGATTGCATTGTCCATTACAGCCATCAGTTCATCGATAGGAAGGTTGTAAGACATAGCGTTACGCCAGTTGTCCTGTACTTCTACGTTGAACTGAGTGTAGAACGGATGATGAGTAAATGAAGTCAGAGAGATGTAATCGTCCATGTTCAATCCCAATGCTTCATCAGCAAAAGTTCTCGGAGTATAAGTCTTGCCTTTGTAAGTAAATTCCTTCGGGCATACTCCCAAGTATGTATCGTAGATAGCTGACAAACCGTTTTTCCATACAGAAGTCAGTTTTTTCAGATTACCTTTAGCAATTGCGTTTACATATCCTGCTGCTACCGCATCCAGCTCGTTGTGTACAGGCAGAGAGTCGCCATACATGATACCCGGCATTGCTTCCTGTGGTACCATACCGTATTTTTCGTAGCAGGTTACGATGTCTTCGAAACTACCGCCCGGAGAGAATGAAGCATCTCCATGATAACGTACGTAGTTTACAGCACGGTCTTCCATGGTTTTGTGTACCACGAACATTTCAGACAAGTCGAATTCTCCCTTGCCCAGACGAAGCAATTCTGCTTCGAAGAAGCCCAGTGAAGAGAATGACCAGCAAGTACTAGACTGATTCTGGTCTTTAATAGAGGTAATAGGATTTTCTTTTACAGTAGTGAATACGAAACCTTCTTCTGTTTTGTTCTTTTTCGGGCTTTTTGCAGATACATTGCTGAAGCAAACACCCAAAGCTAAAAGAGCAATAAGTTTGTTCATTGTTTTTTAAGTTATTAAATGGTTATTGAATTATTTTTGATTATTCGTTCATGATTTGTTCTACCTCGCTGATGGTAATAGGTATATGCTTTTCTCCTGTAAAGCGTGAACCGCCCGGTATAATCAGGATATCGTCTTCCAGACGGATGCCTCCAAAGTCTTTGAACTTCTCTATTGCCTCGTAGTTGAGGAAGTCTTTGTGCATGTTTTCAGCTTTCCATTTGTCTATCAGGGCAGGGATGAAATAACATCCGGGTTCGTCGGTAATGACAAAACCTTCCTGCAGACGGCGGCCCATACGCAGAGAAGCCAGACCGAACTGGTCTGAAGGACGTATCTCGTCGTCATAACCCACATAGCACTGACCCAAGTCTTCCATATCGTGTACGTCGATACCCATCATGTGTCCCAGTCCGTGCGGCATGAACAAAGCATGTGCTCCAGCTGCTACCGCTTCGTTTACATCCCCTTTCATGAGTCCCAGATCTTTCAGCCGAACTTTTGCGTGAGTTAAAGCTTAAAC
>OGXG01001703.1_pt1 | contig 10626 bp, 9 predicted proteins | sample 1576251 | NCBI WGS metagenome assembly OGXG01 (sample SAMEA3541533, study PRJEB24748) | human gut metagenome | biome: human gut; feature: human-associated habitat; material: faeces | place: China | collected 2012
CCTCCAGTGCATCGAGCGTCTGCCCGGCAGATTCCACACCGGAATGAACGAGCCGAGCCTTTGACCGGAATGGCGAACAAGTTTACTATCGGGCCACGGAGAAAGTGAATATGCGTCAGCAGAACACATGGATGTGTTATCAGCGGAAAGAAGAAAAAAATGTGCGTTGTGCAGATGCAGCGACTGCGCGTCCGTTGTCGGCGCAGCGTTTAGGAAGCCCGATGGGCAATACACTGACGGCTTATACGGATAAACTATGCCTGATCGTTGAAACGAATGGATTGAAAAACGTATTACATCCGTTGGAAAAAACGGATAGATATTTGTGGGGGAGTTTGTCTCCGGATGGAAACAGAATACTCTTTACTGCCGTAGGTAAAGGAACGTATGTGTGTGATTTAAAAGGAAAAGTACTTGCAGAGATCGGATATCTGAATGCACCGGTATGGTATGATAGGGATCGAATCGTTGGAATGGTAGATAAGGATAATGGAGATTATATAACTTCATCTTCTGTTGTGATGGTTTCTGCTGATGGCAAGCAACGGCAGATAATATCGGCATTTCCTTCATTGGTGCAGACCACAATGTCACCGGTTGAAGCAACGGCAAAGTTGGCGCCTGTCATGGCGGCTTCGGCATTGAGGAAGAGATGACGCAGGTTCTTACGTGCGGCATGAGTCAGGTAGGTAGGATCAAAGTTTCCCTTTTCCGTGCCCATCTCCTTTTCGAATAGTTCGCCTACCTGTTCCCGTTTAATATGGATGGCGGGCAGTACGATGTGGCTTGGTTCGAGATGCATCAATTGCAGGATGCGTTCGCCCAAATCGGACTCTACGACATCGATGCCACGCTCCATCAGGAAAGGATTCAATCCACACTCTTCGGCGAGCATGGATTTGCTCTTGATGAAATGGTGGACGTTATGCTCATTCAGTATTTCGTAGACGATGGCGCAGTATTCATCGGCATCTTTTGCCCAATGTACGATGGCGCCGTTGGCGGTAGCATTCTTCTCAAACTCCAGCAGAAGTTCTTCGAGGTGGCTGTTGGAGTATAGTTTCAACTCGCAAGCCTTGTTGCGCAACTCTTCCCATTCGGGAACTTCCTTGCTCATCTTGTCCCTTTTGGCACGGACCATCCAAAGGGTTTCATTATGCCATGCTGCCATCTTGCTGTCCTGCAAGAACTTTTCGGCAGCCTTTGAATGTTTTGTACTCATGATTGCGACGCTAGAATTTCTACAATATGGATAATCTGAATAGGCAGATGCTCCCGTTTGATGACACCTTGCATGTGCATCAGGCAGGAACTGTCCGCTCCGACAATATACTCGGCTCCGGTAGCGATGTGATCTTTTACCTTATCACGCCCCATGCAGACGGAGACTGCCTGCTCTTCCACCGCAAACATTCCGCCAAAGCCGCAACACTCGTCAATATGGCTGGGCTCGAATACTTCGATACCTTCTACCAGATTGAGCAGGTCACGCAATTTATTGTAATAAGGGATGTTCAGTTCGGTGGGAGCAGAAATCAACAGTTCGCGAACCCCATGACAGCTATTGTGAATACTGACTTTATGAGGAAAGCGTGCAGGAATTTTGGAAGGTTTCAAGACATCGTGAATGAACTCACAAATATCATAAATCTTTCCCGCACTCTGACAAACATGTCCTTCTTTCTCCAAGATGCCCGGATGATTCTCTTTCACAAATGCCACACAACTGGCGGAAGGACCGACGATGTAATCGTATTCACGGAACAGATCGTCAAAACGGAGTGCCAATTTCATCGATTCATCTTCAAAACCGGCATTTGCCATCGGTTGTCCGCAACAAGTCTGATCCAACGGATAATCGATGTCTACTCCCAAACTTTTCAATAGTCTATACGATGCCACTCCCACATTGGGGTAAATAGCATTGATATAACAAGGAATAAACAAACCTACTTTCATACTATATTTTGTAATAATTTAAGCTTCTTCCGCATCACCCGTCTATTTTGTTCAACGGATGTCGATTAATTTGTGTGTTTGCAGGCTGAGTCTCCATTTGGGATGTCGCATTACACAGTCCACTGTTGAAGCAGTGTTATTACAAGAACAAGGCTGGAGGAAAAAATGTTCGGCCGGAAGTAGTTCAAAAATACTTATATCTTGTCCTTCATAGACCACTTTCACTTCATCCATCCGGTCGATGGCAAGTTTCGCCCCTTGTTTTGGGGAGCAGGTCACCCAGTCGATAGCTGCCGGCAGGGGGCGTGTACCGTTGGTTTCGATGGTCACATATTTGCCTGCTTGGTGCAAACGGTCGATCAATTCATCGTCTATCCATAAGGAAGGTTCGCCGCCCGTAAGGACAACGGTGACGGCAGGATATTTTTTCACTTCGGCGATTATTTCATCGTCGGTCATCATTTTTCCTTCTTCGTGTTGTGTGTCGCAAAAGTCACATTTCAGGTTGCAGCCGGAAAAACGGACAAAGATGGCCGGAGTTCCGGTATGGTAGCCTTCGCCCTGCAAGCTGTAAAAGATTTCATTAATCTTTCTCATCATCAAAATTTGTTTGGTTTGCTATTCTTGTCCTTCTGCGCTGCCGGGATCTTTCTCGTAGATGACAATGTTTCCTTCCGATTCCTGCACTTCTACTTTATAGCATTGAGGAATCTGTTTGCATACCCACCGGGCGATATTCTCCGCTGTGGGATTAAATGGGAGTACTTCGTTCAGATTTTGATGGTCGAGTTTCTCCGTGACCACTTCTTTGATGCGGGTGAAATCTACCACCATTCCTTCGGAGTTGAGCCGCGCGGAACGGCAATAGACGGTGATAATCCAGTTGTGACCGTGTAAACTGGCGCATTTACTGCGATACGGGAGTACCAGCTTATGAGAAGCCGAGATCTCCATGCGTTTGATTACTGTAAACATGAGTGTATGTATTTTAATAGTTACACGCATCTAATGTCACCTCGATGCAACGGCAAAGGTAATATAAAATAGAGTTTTCATCCAGCAAAGAGTGTTATTTTTTCCCTTTTTTTGCACTATCTTTGCCGCATGAAAACTCTATATATTGTTTTAGGTAGTATTTCCCTTGCGCTCGGCATTCTCGGCATCTTTCTGCCGCTACTGCCCACTACCCCTTTTCTATTGCTCACCGCTGCCCTTTATTTCAAAGGGTCACCCCGATTATATAACTGGCTGCTCAATCATCGACACTTCGGTCCTTACATCCGCAATTTCCGCGAAAACAAGGCGATTCCTCTCCGTGCCAAAATAATTTCTCTCGTATTAATGTGGGGAACGATGCTTTATTGCATTTTCTTCCTGATTCCTTTTATATGGGTAAAGATTCTCCTGGGATTGATAGCCGCAGGAGTCACTTATCATATTCTTTCTTTCAAGACATTGAAATAGTGTGATAGTCCCTGCCGTGCATCGGCAAGTTTATCTTCCCAATGTTTCACGGAGTTCTGACCAATTATGTCAGTCACGTATTTCACGGAAATAAACGGGATTTCTTTTGAACGGCAGACAAATGCCTGTGCGTATGCTTCCATATCTACAACATCTCCGCTAACGTGAGTCAACTCGGTAAGGAAGCCATCTCCCGTATTACAGATTCCATGTTCCGTCCAATGCGTGCAATAACCTTTTTCTTCGAGCAAAGCCGATGAATCAATCTCACACTCCAATCCGAACTCTTTCATTTTCTGCATATCACGGTCTATGAACTTGCGACATACAAAAATATCTCCTACCTGATGATTGACTGTTCCAGCACTTCCGATATTGAGCACCAAGTCCGGTTGTACCTGACGGATTGCCTCTGCCAAATGAAAGGCTGATTTAACTTTACCAATACCTGTACGAACGTAGTAAGGTTCTATATCCGGCCATTTAAGTTCTACAAATTCGCCTTGTACGGCGTAGGTTACTAATATTTTCAACATGGGTTTCTTTATTTCGTAAAAATCAGTTATTTCTGCAAAAATAACTATTTAACTGGAGTTATCTATAAAATGCAATCAAAAGAGATTACTTTTTACTATCCGGCAACGGATTAATAGCCCCCCTTTGTGTACAAGTATATGCCGATACATCTACCGCTTTGCGGTGTGATTCAGCGACCGACGCCCCTCTAAGTATATTCACAACAAAGGTAGCAGTAAACGAGTCGCCTGCACCTACAGTATCGGCCACCTCGACTTTAGGTGTGTTTATGGATGACACTTCCCCACTTACATCATATATGCCACTACGTACTGCCCCCTGTGTGAATATAACATATTTGAGCGAGAAACGAGCAATGAGTTCTGCGATAGCTTCCACAAAATCAGTAGAAAGAGAAAGGAGAGAGATCAATAATGGCAATTCGTCTTCATTCAATTTGAGCACATTTGCCTTTTGCAAGGATTCCACAATCAAGTCTGTCGAATAAAAATGTTGCCTGATATTAATATCAAACACCTTCAAAGAGGTATCCGGCACGGCATCTATGAGTCTCAAGATTGCAGCACGTGACTTTTCACTTCGTTGTGCCAAAGAGCCCCAACAAACAGCATCTGCATCGCTGACAAGTTTCATGGTCGCAGGACTACACTCGATAGCATCCCAAGCAACATTCTCAACAATCTCATATTGCGGTACACCGGCCTCATTCAACGACACAAGCACTTTACCTGTCGGCAAAATATTACGGGAAATATATCCTAAATCAAGTCCGGTCTCTTTAAGCACCGTAAATGTTTCATCACCGAGTTCGTCGCCACCTATTGCCGTAACGGGATATGATTCTGCTCCCAATTCCTTCGCAAAAAAGCAGAAATTGATAGGCGCTCCGCCAAGTCTCTTACCTTCCGGGAAGCAATCCCAAACAACTTCTCCTATACCTATTATTTTCATGGTTTTATAGTTTAATAATTATTTTCATGGATGTTGCACTATTCTCGTCTATAAATTTATATGCCTTGTCATACTGCTCGAACGGAAAATGATTCGAAATAAGCGGTTCGAGACGGATAGCTCCCGAACTTACCTGATCGATAGCCGTAAGATAATCTTCATGGCGATACATCATCGTTCCGTTCACCTTCAGTTCGTGCTCTCCCAAATAGAACATATCAAGCGACGGATCCTTGCCAAATACCGCCACTACAACGATGGTACTCCCTTTTTCAATACACTCCATAAGCGAACGAATACTCGACTCAACTCCGGCAACCTCAAACGCAGCTTGAAAATCTTCATCCCCGAAAAGCCTCTTCGCTCCTTCTTTGAGCGGCGTCTTAGCTACATTGAGCGTATCTATTATGCCACATTTACGAGCGATTTCAAGTCTGAAATCACTTACATCGGTAATAAGAACCCGTTTGGCTCCTCTTGCCTTAGCGAACTGCGCCACGAGGTTACCGATCGTTCCGGCACCCGATACAACCACATTCTTACCTTTCAAGTCCCCGCCACGCATGGTTGCATGCGCAGCTACTGCCACCGGTTCTATCATAGCCCCATAATCAAGTGACATACCTTCAGGCAACACCGCAACCCTGTCATCATCAACCACAAAAAAGTCTTGCGCAGCTCCATTTGCCTGAAAGGCTTGCACTCTTAGCTCTTCACAAATATTATACTCTCCCCGCTGACAAGGCTTGCACTTCCCACACGCAAGTTGCGGACGTGCGGTGACAACGTCACCCGCCTTGCAGATCGTAACCGCCGTCCCCGTAGCGACTACCACTGCCGAATATTCATGCCCCTGAACTACCGGATAAAAAGTTGCCGGATGACATCCGTGATAAGAATGTATCTCACTTCCACAAATACCAATTCTCTTAATATTCAGAAGTACCTGATGTTCTTTCAGGTCCGACGCCTTAGGCGCCTCAACTTCACGAAATTCAATATGTTTTGGTTCTACTAATACCGCTTGTCTCATTTTATACCATATTTACTTAAAATTTCTATTACCGGAGTCTCTATTGACTTCGCCCAAAGTGCATATCCATAACTACTTGGATGAGTTCCGTCGACCGATGTCTCATGCGCATCGGAAGCATCAGGCGTAATCAGATAAACGTCTTTATATTTCGGGTTCGTGAGGATTTTCGCAAACAACTCCTCTACGGTTGCCGCCTTAGCCCGTTCTTTCGCATCAAGAACTGTATCGAATGAACGTCGTTCACGATAGATAGTACGCTGAAATATCAACGGAGTAGCCGGATGTGCCGCTATAAGCCGATCGATAAACGGCATCAGGCGCTCTCTTATCAGTTCTGCGTCAGGATTTGAAAAAGTATCGAATATAAAGGCATCAGCCTTGACTTCCGCAAGAACATCGAGCATGTAAGGCTGCATCAGGCAACGTCCGCTTGTTGCGAGCGACACGACTTGAAGACCAGTATTACGCATAAATTGCATGGGATAACTCATACCGGATCGATCCGTGCTCACTCCCTGCGTAAACGAAGAGCCATATACCGCTATCCTGTGACGAAAATCGGACTTCAACGGTTCGATAACAGCATTGTCATCTATCCCTATCTTACAAGAAATGACCTCCGAATACATCGGCATATACATCATACATTCGTGCATCGTACCATCCATATTCTCAATGAGCGTGAATGTCTCGGTTTTCTCGCCCTTATACGCTTTCAATGAACCGCTTGCTGCATATTGCCATTGACCGTCTGCATTTTTGATATAAAGATCATATCCTTTATAAGAGATCGGCATGGTTGAATGGCTCGAATATACATATCCCCACTTTGTCGTAATCTGTATATTACGCGTGTTCGTTTTAAACAACACAGCCATACCGGCAGAGCAACGGAGTTGTCGATTCTCCGTCCTGTTAAAACCTTTATAAACCAATGTATCGACTCTATGATACGGATTGGGAGTCGATTCAAACGGCTTACCTATCAGGTTAAGCGTTGACGCCTCCGTCTGTTTTTGTGCCGAAACCGACAATACGCACGAAAGCGACAGAACAACCGTTATGAAAAACTTCTTCATTGCCTTGGATTTTTTAGTTGTTTACTGTAATAAGACTTTCAATCCTTCCGCTACCTGCATAGCATAAAACTGCTCATACTTTTCCATAAACACAGGATATTTGTCCAGTCCCAATGACACAAAAGGTGATATCTTCAAGAACTCGGCCGGCGATCCTCCCGAAATCAACTTCCTGTCCGCCGGGGTGATGTGAGGTTCGGAGATAGCTATATTTTCACCGGACTCGGTGCGCGCACCTATCAGGTATTTGCAATAAACAGCTATCAGGAAAGCCTCTATCGAAATATCCTTCCCATCCTGCAACATCTGTTTGAGTATGGGTACCACATAAACCGCAAACTTAGCAATGCCATCGCCGCAAAGCCGTGATACCTGATCGCTGATCGCCTTGTTTGAAAATCGTTCGATAAGCTGGTCTTTATACGCTTCAAGGTCAACGCCTTCGGGAACCGGAACATAAGGAGTAACGTCCCTGTTCATAAACAGCTTTATCATTGCACGATACCTCTCGTCTGCCATTACAGCATCGACCTTCCTGAATCCTTCCATATAGGCAGGATAAGAAAGAAGAGTATGTGACGCATTGAGAAGACTTAATTTCATGATTTCATACGGGGTCACATCATGGGTGAATGTAACTCCCACCTTCTCCCATGCAGGACGGCCTGCAATGAAATTATCTTCAATCACCCATTGTATAAAGTCTTCACAACACACATCTGTAACCTTACCCGGTTTTGTTACGGGAGTGATTCGATCTACCATCGAATTCGGGAACGTCACTTTCTTTTTCGCCCACGCTGCCACCTCGGGATATTTCGCTTCGAAGTATGACATAAACGCGTATTTGGCGGCATTGCCGTTCATCTGCATGTTGTCACACGAAAGAATCGTAATCGGCAAATCTTTCTCCATCCGACGTTTGAGTCCTTCGGCTACATACCAGAACACACTGCGCGACTTGTTAAAGTCAACCTTATATCCCCCTTCGGTAATGGTGAGAGAGATGATTTTTATCTCCTCCGATGCTATTTTAGCGATGATAGGCTCACTATCTATTTCCCCCCATGCCAGTTCTACAAGCGAACCAATCAGCATACTATCCTGTTCGCCGGAAGGGCTGCATGTCGTCAACTGATATATGCCGTCATCTTTCTTGAGGGCGTTGAACAATACCCCGTCCGTAGGCATAATCATGGCTCCGAATACCCCCCAGCATCTTTGTGACGGATCTTCAAGTAATAGATTTGTGTAAGCTTCGAGATGTGCACGATGGAAGTTTCCAACGCCGAAATGTACTATTCCGGCCTTTATTTCAGCACGATTATAATTAAAAGTCTTCATACGATAATTTCAATGTTTCGGCAAGTGATTTTTCCACCTTGTCGCAATGTTCTATATAGAATTTATAAACCTCATTCCATTTGTAATAAGATGCTTCAACCGCTTCCAACGGCAACCGGAGGTCTTTTTCATTCAGCATAAACTTAACTAAAACGTCCGGATTGCCTTCTGATTGGTAAAAGATCATCTGAAGGTTCGCACCCATCGGAATATCCCAGTACTTCCAACTCCGTAACGCTTCTTTGGAATTACTAGCCTCCCGCGCCCACGTCCCGGCTTGCAAATTGGTCAAGATGGCCATCAGAACGCCATCGTGTCCGAAGTTGAGATTGATACCATGACGCTTGCGCACCAGATCTTCGGCAGATTCGTCTAACAAATGGCGTAACGTGCGGGATGCAAGTCCCCAACTACGCCCGTGAGATACCGGTTCAGGACCTTTCTGCGCAAAATACTTATAGTTCTCGATTTCCGCCCAAGCCAATATTTCCTCTTCTGTAAAGATATCCCATATAGGCACTTGGCGGTCGAGGCATTGCATCAGTGATGCCATTAACCAGAAGCGATGGATCAGGTCGTACTTGTCATATTCACTTTCTACTTGTGTAACATCTATAAACAGTCTTCTAAAAAAAGCATCCACATCCAACTTTTCATCTATATATGAACGATATTTTTTATACCAACTGTTTTCCTTACCAAGTATATATTTATCAAGCGGACTCCTGCCGGGACATACGTTACCGTATGGATTCAGTGTGGTAAGGAACGAACGGGAGTTGTCTATCTCCGCCCATTCAAGCCCGGGACGCAGCGACAAAATGCCCGAATTTACAGATTGCATGGTGGCCGCCACCCGAAGCACATTCGTTGCGTTAGTCTTCAAATAGGGATGGCCTTCAAATACTTCCGGATAGTTTTGTACCATCCTCCGGCCTATCTCCCTTGTCTGACGATAACCGATTTGTGTCAGATCGCCTTCTTTGTAAAACACATTCTTCTTGAACGGTTCAAGACGTTCGTACAAGGCTTTCCCAAAATCGGTAAGGTTGTTTGTGGCATGAGCTTTCTCCAATACGCCGTATATGGCAGAATAAGTCACCTCATCGTCTATCTGACGCGCTCCATGACGGAAATAGCCGTTTATATAGAAAGGCGTATATCCTTTGGGCGCCGGCGTAACCGGATGTGAAAGATCGGTCACATAATACACGCCGCCCGCACGTTCCGGATCCCTGCGTATCTCGTCGAGAGGATTTTCGGCCACCGGCTTTTCTTTCGGAAGAGAGAGTTTGAATATGCAAGGAAGATCAGACGTCTTTTTCGCATTCGTATTGGTATTGACATACATAACTCCGTCTTTGACCACAATATCTTCCGGTTCGTAAATAACCTGTTCCTGCACATTGTACCGGACAGTAATTGTCCGCCTATCCGTATCGTACACCCGGATGCAGGAAGGACGGCTGTCATCCTGTTTCCCAACTCCGAAGCAGAAATAGATTTTACCATCATGCATACAGCCCGCTTGCGTAAACCATACCTCATAGGGGAACACCACCTGATCGAGAATGTCATTTTCGTCGAGGCGCACCTTTGCACCCTCACTCAACGACGGTATGCGGAATTTGGTGGCGACATACAGGTTTTCCCATGCATGCTTTGTCACCTTCGCCACAGTACGTTTACGCGCCGAGAATATCCATATAAAGCCCCGTTCCCGATCGACCAGCCAGCTTGGTGCACCAAAGATGGAGACATACCCTTTCTCCGCCCACTTCGAGCCATCGAGTTCAATTGTCTGTGCGATTTCGCTGCTAAAACGTTTTCCACGACGGGTGATGCTCTCCACAAAACACAACCATTCCAACTCGCTTCCTACCTTCCCGTTTGTGATATACAAGAGAGGAAACGATGCTCCGCGTTTTGTCTCGACGCCAAAGCATACATTATTTACATGGTTGTCCGGATGGGAGGACGCCAACTCAAAGCCTGCCACAGGTTTCGGATCGGCACTTTTGAAATCATAGATATTCACGTGCCCTCCATCCTCGCACGAGAATATGTAATCATCCCATATTTCAAGTCCTTGCTGTGCCCGCCCCCGTCCTTCCTTTGCCAGGAAGACAGAGCACTCTACCTCTTTCTCCGGCTCTACATACAACTGGGCGATAAGGGGAATAGAGATCAGTAAGCACACGCCAAAGTTGGAACCACTAAAGCTTCTGTGACCAATAGCGATGGCAAGACACAAGA
>OGXG01001704.1_pt1 | contig 10622 bp, 6 predicted proteins | sample 1576251 | NCBI WGS metagenome assembly OGXG01 (sample SAMEA3541533, study PRJEB24748) | human gut metagenome | biome: human gut; feature: human-associated habitat; material: faeces | place: China | collected 2012
ATTGCCCTCTGCGGAAAAAACAGCACCCAATGGTGGATTTACCTTGGGTAGTCGGAGCCAGTGCTGCCAAACAAAATGCAGCCAATCTGAGAACCTATGGTTGGGAGCTGGAACTCAGCTGGCGCGACAGAATCAAAGACTGGAGTTACCATATCGGATTCAATCTTTACGATTCGCAAAGCGAAATTACCAAATATAACAATGAAACCAACTTGATAGGTGACAAAATCTATCGAAAAGGTATGAAACTGGGTGAAATATGGGGATATGTAACCGACCGTTTTTATACAGAAAATGATTTTAATGCTGACGGAACGTTGAAACAAGGTATTCCTATCCCTCATGGAGTTGGAAAAGTATATCCGGGTGATGTGTTATACAAGAACTTTGATGACGACCCCACAGAGATATACAGTGGAGCCGGAACAGCAGACAATCCGGGTGACCAACGAATTATTGGCAATTCTACTCCACGTTACCATTACGGTATCACTGCCGGAGTAGGTTGGAAAGGCTTTGAACTTACTGTTTTCCTACGCGGAGTGGGCAAACGCGACTACTGGCGTAGAGACCAGATAGCATGGCCCACAGGAAGTTGGGGAAGCTTGTTCAAAGAAACACTGGATTTCTGGTCGCCGGAAAATACGAATGCTTTCTATCCGCGCGTATACGCCAATAATGGGGTAAACACGGATAAAAACCATTGGGTACAAAGCAAGTATCTGGCAGATGCATCCTATCTGAAATTACAGAATATCACCCTGTCTTATACGTTACCCAAAGCATGGTGTACAAAAGTGCATTTTGACCAGATTAAAGTTTTTGCTACAGGAGAAAACCTCTATACATGGGATCACCTTCCCGAAGGACTTGAAACAGATATGTTAACCAAAGGCGCTTGGGAATATCCTTTTATGAGAAAATTCTCTTTCGGTATTAATGTAACATTCTAAATCCAGATAAATTATGAAAAATTATACACTTATACTATGTATGTTTCTACTCTCCGGCTGTCTGAACAATGATTTTATGGAGAGGTATCCGTTGGGAAATCCTACAGCAGAAACAGCTTTTGTCTCTTACGACAATTTCAAGGCATACGCATGGGGACTGTATGAAACATTTCCCGCATTAGGATATGGCTCTGAGAATGCCACAGATGACATTTCCTACAATCAAACCCGAGAAACCAGTGAAACCGGTTGGATTAGAGGTATCGTTACTGTTCCTGATAAAAAAGAAAATACTTCATGGGAATATTACAGTTTCATCCGCCGCGTTAATTTAATGCTCGACCACATAGACGGTTCACAAATGACCGAAGCAGAAAAGGCCCATTGGCGCAGTGTAGGATATTTCTTCCGCAGCTACCGTTATTTTTCATTGTTATGCGATTATGGTGGTGTACCTTGGATTGACCATGTATTGAGTGACAGTGAAACTGACCTGATACAAGGACCACGAGCATCCAGAGATGACATAGCCAAACATATCCTGGAAGATTTGCAATATGCCGAACAAAACATCAATGTGAACGGTGACGGAGAAAACAGCATAACCAAAGCCGTGGTACAAACTTTCATGTCACGCTTCTGTCTGTTTGAAGGCACATGGCGGAAATATCACGGTCTGAATGATGCAGAAACCTATTTAAAGGAATGCAAACGCGTATCTGCCGAAGTGCTCCACACCTATCCGAATGTATGCGATAATTATGATGACTTATTCTGTTCATTGGACTTAAGTGGTGTACCGGGAATTATTTTGTATAAACCTTATTCCAATGCAGAAAACGTGGTTCACGCAGTCAGTATCGGAGGAACCACTGCCACTTCTTTCTATAACCCCACCCGTGACTTAGTGGACAGTTACCTGTGTAGCGATGGAAAACCGCGCTGGAACAGTCCTTTGTTCTTGAGTGACAAAGATATATATGAAGAGTTCAGCAATCGCGACCACCGCTTGTGGTTGCACGTCACCCCGCCTTATAACATTGACCGTTCCGAATCAACAACAGCTTGGGACAACAAATGGAAATTCACTGACAATCCGAAAGACAGAAGTTTCATTGACAGTTTGAACATCAGATTAGGAATAGGATATGGCAGCAGCAAGGAAAGACAAAAAACATTGCCGTTCCGTCAGGGTTTCAGCGGAGGTATTTTAGGCGCTGTTCCTCATTATGATTTCTATTTGAATAACCAGCCTTGGTACAAATCGGCTTTCGGATACAATAACTGGAAATATTTCTGCACTTATCTGGAAGTGGGAAGCGCACGTAATGAAGAAACCGATATGCCTATCTTCAGAGTGGAAGAAGTGATGCTGAACTACGCCGAAGCAATGTGCGAACTGGGAGAATTCACCCAGTCAGTTGCAGATCAAACCATCAACAAGTTGCGTCCTCGTGCTAATGTTGCTCCGATGAAAGTGTCCGAAATCAATGAGTCTTTCGATCCGAAACGTGACCTTGGCAATCCGGCTTACAGTGGCGATTATGCCGTCAATCCTCTGCTATGGGAAATACGCCGTGAAAGACGTATTGAACTATTTTCCGAAGGATTCCGGTTCAACGATTTAAGAAGATGGAAGAAATGTCACTATGCCATGAAGAAAAAACTGGGACAATATGTGCGTAAGGCAGACTTCCCGGCCGGAACAAATGTGACCATCGACGGTGGCGGAAACGAAGGTTATTTGGAGTTCCATCCGCAACCCACCCAGCTTTGGCCGGAATATTATTACCTCTATCCGATACCACGTCAGGAACGTGTTCTGAATCCTCAACTCGAGCAGAACCCGGGCTGGAATGACGGAGTAGGTAAATAAACCGTAAATATCAATTCCAAGAAAGGATGTGTCAAGATTTCAATTTTACTTTTGACACATCCTTCTCCAACAAAAGCAACAACTCAATCAGACTATTTATACCTATATATCCATATTACCTAAACAAACCTGTTATGATAAACAAATCATCCATTATCTTTTTGATATTACTCTTCTGCCGTGCACTGACCTGCCAGGGACAGGTGATTATCCCTTCCCCTCAACAGATAACTCTGACAAAAGGTTGTTTCAGTATAAAAGACAAGGGGGTGACAGTGTATGCAGAAGATTCAACAGCGACTTACCTATCCCTGCTTATTGACGAGGTAGTTCCCCACATTCAAATGTGCGATGCAAAAGAAAAAGCCGACTTGTGCTTCGTTCGCAACCAATTTATGCAGAGTGTAACGTAGCAGTTGATCATAACCAGATCATCATGGAGACCTTAAAGAAGGTTGCCGGACGTCACGGTTTACAGTGTCTGCTTCATGAGAAACCATTCGCAGGTGTCAACGGTTCTGGAAAGCATGACAACTGGTCCATTACAACAGACGATGGAATCAATCTGCTTGAGCCTGGTAAGACACCACATGAGAATGTACAGTTCTTACTGGTACTTACCTGTATTTTAAAGGCAGTTGATGAGCATGCAGCACTTCTTCGTGCAGCGGCAGCTGATGTGGGAAACGATCACAGATTAGGAGCAAACGAGGCACCGCCAGCGATCCTGTCCATTTACCTTGGAGATCAGCTTGGAGACGTATTAAATCAGCTGATCAGCACAGGTACAGCAACACACAGTCTGGAAGGTGAAAAACTTGAAACCGGTGTTAAGACCATTCCGGATTTCATGAAGGATGCGACTGATCGTAACCGTACATCACCGTTTGCCTTTACCGGAAACAAATTTGAGTTCCGTATGGTTGGTTCCCAGGATTCCGTTGCACAGGCAAATATCGTGTTAAATACCATTGTTGCGGAGGCATTTTCAGATGCCTGTGACGTTCTTGAAAAAGCAGACGATTTTGAGCTTGCAGCACATGATCTGATCAAGAAATATGCTATCGAACATCAGAGAATCGTATTCAACGGAAACGGATACTCTGATGAATGGGTTGCAGAGGCCCAGAAGCGTGGACTTCCAAATATCAAGTCCATGGTAGATGCAATTCCTGCATATACAGCTCCGGAATCTGTAGCTGCATTTGAAAAATTTGGAGTATTTACCAAGTCTGAGCTTGAATCCCGCGTAGAGATCGAGTACGAGACATATGCAAAGACCATCAATATCGAAGCAAAAGCCATGATTGACATCGCTGGAAAGCAGATTATTCCGGCTGTTATCAAGTACACAACAGAACTTGGACAGTCAATTGCAACTGTAAAGAGTGCATGTGCATCTGCAGATGTCAGCGCACAGACAGATATTTTGACAGAGACATCCTCCCTGCTTGCTGAGACACAGAAAGCACTCAAGAGTCTGGAAACTGTTACTGCAAAGGGAACAGAAATGGGTGAAGGTAAGGAACAGGCTGTATATTACAGGGATGAGGTGAAATCTGCTATGGATGCACTCCGTGCACCGGTAGATAAGCTTGAGATGATCGTTGACAAGGATTTATGGCCAATGCCATCTTATGGAGATCTGATCTTTGAAGTTTAATCCAAAGATTTAAGGAACATTTTTTACAAACATCTTATAAAATAAAAAAGAGACATTTTTTCAGAACCACGAAGCTGTGGAATTTTGGGGAAGTGTCTCTTTTTCTATATAGGGAGGAGATTGTTATGGATAAACAACAAATTGTAAGTTTTATCAATGAAAATATGTTTGGCATCTGGTTTCTGATCGGTGCAGCACTGGTATTCTGGATGCAGGCAGGCTTTGCCATGGTAGAAACCGGTTTTACCAGAGCAAAGAATGCAGGCAACATTTTGATGAAGAACCTGATGGACTTCTGTATTGGTACCGTAATGTTTATCCTGATCGGTTTTTCATTATTGCTGGGAGAAGATGTTCTTGGTTTTGTCGGAAAACCGGGATTTGATATCTTTACCAGTTATGCAAATTTTGATTTTTCGAATTTTGTGTTTAACTTAGTATTCTGTGCAACTACAGCAACGATTGTATCAGGTGCTATGGCAGAGCGTACAAAATTCTTATCCTACTGTATTTATTCAGCAGTAATTTCGGCATTGATTTATCCGATTGAAGCACACTGGATCTGGGGCGGCGGCTGGTTATCACAGCTTGGATTCCACGATTTTGCAGGTTCCTGTGCCATTCATATGGTTGGTGGTATTTCAGCACTCATCGGTGCAGCAATGCTTGGACCACGTATTGGAAAGTTCTCAAAAGATAAGTCTGGGAAGATTACAAAAGTCAACGCATTCCCGGGACACAATCTTCCACTTGGATGCCTTGGATGTTTTATTCTCTGGTTTGGCTGGTATGGATTTAATGGCGCTGCATGTACTTCCGGTTCACAGCTTGCCAGCGTATTTCTTACAACGACCGTAGCTCCGGCAGTTGCAACAGTTGTATGTATGATCTTTACATGGCTTAAATATGGTAAACCTGATGTATCAATGTGCCTGAATGCATCACTTGCAGGACTTGTAGCAATTACCGCTCCTTGTGATGTGACCGATTGTTTCGGTGCAATCTGTATTGGTTTTGTTTCCGGTTTACTGGTTTGCTTTGGTGTATGGCTTTTGGATTATAAGCTTCATGTGGACGATCCGGTTGGTGCGGTAGCTGTACATATGATGAATGGTATCTGGGGTACCATCGCCGTTGGTTTATTTGCTACGAAATCTGCTCCGGGAAATGACTCGGTTGTTGGTCTCTTCTATGGTGGCGGATGGAAGCAGCTTGGTATTCAGTTATTAGGTTTTGTTACGGTAGCTGCATGGACCGCAGTTACAATTACGATTGCATTTGTTGTAATTAAGAAGACCATTGGACTCCGTGTGAGCGAGGAAGAAGAAATTGTCGGTCTTGATTCCATGGAGCATGGACTTGCATCTGCTTACTCAGGATTCTCCATCATGGATGTTTCCAACACAATGACCATGGATGTCAATGAAAATACAGATCTGGGTACACCGGAATATGCACAGGCTTCTACGGCAAAGAGAGATGCAGCAGTCAAGGTGGTTTCCACCGTGCCAAAGGATGCAACCGGCATGTACAAAGTGGTTATTATTGCAAAGCTTTCCCGATATGATCATTTGAAGAAAGCAATGAACGATCTGGGTGTTACGGGAATGACCTGTACACAGGTTATGGGTTGTGGTATCCAGAAAGGCTCCGGCGAGCGTTACCGTGGTGCTGAAGTCGATGCAACCTTACTTCCGAAGATTAAGGTAGAGGTTGTTGTAAGCAAGATCCCAGTAGACAGCGTAGTGGCTGCAGCAAAGAAGGCACTTTATACCGGACATATCGGAGATGGAAAAATCTTCGTATACGATGTGGCAAAGGTTGTCAAGATTCGTACCGGTGAGGAAGATATGGAAGCCTTACAGGATGTTGAATAATTTTGCACTAATCTAATGGCTAGGTTAGTGAATCTAATCCCCTTAGTTTTAGTATACATCAACAGCGGACCCCTGGCGAAAGCCGGGGGTTTTTGCTGTCGATAAATAAAACTTTCTATTGCACATATTATTTGGTATAATATATGGATAAAAGAATTTATATTATTTCTGCGGGGAGAAAACTATGAACTATGGAAGAACTTCTTTGCGCCGGAGAGCAAAACAGCTGGACGCAAGAGGAACGAGAATACGTCATAAAATCGGAGTCATACTGGGGAAACTTCTACTGATTGGAATCATTGTGGGAGGCTGTGCGACAGTGAGTTTTGGAGTGGGTGCATTTAAAGGAATTCTTGCATCCGCACCGGATATATCCGAAGTGGATGTCATTCCAACGGGATATTCCACGAAAGTGCTTGCGGCAGACGGAAGTGAGACAGCAAAATTAGTGGCAGCCGGATCCAACCGGCAGTACGTGACAATTGACCAGATTCCGGAGAATCTGCAGCATGCGGTAGTGGCGATCGAGGATGAGCGTTTTTATGATCATAACGGTATTGACCTGAAAGGAATTGTCAGGGCACTGGTGGCGGATGTCCGGACCAGAGATTTCAGTCAGGGAGCAAGTACGCTTACGCAGCAGCTGATTAAAAATAATGTGCTGAGTGAGCAGTGGGCAAACGAAAATGACAGTAATATTTCCAAAATGGAAAAGATGGAACGTCAGGTACAGCGGAAAATACAGGAACAGTATCTGGCAATAGAGCTGGAAAAAAAGGTAAATGACAAGAACTGGATTCTGGAAAATTATCTGAATTCCATCAACCTTGGAAGCAATACCCTTGGGGTTCAGGCAGCAGCACAGCGTTATTTTGGGAAAGATGTGTCAAAGCTGACACTTTCGGAATGTGCGGTTATTGCCGGAATTACAAAGAATCCGGCAGGTTACAATCCCATTCTTCATCCAAAGGAAAATGCAAAGCGCAGAAAGAATGTGCTGGATGCCATGAAAAAACAGGGATATATTTCGCAGAAACAGTATGATAAAGCGATGGCAGATGATGTGTATGGCAGGATTTCCGAACACAATGATGTGAGGGAAGAAACCATGAACACATATTTTGTGGACGCGGTCATTGATGATGTTTTTGATGATCTGGTAAATATCAAAGGCTATTCGGAGTCAGAAGCATACAAGGCAATTTATCAGGGGGGATTGACGATCAAGTCCACACAGAATCTTCAAATCCAGAAAATCTGCGATGAGGAGGTGGCAGACAAAGCCAATTATGATGCGGGTACCAAATATTCATTCTATCTTTCTTTTCAGGTGAAGGAGAAGGATGGTACAATAAAAACATATACCAATCAGACAATGCTTTCCTATTATAAAAAGAAAAACAAAAGTCAGAATTATTCGATCAATTTTGCATCGGAGGAGGACTGCCGGGCTGCAATTGCACAGTACGAAAAAGATGTCCTCGGGAAAGGGGACAAGCTGGTAGAAAATTCAGAGTATATTTTCATTACCATGCAGCCACAGGTGGCGATGACGATTATGGATCAGTCGACCGGAGAGGTACAGGCTATTGTCGGCGGACGTGGAAATAAGGCGGGAAACCGTACCTGGAACCGTGCAACAAAGACCTGCCGGCAGCCGGGATCTACTTTTAAAATCATTGCATGCTATGCGCCGGCACTTGATGCCGGGGGAAAAACGCTGGCATCCGTGCAGGATGATGCACCATTTACAGTCGGAAATAAAACATATAATAATTACTCACATACATTCGGAGGTTTTACAAGCATCCGGAAAGCAATTACAAAATCCATCAATATTGTGACTGTAAAAACACTTCAGGATATTGGCGTGGATCTGGGGTATGAATATGCAGAAAATTTCGGATTTTCTACGTTGACCGATACGGACAGAAACCTTGGAATTTCTCTCGGAGGCCTGACACAGGGGGTGACAAACCTGGAACTTACTGCAGCTTATGCTGCAATTGCAAATCAGGGAGAATATAACGAACCAAATTTTTATACCCAGGTGCTGGATCATGACGGCAATGTTCTTCTTGACAAAACACAGACAAAGGAACAGCGTCAGGTAATAAAAGAGGATACCGCATGGCTTCTGACAGATGCCATGAAAGATGTTATGACGAGTGGAACGGGTATGAGGGCTTATTTTGGAACCGGAATGGCTCAGGCAGGAAAATCCGGTACGACAACGCTGAACAGGGATGCACTGTTTGCCGGATTTACGCCTTATTACACCTGCGTGGTATGGGGCGGATATGATGACAATTCCATTCAGTCAGCTACGGGATATCCAAAGAATTTGTGGAAAGCCGTGATGAAGCGGATTCATGCGGATCTTAAGGCAAAAGATTTTGAAAAGCCTTCCGGAATTACACAGGCTGTTGTCTGTGCAAAATCCGGACTTCTGCCGGAAGCGGATGTCTGTGATAAAGACCCACGTGGAACGCAAAGTTATACGGAATATTTTGCAGAAGGAACGGTTCCGACCGAGAACTGTGATCATCATATTTCTCTGCAGATCTGTGAGGCATCGGGAAAAGTTGCCGGAGAATACTGTCCGGCAGATCAGGTTGTGACAAAAACTTATATTGTGGGTGCCGAAAAGGGCTCGGCTGATTACCAGTACTGTGCGACAGAGAAATTTTTAAATGGAACATGCAATATACACGATGCCGAAACGCAGGATGAGGAGAAGCCGGAAGAAGAACCGGCAGATCCACCGGATGATGCAAAGCCGGAAGAAACACATGAACCGGAACAGATACCGGAGAAGAATGAGGAATGATACAAAGGAGAATAGGATATATGCGAGTGGTCTATACCGGAGGAGAGGGTGAAATCACAGAGAAGAAATCTCATTTTATAGCAACGGTAAAACCTGTCCAGTCAGAAGAAGAAGCGGTTGCTTTCATTAATGAGACAAAGAAAAAATACTGGGATGCCCGTCATAACTGTTCTGCTTTTGTCATCGGGGAGAGGCAGGAACTGACGCGCTGTTCGGATGATGGAGAGCCGGCACAGACCGCAGGCCGTCCGATGCTGGATGTACTTCTCCGGGAGAAAATTACGGACGTTGCGGTTGTTGTTACACGTTATTTTGGAGGTGTGCTGCTTGGAACAGGAGGGCTTGTACGCGCCTATCAGGCAGCCACACAGGCTGGACTTGCAGCCAGCCGGCTCATAGAAAAATGTAAGGGGCAGCAGCTATTGGTTCATACCGATTATAATGGACTTGGAAAGCTGCAGTATCTGTTCGGACAGAAACACACCGTGATTCTGGATATAAAAAGTAACGCATGGAGTCGTTCAGGCAAAACATGTTCCACACAGTTTAGTGAGCAGGCTCAAAGCGGCTTTACAACCACCCGTGCCCTTAAATTTCATTTTAATCCCGTTGGGAAGCTCCAGGGATATTTCCGAGTTGTCAGTACATTTACCGGAAGTTTTCTCTGTCTTTTGCGGGCACAAGGCAGGTTTGGACTGGAACGTTGGTGCAGACACATTGTTGTTGTCTATGCTTATCGGAACAAAACCATCCATGCCAGCTGTGGGGACACTTCCGGATTTAAGCTCCTCGTCCGAGATATTGAAACGTGAGCGCCAGTCGTAAAACTGGGAACGGTTATATCCTTCATTCGCACAAAAATCCTTTACCGTTAAGTTGCTTTGGCGTTGTCGAAGAAGAATATGGAAAAACTCCTCCCTTGTCATATATTTTGCCATAAATCCTTTTTGCACACAAAGATAAACGGGAAAGGATATTATGACAAGATGTATTTGCTCAACCGCTTACGTTTCTTTTCCATACGTATCACTTCTTATCCTTTAAAAAAGCAAATTCTCACCACGGCAGACCTTGCAAGCTCGACCTGCAACAAAACTCAACAATATCTTTCTATTCTTCTTCTCCCAACAGAAAGAAGAGCATACAACACTTCCTCCTTTCTTTATCCGGATACTGTCCTAACAGCTTTTGGAAACAGTCGTCAGTACACCGGTTTCTCAGAAAGCAAGGACGGGACGCACATTGTCACTGTCGTCGAATTTACTTGCCCAGATGCAGCGCACCATGCCTTGGAAGTTGTTCAAAATCCAGTACCATGTGTGGTACTTCGAGTGCTCCGAAGACGAACAAAACGAGACGAGGTTGTTGAATGTATCCTTGTCCCCAACGGCGATATTCTCCATCCATTTGTTCAAAGCGGCGG
>OGXG01001705.1_pt1 | contig 10621 bp, 10 predicted proteins | sample 1576251 | NCBI WGS metagenome assembly OGXG01 (sample SAMEA3541533, study PRJEB24748) | human gut metagenome | biome: human gut; feature: human-associated habitat; material: faeces | place: China | collected 2012
CTTCATTTTTGCCATTTCATTCGTCTCCTTTCCTGTTTGTCCCGATTTTAAAAAAATCGCATTTTCTGTGTCAATAGGATTTTCGTTAGTTTTAATTTTTATTTATATCTTTTAAATCTATAAGAATAGAGAAATGAGTCCAAGAAAGTTTAGATGGTAGATTTTGCAATTCTTTATTAGTGTTTAATAGATTATAATATTCTAACATACGATATAGGTTATACCAATTATACCCTTTACCTATTTCTTCTGTTAATTTTTGGGAATATTCTTTTATTAGTTCTTTTGCTTCTAGATTTGACTTAGATAATTCTATTGATAGTAATTTGCCTACATTGTAATATACTTGCAGGTCATTAATATTTCTATAATATTCTTTTACTTCTTTATTTGTGTTGTTATTTATAAATTCTTTTTTTATTTTTTGATAGTATTCCATTATATCATCCTTCTTTTAAAACGAAAGCAGATTATTCATCTGCTTTGCGTTTTTCTTCTGTTATTTTTGTTTCTCTTTCGGAATTGTCTGCTTTACGTTGACTTGAACTTAAGAAAGTTATTTTTTCCGCTATTACTTCAGTTTTTCTTTTTTTATTACCATCAGGCATTTCTATTATTCTGTTCTGAAGGCGACCTTTTACACCAATCATATCACCGCTTTGGCAATACTCACTTGTTGATTCGGCTATAGATGACCATAGTGTACAATCTAAAAAGTCTGTATCATATTCACCATTAGCATTTTTATAATTTCTTGGAACTGCTAATGTAATAGTGGATACTTTTTTTCCTGTTTCTGTTGTTCTTACTTCTGGTGCTCTTACTATTCTTCCTACTAAAACTATTTGATTAACCATAATACCTCCTTTCAATGGCACTATAGCATAATTATATCTTTCAAACAAATATGGTAAAAATGGTTTTTAATGGTTATTAGAGCAGAAAAAAAAGATCTTTATTTTGGATAAAAATCTTTTTGGCTGATTTACAGTTACTAAAACTGTTTTTTGATTAAATTTTATACTTTACACTTATTTTACACTTTATTGTTTTGATAGTTCTTCAATAATTGTATTTGCTATGACTTCGGCTATTTTATCTTCTTCTTTATCTAGTATACTTTGATCATTTTTATTTGATAAATATCCTAATTCTAGTAGATATGATTCATTACCTATATTGCTATTGTAATATGGATTTGTTCCTACTTTTTCTGGATTGCTATTATCAACATATGCTCCAGTCATATAGCCCCCTGTTTCTCTTATTATATATAAATAATTTGATGTTTTTGTTATATTATATGGTTTATAGTCTTTCTTTTTATATCCTTCTAGTGAATTTGATATTTCATTTTGACTAAATGTATGGGTATAGACACCATTATACATTTTGTACTTTTTGGCGTTAGAATAGTTGAAACTTGTATTTTTTGATAGATTATCCGCTAATGACTTAGCAAATTCATAGTTTATGTTATCTGGTGTATATACTTCTATACCACTTGCTTTGGATGAGTTATTTTGGTTTATATGGATGGAAAAAGTATATTTTGATTTTACTTCGTTTGGTATAACTGCCCTGCCATTTTTATTATATTCATCAAAGTAATCGTTCTTTGTTAGTTGATTTTCTGTATGAGTCATCTTTACTTTAATACCATTTTTTTCTAAGTTGTTTTTTATTTTGGTACTTATTGCCATGGTATAATCTTTTTCTTCTTTTTTATCTACTACTGCTCCACTATCCATACCGCCATGACCGGGATCTATTGTTATATCATATATATTATCATCTTTATTTTCTTTTATAATAAGACCAATAGTACTATAATCGTTATCAGTATTAATAATTATTTTTTTGTTATATTTTGATAGTGTATAATATGTTAAGTCTTTATAACTGGTACCATTATTTAGTATATAATATTTATTTATTTCTTTATTCTTAGCGGTATCGTCATCATTTTCATATGTTACTTTGATAAACATATAATATTTGCCTTTTTCTAAATTATCTAAATATATGCCTTCATTTAAATATTCAGATGTATTGAATATTATTTTAGTATCTTCTATACTTGTTGTTATATCATAAGTTTTTTCTTTACCATTATATAGTATTATTTTTATATCTTTATAGTTTTTATCGGTTATTTCTAATTCTCCTGCTATATTTAGATGATTGCCATATACATGATAATCTGTTACTTTGGCTTTTTCTTCTTCAACATTTAATTTTGGTATAGCATTTATATAATTGGTATATATAAAGTAGCCTAGTAGAAATAATACTAGTAATATAAATATTAGTTTAATTAATTTTTTCATTTATTTTCTCCTATGTTAAATGCTAATAATCTATTTAATTCTACTGCATATTCCATTGGTAGTTCTTCTCTAAATTCATTCATAAATCCCATTATAATTAATTCTTTAGCTGATTCTTCACTTATTCCTCTACTCATTAAATAGAATAATTTTTCTTCGGATATTTTAGAAACTGTTGCTTCATGTTCCATAAATGATGTATTGTTATTAACGATGTTGGTTGGAATGGTATCACTTTTTGAAATGTCATCTATTATTAAAGTATCGCATTTTACTGCTGCTCTAGAGTTGGTAGCGTTTTTTGTTATTTTTACTTCTCCACGATATGTGGCTAGTCCACCTGATGAAGCTATTGATTTGGATACGATGTTACTTTTGGTATTTTTTCCTAAATGGATCATTTTAGCACCACTATCTTGAATTTGATCTTTTCCTGCTGCTGCTACTGTTATGCAGCTACCCCGAGAATTATCTCCTTTTAGAATACAACATGGATATTTCATATTGGTCTTTGAACCGACATTACCATCTATCCATTCCATTAAACCATTTTCTTCAACAATGGCTCTTTTGGTTACGAGATTATAGACATCAGTACTCCAATTTTGTATTGTTGTATAACGGCATTTGGCATTTTTTCCTACAAATATTTCTACTACAGCGGCATGAAGTGAATCCTCTGTATATGTTGGTGCTGTACATCCTTCTATATAATGTAAGTCACTATTGTCATCTACTATAATAAGTGTCCTTTCAAACTGACCCATATTTTTGCTATTTATTCTGAAGTAGCTTTGAAGTGGTCTATCTAGATGAGTATTTGGTGGTATATATATGAATGTTCCTCCTGACCAAACTGCTCCGTTTAAGGCTGTAAATTTATTTTCGTTATATTTTACTAAGGTATTGAAATATTTTTTAAATAATTCTGGATGTTCTCTTAGAGCTGTATCTGTATCTAGAAAAATTATGTTTTTTTCTTTTAATTCTTTATTCATATTATGATATATTACTTCACTATCATATTGGGCTCCTATTCCATCTAAATAGTTTTTTTCAGCGGATATTACTCCTAAATCGTCAAATAGGTTTCTAACTCCACAAGAGATATTATTCCAGTTATCTGTTAGTTTTTCTTCTCTTTCTTTATAATAATTTATACTATCATAATCAATATCTAATTTTGGACCGAAATTTGGATTGCTACTTTTATTAAATGCTTCCAGACTTTTTAGTCTGAAATCAAGCATCCATTTTGGTTCACCTTTTATACTTGATATTTTTTTTACTACATCACTTGTTAATTTCATTTTTATCACCTTGTTACAAATTTATTATATATGAAAATAAGGTTATTGTAAAGAAAAAAGCCATCTATTTACATAATAGACAGGCTTTTTACTCGGCTATATTTGATTTTGTAGTGAAACCGTTTATGTAATAATTAGGAATTGTTCCTTGTACTACTTTCATTGCTATTGGTATACTGCATTCTATAGTTAATTTATCGCTTATTATTGGGAGAATTATCTTTGTATCTACTTTTATATCTATCATTAATTTAAGAAGAGCATTATTTATACCATACTCTACTACTTCTGTGCTGAATCCTGTTGATACATCCCCTATTAATGATAATTTTACTGGAATTTTTGGTCCGATATTATATAATAAGTTTGATCCTGTCACTATTCCTAATGGTACTTCTACTATAATTCCTTTTTCTAATAGATCCATATTGTAATCACTTAAACTATTTTCTGGTAATTCAAGCATATCTATTTTTCCTTCTTCTACTGCTCGCAAGTTTAATTCTACTAAACTAGTCATGTTACTTAATATTTTTGATGATACTTTAGAATCAAAATCTATTAGTGTTATTTCACCTTTATTGTTATATACTACTTTAAATATTTCTTCAGTATCTATATTGTATACTTGTTTAGTTATGGATTTATTTATTATTAAGATAGTTAATTTTCTTACTTCTGATTCGGCATATGATTTTAAAATTGGAATGGTTTTTTTTGAATAGTAATTTATAAATAATAATGTTGATATTGTTATAAAAATAGTTATTATGATAATTACTGATATGGTTTTATTTTTCTTCTTTTTTTTGTTTTTTAAGTTCATTCTCATATTTAATTATATGTTATATATATGATTATTTGAATGATTTAAATCCTCCTTCGATAGACATAGTATTATAACCAAAAGCATTTAGTCTTCTACTTATTTCATTGCTTTGTAGTCCTTCGTCACAATATAGGTAATAAGTACTATTTTTATTTAAGTAATGGGAGTAATTGTTTAATAGATTATAGTATGGAATATTTATTGAATTTTTTAGATGTGAAATATTATAAGAATAGTTATCTCTTATGTCCACTATAATAGGATTTTTTATTCTTTTTAATGTTTCAAGTGAAATTGTATTCATACTTACACCTCACTATAATATATACTTTTTATAATATTATGAAAAGTTAATAAACACAGAATTTTGATAGAAAAAAGAACATAATCATGTTATGTTCTAATATTTTAATCATCACTGAAGAAATCATCAAAGAAGTCATCATCACTGGTATTATCTTCATACATGCGTTGGATTTGAGTGTTTTGTTCTGAAGTTGGTGATTGTTTTTCTGGTTGTTTAGTTTCTACTGGTGTGACTGGTGTTGATTCTTCCTCCGGTTTAACATCAATAACGGCATTTTGACTTTGTTCTTCTTTCTCTATTTCTGCTATTTTAGCATCTATCTTTTTAACTAAGTCATCAATATTAAACTTTTCTTCATCTTCTGGAATATCGTTACTTTCATTAGCAAAATTTGGCATATTCATAAATGGATTTTGGCTCATAAATGGATTCCCCATAAATGGACCTGTTCCACCACCAAATGGATTAATCGATGGTTCAAAGGTACCCATTTCTTTTAGCTTTTGCTCCTTTTGTTTTTTAACAAAGTCTCTTATGTCAAATAATTGTAATTCTCTTCTCTGTCTTTCAGGTGGTGTTTCGTTAGGATATGTGCGTCCCCAATCAACTTCAAAGTTTGTTTGAAACCTCGTTTTATATGGAAACATTCTTCTTCTTAATACTATTATTTCAAATTGATTTAGTCTTTGTAAGTCACTTACTGTTACAAGTGGAGTTGAAGCGGTTTTTTCTTTTTCTTTTGATTTTACTTCTCCACACATTTTGCTTATTTCTTCAAGAGCGGCTATTTCACTACTTATTAGGTATAGTAGATTACAGTTACCTCTAATGGTATCACCATTTTCTTTTCCATATACTTGAGTTAATTGAGCAAAGTTCTGGATAATGAAAGTAAATCTGATAAGTCTACTACGAGCAGCTGTTACCATTGTTGTTACATCTTTTAATGGTGGCATGTTAGCAAACTCATCTAGGATGAAGTTTGTTCTAAATGGTAATTTTCCGCCATTTTCTTGGGCAACATCTATTAATGTTTCATAACATTGTTTTATAAAAATGGTAGCAAGAGGATGCAATGTCTTCTTTTCATCTTGTACAATTAAAAATACGGCGGTTTTCTTTCTACCGATATCACGCATATCAAAATCACTATATGAAAGCATTTCTGATAGGTTTGCTCTCTCAGAAAATAATTTCATCTTTTGTTTGAATGTTGCTATTATTCCTTGTTTTGTTTCATCAGCTGTAAATACTGTTCCGGAAGCATTTATATAGGCTGCTTTAGCGGGATCTTTGGCATTAAAGTATTCTTTAATATAGTTGTTATTTGGTCCACCAAATCTTTCTTCTCCTAAACTACTCATTAGGTTTACACTGTTTATATTTATTTGTTCTTCTGTTCCATCTTCGAATAGTCCTAAAGCTAGACCTGTAAAATAGTCAGCGGCTGTTTTTTCCCAAAATGGATCACCACTGGATTTTTCTTCATAAAGGATATTTAAAGCTAAGTCATCTAATAATTCGATGGCTTTATCTTGATTTCCTTCTTTATATAATTTATATGGTAATGTCATTGGATTCCAAGCATTACCTTTTTGAGGATCTCTAAAATTTAATGTTATGATGTTATAACCTTTTTCTTTTAATAATGCTGCTGAAGACTCATATAATTCACCTTTAGGATCGGTTAATATCATTGATTCATTATGTTTTGCCAATAATTTTATCATTGGTTTTGCTACTATTTCTGTTTTACCAGAACCAGTTGCACCCATAACTAGGTAATGGTCTTCCCCGTTATCTACCCACATTTTACCTTTTTTACTATATAAAGCTATTCCTGCTGCAGGCAATGTATCTTCTTTAATATCAACTACTTCTAATCCTTTTTTGAATTCTTTATCAGTAGCCCATCTTGAATATCCTTTTTCTTTTTTTTCACTAATTGAAAAGCCAAAACCTTTATCACGATCAAAAATGTATGACTTTACGGCCATAAATATTCCTATTATAGCTACAAAAAATAAGAAAAATGTCATCCCAATGTATTTTGAAGTAAATGCTTTAAATGGTAAAAAACCATAAAATTTTCCTTCTGCTACAATACTAGCAGTGTTCAATACACCTATTGCACATAGGTATAATAAAAATATACAAAAGGCACAAAATATTATTAAATCTTTTTTTTCTACTCTTATTTTCATAAAGATATCGCCTCCAAATTGCTAACATTATTATAGCATTAATAAATTGAATTGTAAACATAATTGCTTAAAAACGGCATGCTAATATTATATATTTTGTTAGTTTAAAATATAAAGCAAGTACTCTAATATTTGAATACTTGCCTAGTTATAAATTTATATTTCTACTGTCGTATCATCTAGATATACTTCATATTCTAAGATGTTTTTAATTTTAAATATAAATCTATCATTATCTGATATATATACATCTATTATTTTTTTATCATCACTAATATTGTATTTTTCTACTGGCATATTATTTATATTTATGGTGTTTACGTATGTTTTAAATTCTTCTATATTATTAAATTTTTTAGAACGATATTCTTCATTTAATAATTCATATGCTTGATCGATATTATTTTTTAAATAATTCCGATAATCATTTAGATATATAGCTGCTAATTGTCTGTCAGTTATATTTACTAGATTATATTCATTTACACCATATTTTTTTGGATTCATAGTATAGTTTATATAATCGTCAGTTGGTACTAATGTTTTTTTACTTCGATAAATTTTTATTCCATAAAATACTAGTAAACCTAATATAACAAGTATAACTAACCAAATGTAACTTTTTTTATTTTCCACTATTTATCACCTCTATTTAAACATACTACCATCGTATGGTTCTATTGCAAATGTCATTGTACTCTCATCTAAGATAACTATTATATAGTAGTCTTCTTTAGATGGTGATGTATTTAGTGAATCTTTTTCAACAGTTCCATATACATAGTATTTATAGATTGTTTGATTAAGTCTTTGTTGATACATTTTTTTAGGGGAGAAAGTTTTGTTACCTGTTATTTTTGGTATATATGTATAAATATTTGTTTCGTTAATATTGTTTTTTGTTTTATATTCGTTACTTAGCAATACTAATAATTTTTCTGTGTTATTAGTTGTTAAATAGTTTAGATATTTTGATACACAAGATGATACTGTATAAAATCTATTATAATCATCTACTAAAAGTATTTCTTCAGGGTTTACTTTATCTTCTGGTATTTTTACTTTATTTTCAAAGAATACTTTATTTGTAGCTGATAAAATTATCATTATTATTACTAATGCTATTACTATTTTTAGAGTTTTATCTACTGAATCTTCCATTATTCCTCCTATAATCCAAAAATATCATATCGAATTTTAAATTTTCCAATTAACTGGTATGCAGTATAGTCATTTTGTTCACACACTGTTGTTTTTGTATCACTTGGACAGTTTCCACTTCCATAACAAGATGATACTGTTGAGCAATATTCTGCTCCATATATTATATTTAAATAATAACAACCCCCAAGGCCAGATGATCCAGGATTATAACGGTAATCGCCAATCCAAGAATATACTGACTGCATTCCTTCAAGTGTACCTGGCATTCCATGTCCTTCGGCCTTACACCCAGCTTCTTCTCTTTCGTTATACCTATTGATTATTGAGTTATAATTGCCACTATTTGGATCACTATAATCATTAATTACTTTTGCATATTGAACTATACCATTTTCTAATGAACCATAATTTCCTACTTTATTACTTCCGTTTACTACTCCTATCCCCCAAAAATTGTAACTGCCATATGGATTTCCCCAGCCTTGTTCTGTTCCGGCAGTTACCACTACTAATTCTGGATTGACGTTATTTTCTACAGATGTTTGGTAAACCAATTCAGAATTATTGGCAAAATTATTACAAAAGTTCTTATTGTTACTTCTTTGACAATAATCATTCATTTTTGATGTAAATTCGTTTAGTGATAATACAGTTTCATTTAATGAAAAGCCACCTGTTGTTCCATAAGAACTTGGCCTTGGATCATCTGCTTTTATATATTGTGTTGGATCGACACTGCTATCAGGAGAATCGGAACCAACTCTTATTTCAAAATGTAATTTTGTTTCGGCTGTATTACCACTACGACCCATTTTTCCTATTACTTGACCTTGTTCTACTACATCATCTGCTCTTACTGTGATACTATCTTTAGCTAAATGAGCATATAATGTATAACTTCCATCACTATGTTGAATTTTTACATAATTACCATAACCATCTCCATCAGTAGTGGTGCCGTTATCTTCATAACTTGTTTGTGGATCTTCTGTTGGATATATTACTATTCCTGGCTTTACTGCTATAACATTTACTGTATTTGTTTCATTTCCATCACTACTTATATCTATCCCTTTATTTTCATCACTATATTCGTTACTAATAGTGGTTATTTGTGGATCTCCTTTGGCTAATAGGTATCCATTTTTTTCTTCTGTATCTGCACTACCTATTGGCCACCAATAAACATCTTTTTTTATTGTTCCATAAGCACTAGATCCTCTATATCCACTTGATATATCACTGGATTTGATTATTCCAGTGGATAGCAATGGTGTAATAATTAATAAAAGAAAAAGAAGACAAAGTATACCTGCTGATATGGCTAAAATTATTAGTTTTACTTTTAGAGGTATTTTTTTCCATACATAACTTATGTTACTATGTACTTTTCTTTTTTCTTCTTTATTGTCTTGTTCATCCATATTATCACCCACTTACTAGTAAATTAGAATCCTCCTCCAGTACCAAATGATTCTAATTCGTCTTCAGTTACTATAACATTTATTTGCATTCTTCTATTTCCACATACAAATAAGGCTTCACCTTGACTAAATCTTTTTATTGCTTCTTTTTCATTTTCATTTAAATCTATTAACATTGATAAATCTTCTACTGATTGTTTCTTTAAGCCCATTACTAAATAATAAGATGAGTTATCAAATATTGCTTTTCCATGCATTAATATTCCATCTGCTACAAAGTCTGATGGTTGCTGAGTTATTATTATAGTACCTGTGTTGTATTTTCTTGCTCTTCTTTGTACTTGAGCTAAGAACTCTGCTCCTAATTCATTTTTTGCTCCTAGTAATACATGTGCTTCATCTACTGATAATACTGTATTAACGTTAGGGTTTAAACATAATCCCCAAGCGAATTTTAATATATTAAATAGTAAAGCATTTCTTATATTTGTATCTGAATTCATTAATTCTTTTATATTAAATACAATAAAATTACTTCTTGGTGATATAGTTGTTTTACCATTAAAATAGAATCTTAATTCGTTTGTTAATGGTCTTATTTTAAGTTCTAGCCTTTCCATTATATCTCTTTCATGTGTCATATCACTCATTGAAATTAATTTTCCTTTAATTGTAGCATATACATCATCAAAAGTTGGATATTGCTCATGAGTATATGCAGAAAAATCTGAATTAAAATCTATTCCAAAACGACGATATGTTTCTTGAACTAATTCTATAAATAAATTTAATACATCTTCTTCAATTGAAGGATCATAATATTTCATAAAACCTTTTAAAAATTGAAGGGTTTTTGTTAAAACCGTATATCCTAAGCCCTGTTTTATTTCATCTTCATCAGCATCAATTATAACTTCAAGTGGATTAATAAGGCCAAATTGACCTCCTTTTCCTAAGTCAATTACATCTCCCCCAAATGCTTCAGCCATATCTTTAAGTTCGTTTTCAGGATCTATTGCTACAATTTTATAACCATTTCTAATAGCACTTCTA
>OGXG01001707.1_pt1 | contig 10616 bp, 13 predicted proteins | sample 1576251 | NCBI WGS metagenome assembly OGXG01 (sample SAMEA3541533, study PRJEB24748) | human gut metagenome | biome: human gut; feature: human-associated habitat; material: faeces | place: China | collected 2012
TTGCTTCTCTGCATCGGTCATTTTGTTCTGTTTCAGTTGGTCTAGTTCAGATACAGCGTTCTGATACTTGCCAGCGTCAACATACTTGCCAGTGCCGAGGTCTGCCAGCTTAATGCCCTTTTGCTGAAGTGCGGTTTCAAGTTGCTCTTTGGTCATGCTCTCTGCGTCGCCAAAGATTGCGGTAAAGTCAAATGCCATAAGAGTTTTCCTTTCCACTGTTTAAACGTGTTGTGAATCCACAGTTTCTTGCAGTTAAGCGCCAGCAAGATAGGCGAAATATATTAAATCAGAATTACTCTGACTTAGCCTTGTTGATTGCATCATTCTGTGCGTTGTTATCGCCAGAAGTTGTCGTATCATTAGCTTTAGCATTGCGCTGTGCGTTCTTTGCGCTGTCAGCGTCCTGCTTTTTATTTGTCATGTCATCAGTTCCGGTGCGTTCCTCTTGCTGCGTGTTATCTACTTTCCACTTGGGAATAATAAATTCCTCGCTCATTGCATAAAGGTTCTCCGGGTCGCTGGTGATGTCGCTAAGAGAAATCGCGCCAAGCGGATGCACGCCAGCTTGAAGCAGATTCAAAAGCACTTGGCTCTTGTTCAACAGATTGTCGGTTCTGTTCCGAGTGAACTTGATGTCAATGTCTGCTGTTTCAAGACCTGTAACTTTGAATTGCGGATAGCTTTGCAAAATCTTCAAGGTGACAAGAATGGTTTCCCGCTCGCTCTTGAAGAACATCTTCTCAAAGCTCAATGCACGGCTCTCTGCGTTCGTCCAGCCCTGACCAATGATAAGTGCTTGACCAGTGTTACCGCCAGCGGAAGCGCGTCTATCAGGCACACCAGCAATGGCAAGAACCTTGTTGTACATATCCTCGACAAGCGTCTGTGTCTGGTCTTGATTCAGTTCGCTTGTGATAATGTCAACATCCGCAGTGTACTGACCATTTGACCGAACCTTGATAGCGCCAAGTTCTTTCATCGCCTTAAAGGTATCTTCGTCAATGTCGCAGTTAATGAACTTGATGAAGCTCTGTACAAACTGCTCTACACCATCAACGCGGTTTGAAACTGTTTCATTCAGCGCGTCAAGAAGTTCGATAACAGGCTCAAAAGAACCCAATCGTGAAGTGTTAGCGTCATATTCAACAATCGGGTTAATCCCCATAGGATTGGGCGCAACTTCAAATTGGGTTGTCCCACTGACAACAATGTCCATCCAAGATGTTGACTGGTCACTGTCATCAGCAACGGGCATTGAATACGGAAGCGATGTCGTGTACACGTTATCATCCGTATAGGCAACGATTTCAACCGTGTCAATCTGACCGGAGCCGTGCTTCCTGTGATAACTGCAACTTAGCAGTTTTGAGTGCTCCATGTTTGTGCTATACACGCAGAAAGTGTTCCGCGGGTCAAGCACAGATGTGTGGAACGGCGGTGCAGACTTTTCCTTCCTGCGCATAGCAGATGCGGAAAGAGGGAATGTAGCTTTGTAGCCAACACCGCACTCAAAAATCCAGTCAGCAAGCTCTCTATCTGTATTCGGCTTATCATCGTTAAGGCAAAGCGTATTCAGCTTATTCACCTTGTCCTCATTGCCGCGTTTGCGCAGCTTAGAGGGCTGTTCTGACGGTTCTTTTTTGTCGGCAGTATAATCTGTCGTCTGAACCCTGTCATCGTTTTTAGCTCTTGCTACATAGGTTACAGGAGAGCCGAAGCAATAGCCTGTCTTAAACTCGACAATCTCATACGCATGATTCTCAACAATTTTATTGTTGATTTCCGGGCGCACTTCCTTTGTACGGTTAAGCACAGGTTGAATGCCTTTTGTATAATTATGCAAATAGTCAATGTCTTGGGCATTGTTAAGGTGAACAGGAATCGCATCAGCCAGAATCCGTGCAACTGCAACAGCGTCAATTTCATCGGGTTCATAAGAAGAATAGATTCTATTTCGGCCTTTGTTAAGCATTAGTTCACCCCCATTTGCTTGTTTACATAATAATTTATTTTCGGCCTACGCGCAACAATCTTGCCATAGTTTGCTCTCGCACTTGAAAAAGTTGCCGTCATAAGTTATAATTAAGCCATAAACATTACAGAAAGGGGTTGACAAAGTGGAAATTAAGCCACTCACGGCCAAAGAATTGACCTTTAAGGGCTACGGCTCAAGCACCACAATTAGCAAGTATGTTGCAATGGGTATGCCAAGACATGGCGTTAGAGGTAACTACTGGTTTATTGAGGAAGAAGTAAAGCAATGGATTCTTTATCGCGGCGAAAAGCTGTTTATAGCCTGTCCGCATTGCGGAAAACTGATTCAAGTTCCTAAAGAGGTGGTTGCAAATGCAAAGACAACAACAGATTAACGACCATAAGCGAATTGCTTCGTTCTCCAAATTGCTGAAAGAGAACCCGAAAGACATTCGCCTTGCGGAAGCATTGCTTTCTGCCTGTGCAAACGCAACCGCAAAAGATGACGGCAGTTATGAAACAAAAACAGTAGAAGCGGAGTACGCCTTTAAGAAAGGCATGGAAGTTTACAACGCCTGTTTGTTCAACGTGGCAAATGCGCGAGGCATTGACGACAAACGTAAGTGGCTTGTCCTAACTAAGAGTTCGCTTCTGTTTTTGGCTCATAAATATTTTGACAGTTTCTTGCTCTACTTGGAGTTTGACCGCAGACCAGACAAGCGCTTTTACGCCCCAAGAAAGAACCAGCTAAAAAAGATTGTTGACGGGTATCAAGACATAGCAGATGGAAAACTAGACCTTTTGACGGTTTCCATGCCGAAAAGATGCGGAAAATCGCAACTTGGTTCGATTTTGTTCTCAATTTGGCGAGCTGGAATGTACCCCGATAAGTCAATTCTGTTGACAGGACAAGGCGACCAGCTTGTAAAATCGTTCTATGACGGTTGTCTTGAAATCATGCAGGACAGAGCAACTTATAATTATTGGGATGTTTTCCCGGGAGCAACCATTGCGAACACTAACGCGGAGTTAAAGTCAATCGACTTGAACTCAAAAAAGCGTTTTCCAACAATAACTTGCCGCTCCATCGACGGAAAATTAACGGGCGCCACGGAAGCAAGCAACTTTTTGTCGATTGATGACCCCGTGTCTGGATTTGAGGAAGCAAATAACTACGCTCGCCTCGACTTGCTGTGGAACAAAATTCGCGGTGATGTGCTTGGCAGACGAAAAGAGGGCGTTCCGATTATTATTATCGGCACTCGGTATTCCATTCATGACCCTATCGGCCATTTGCAAGAAATGGGCAAACAGCTTGGTTGGCGTGTGAAGATTGTCGAAGTGCCAGCGCTTGACCCCGTTACAGACGAATCAAACTTCCGTTACAAATACGGTCTTGGTTTCAGCACTGAATATTACAGAAACGAGCGAAAACTAACACTAGAAAGCCAGTGGGCATCTGAATTTCAGCAGCAGCCCATCGAAACCCGTGGCGCTATCTTCCAAAAAGACACGCTTCAATACTATATGGAACTTCCGCAAGGCATTGAACCGGACGCAATTTTGTCCGTCACCGATACGGCTCTTGGTGGCGGTGACTTTACATCAATGCCGGTAGGATATATCTACGGAGAAGATGTTTACATCGAAGATGTTGTTTATAACTCTGCGTTACCAACCGTAGTTGTCCCAGAGATTGCGCAGAAATGCAAAAAGCACAAAATATCAATCAATCAGGTAGAATCAAACAACCAAGGCTTGATGATTGCTGAACATATTGAAAAGGAACTGCAAGTAATCGGAGCACACACTTCAATCAGAACGAAGCTAACGACAGCAAACAAGCAGACAAAAATCCTTACGCAGTCAGACTACATCAAGAAACACTTTTTCTTTAAGCATGAGAGTATGTACGAAGCCGGAAGCGAATACGGCGCTGCGATGCGTGAAATGTGGTCATATTCACAGCTTGCAAAGAATAACCATGATGATTTCTGCGACAGTTGCAGTCAGCTGTCAATTTTCGTGCAAACAATAGTTGGATGTAAGGTTACTGCTTTCAAAAGACCTTTCTAAACATATTGACTTTTCCGTTTCCATCTGCTATAATAAAGATATGGGTTCTGTTCGGAAATGCGGTCTGAACAAGGCCGCAAAAACTGAATAGAATCTATCAAAGAAGTCATTACGGGGCGTACCGCATTTGCGTCCAGTAATGGCTTTTTTTGACTATTTGGAGATATATCAACATGATGAAATTCGTAAATGGTTTTCCGCAAGAAGAACTTGCGTGCATGGTTGACGTTATGATTGGCAAAGACAAAAAACCGCACGAAGTTAGAATTGACGCGGCTGACACGCTTATTCTCCAATGGCTATTGCACTTTTATCCCAGAATGAACAAGAAAAAGGTAAATGATGAAGAATACGCATATATCAGCTACAAGAAAATCGTGGAAGATTTGCCGATTCTGAACACAACCAAAAGAGCCGTTGCCGCAAGATTTAAGAAAATTGAGCACTTCGGACTTGTTAAAATGCTTGTAGAGAAAGACGAATTCGGAACTTACACATATATTCATCTGACGAAGAAGTATTTTTCTTTGCTTGAAACAGCAGATGGGGGTTGTCCCTCGAAGAACAACGGGGTTGTCCCTCGACACGCAACCAAAAATAGTAAGTTAGAAAACAGTAAGATTAGAGCTAATATTTCTCAACAAACCGATTCAAGCGCAAGCGATGCACCAATTCCTGCGGAATCGGTGAGAAATGAAAAAACAAAGTCTCTTTGGGATATTAGCAGAGAAATAACAGGGAATGACCCATTTACTTTTCCCTATCAGCCTACGAGCGATAGCGAGGAAAACAGCGCCGCAGGCATAGTAAAGAAGAAGCAGCTTGTTAAAAATTTAACAGATAAAACAGATAAAGAGATTTCCTTGGAGAGAGCGGCGCTTCTTGGTAAGGCATACGGCATGGCGATTATAGATGATGTACCATTTTCAATGCAATGTGGCACAGACCACGGAGTTGCTACTCTCACAATGGAAGGGGCGTTTGACTATTGGCTTGACAATGCGCTATACCGTGAGAGCGCGAGAGATGCCTATTTAAGCAAGTTTCTTGAAGCATGGAAAAACATCTGCGATAACTGTGCAGACCGTTTTTGGATGCCTGCGCGGGGCGGTGATGGCTATGTGTGGCAGAATGTAATCAAGGGTTATGCAAACAACTGGAATCCGGGTACTCCAAGCGAGCGCCGGGAAGCTAAAGCAAAGGGGATTTTTGAATGAGCGCTGAAATTTTTAAGGCAATTTCCATTGCTGGTTTTATGATATTTTTGAATTGTCTTATTCTCATGCTATTGTGCATTACTTTGGGCGTGATTGGTGAAGACGGCGGGTACGGAACGAAATTTTGTGACTTAATGAAAAAATGCGATACGCTGCTGATTGTCATTAGCACGTTTGCTATTATTACAGCTATAAATTGCGCAATCCTGTACGGCTTGCTTTCATAATCCATAAATTCTGCAACATCTGTCCATTCACATACTTCGAGAGAAGCGGTATAATCATACCAGAGACAGAGAAAGGAGATTTGACATGGACGAACTGCTTAAAAATTGCAGCACCAAACTTTTCAAAGTGGGAGATAAAGTCAGAATAAGGAGAGACATTAAAGATTTAGCTGAATTAAAGAGAGTCGATATTGATAGATACACGAGAATATTCCCAAACAAAATTCAAGAATCTCAGAAATTGCTCTATAAAATCAGTTATGGCATGGTTGTGAGTGCTGGTAAAACAGCAGAAGTGACAGAAATTATTCCAAACCCAAGCGGAGCGCCTCTTTTAAGCACTCTGTATAGACTTAAAATCAATGGAAGCTATTCTGAATGGTGTTGGAAACACGCTCTGCTTGAAAAAGTGGAAAAAGAAAAGAGTGATTCTAGCAGTTCTGCTCGGTTTCCGCTAAAAGTTGGAGATACTGTAACTGTTAGACACGATATTGCGAAAAGGTGCGATAAGAACGGATTCATCTGGGTTACTGTGAATGGGCATACAGTAAAATCGCCTTTAATAACACCAAGCATGGTTCTTATGGCTGGGGAAACTGGTAAGATTACAAGAGTCAATAATTACGGAGTAGGCGTAGATGAATTTGCTTACGAATTGGCATTTACCAATCCTGCATTTAAATTTAAAGAGTACAATGGATTTGTTTGGGGTATAGGCTGTCTTGAAGAATTTCACGACTATAAGGCTTATGTTGAGGGAAACAGCGGCAAAAAGAAAGCACCACGGAAGAAATCGGAAGAACGTGGAGAAGATTACTACAGAGATAGTCAAGAAATAATTGACGATGTGACGGGGATTAAAACTGATTTCTTTGCGTATGACTACAAGGGCAGAAAGCGTGTGTTCCCGGATATTGACGGATTTATCACCAAGATTGATGTTACAATCATTTCTGGCGATGAAACAGGTCTGGTTTACTTCGTGAAAGACGGCAAAGCAAATAGAATCGCGTTTGACGCAAGTGTTGGGACTCGGTTTATATCCTACGATGATGGCACTTACACTGTCGAGGGCAAGGACAACATCAAAAAGTGGCTAAGTTGGAGTTACGACAAAGACAAAGCCAAGAATGCGAACTACGCAATTGAGCACATGACGGATTTCTTAGGCGGTGATAAGTGATGCCTTATGCTGACACGGAAAAGAGACTGGCGTACCACAGGAAGTACAACAGAGAAACTCGGGAATGGGCTAAGAAAAACGGGATTTGCGTTGTTTGTTGCAAGCAAAAAGCCGATGAAGGCTATGCTACTTGTTTACAATGCCGTATGGCAGACAGAGAGCGGTCTAAAAAGCCGAGAAATCTATCAGCAGATAAAGTTGCCGAGCAAAAAAACAAACGCGCACAGCGCCGCTTAGACCTCATAGCGCAAGGGATATGCGTGCAATGCGGGAAGCGGAAAACAGGCAAGTATCAGATATGCGACGTTTGCAGGGCAAAAATCAACGCAAGGCGCAAGAAAAAGTATAACGAATCAAAAGAAATTCCAATCGTTCTTTACGGAGAACAAGGAATGTGCGCAAGATGCGGGAAGCCTACTTACGCTAACTCAAAGTTGTGCAAGTTCCACTATGATGTTGCTGTACAGAACCTGGGCAAAGCAGAGAACCGCGGTTCTGAAACATACAGAAAAACGAATCAACTATTTTTTAAACGAAAAGGAGCAGACAAATGAAAGTTTTTCTTGATGTTGGCGCATATATGCCGACATACGCTCACGATGCAGACGCGGGAATGGATTTGCGCACACCTGTGGCGTTTATTGTCCCGGCGCATGGCGATTACACAGTTGACACAGGTGTTCATGTGCAGATTCCTGTCGGGAATGTTGGCTTCATCAAGGCAAAGAGCGGCTTGAACATCAATGCTGGTCTGACTGCAACTGGTGTTGTGGATGCGCTCTATAGCGGCAGCATCCGTGTTAAGCTGTACAATCACAGCGATGAGGATTATGTGTTCAGCCGTGGCGACAAAATCACGCAGATGGTTATTCTGCCGATTGCTAAGTTTGACTTAGAGTTAATCGACACACAGGAGTGCTTTGAAAAGTCAGAGCGTGGCAGCAATGGTTTCGGTTCAAGTGGGAGATAAAAATGAACACAAGCGTAGAATACAGGCTGATGCAAGCATCCGTTGATGTTGAGCACATCATTGACGAAGAGCGAAAGGAACTCGTCTTTAGCGCCATGGCCAAATATAACGAAAAGGCAAAAATGGACAAGGAAACAGCAGAGCAGGAGTTTCTTGATGAGGTTCTGCACATCGAGCGCGAATCAATGGAGCAGAAAGAAAGGTTCATGAATATGTTCAATAAAGCTGTGTTTCATAAAGCTGTGAAGCAAGAGAAAAACTGAAAGAAATGGAGAATTAAAGATGAAAGAACTTACGATTACAGCTAAAGACTTTGCAGAGCTTTTTTCTGATGCAGACAAAATGCTCACTTTGCGTGAGGTTGACAACGGGAGAGAGACCGGACGAAAGATGGTTTGCAGGGTAGTTTCCGCGTCAAAGTCTATTGGCGGCAAGGAAGTCAAAAAGGCAGACAACGGTCTGCTGATTCGTCCTAGCTATTATAACCCGGATTCGGCTTACGAGCCGCGCAAGGTCATCAAGGCGTGGGGTCTTGACTGGAATCTCGGCACTGCTCTGAAATACATTGAGCGCCGCGGGAACAAGCAGGGCGAAACAACGCTGAAAGACCTCGAGAAAGCACTCACTTACATTCACTTCGCAGTTGAGGATGAAGAAGAACGCATTGCGTCAGAAAAGGGGGATAAATAATGCAAGTTGAACTTATCGCTTATTCCACGCCAGCAAACGAGAGATACAAGTACAATCCGATGAAAGTTGTTGAGCAGTGTGCGAGCGTGTGCTATGGCAGCGAGCCGGATTTTCACGACTACCGCATTGCCAATGGATGTGCAAAAACAGGGCACATGAGCGTGTTTGAACACGCATACTTCACGTTTCACGTTTCCGGAATCAGCCGTGCTTGTCTTGCACAATTAACGCGGCATCGTCATTTCAGTTTTTCCGTTCGCAGTCAACGATATTGCGATGATAGCCATTCCGAGCCTGTTTTCCCAATGTCTATATCTATAAACGAAGAACAAGACGGCGTAATTGCTGATGCCTATGATTACGCTTGGGATGCCTATAACTGTCTAATAAAGAGCGGCGCAGCAAAAGAGGATGCGCGAATGGTTCTGCCCAACGGCGCACCCACCGAGCTGTATATGTCTATGAACGCCAGAGCGCTGATTGAAGCAAGCCATTTGCGGCTGTGCAACAGAGCACAAGATGAAATCAGAACGATGTTCGGTAAGATGAAAAAAGAAGTCGAACAAGTTTCTCCCGAAATTGCAGAGATGATGGTTCCTAAGTGCGAGTTAAACAAGAACTATCCGTTCTGCACGGAGCGGAAAGGCTGTGGAAAGCACCCGCCGTTAAGCGAGGTTTACGGCAAGTGCAAGTGCAATGGAAATTGCGAGGTGAAAAATAAATGACACCGATGACGCAGAATGAGAAAATGGCAGAATCGCATTGTGAGTTCACAATGGCCAAGTATGGTTGCGATGAGTGCGCCAAGCATTGTGCTCTAGCGGACATCTGCAAGGCTTGTGACGGTGATTTCAGCCGCAACGTGGGTGAAGATACAATCGCGGCAGACAAGGCCGTGCAAGCGCTGGAAAGGCAGGAAGCGGACAACATTGCAAATTCCGTAATGGTGGAGTATTACAAGAAACAGCTTGAATCCGCAAATGAGGAAATCGCAACACTGAAAGCGATGAACAAGATGCTCACGGAAAGCATCAAGAATCTTACGGCAAAGGGGTGAGTTCATGATTTTCAGAATCCTGTGGTTTGTGTTCATGTACTTGGTTGCCGGAACTGTGATTGCCGGGGTTTGCGTTGCGATTCTCGGTGATGATGCAGACAAATACGAAAACAAGGTTGTTACGTTCGTAATTCTGATTTGGCCTGTTATGCTTGTGATACTTGTCTTTGGTATGCTGACCGGAATTGCAATCAGAATCGGAAAAAAATAATCAGTTTTGCAACAAAAGTCCATTGCAATTCAACATGGAGTGTGCTATAATAAAGACACTCCAACAGATAAGCCATTTGAACGATTGCTTCATCTGGGGACGAACTGCTGTGTGAGTTCCAAGTCTTAAAGCACAGATTTCCTGCTGTTGGGAATACGCTAAAGCCATTAGAGCAAGGCACAACAGATTTTGCCTGTTACGGTTCAATGATTACTTGAATACCAACAGGCATTATATTATATTGCGGGTTAGCCAAGAGGTAAGGCATCGCACTTTGACTGCGACATTCGTTGGTTCAAATCCAGCACCCGCAACCACCGTATAGTATGGGCTGTGTCCATAGTATACCTCCTTTTGGCGTGATTGGGTTTGCGATTTTTCCCCGATTACCGACCCGAGATGCTTATTCAGCCGATGGGTTTCAAACAGCAGTCGGCTATTATGGTTTCTTAGTTTAAGCAAAGCGGTTGTCCATGGCAACAGATGATGGTGCGAACCCATCAGGAACCGCCACGAGCCTCGGAAAGGGGCTTTGCATGTCTTTTCTCCTAAAAGTCACAGCTTAAAGTTAAGACCGCAGACTTATAGCAGTTAGGTAACTTGGGCATTGCTTAATTGTGAGTTATAAGCGGTCATTCTTATGCAGAATAAACCCGCGAGGTGCGGGAGCGGTCTTGAAAACCGAGTGTCGCCAAAAGCGATGGGGTTCGCGTCCTCTGTTCTGCGCCATCTAAACAAACTCCGAAAGGGGTTCAAGCAACTGCTGATAACGCATTAGTGGTTGCCCATTTTGCTGGATTAGCTCAACTGGTAGAGTATCTGTTTTGTAATCAGACGGCTCGGGGTTCAAGTCCTCGATTCAGCACCAATGCCTATGATGCTGGTAAATAGGCTAGTGCAAGCGCATTCCGTTCCCAGCTAGGCAACCGCCACGCGCCTACCAACAGTGCGTGCCATGTGGCGGATTCTGTAATACAGGGTGAGCCTTGCCGTGAAAGTCGGCAATACCAA
>OGXG01001711.1_pt1 | contig 10593 bp, 13 predicted proteins | sample 1576251 | NCBI WGS metagenome assembly OGXG01 (sample SAMEA3541533, study PRJEB24748) | human gut metagenome | biome: human gut; feature: human-associated habitat; material: faeces | place: China | collected 2012
ATAAAATTCAAATCATCCATTTCTTCTTCATAGTCATAATCACCAATTTACCCGTCTGTGACAATTCCTCGTCTATAAGAATAACATCAAATTTCTTTTGGCTTAACAACTGTTTAGCATCTTTTGTACAATTAGCAGTAGAAATCTTAATGCCAAGTTTAGCAAATTGCTTTTCAAGTAATCTTAATACCTTTTCATTGTCATCAAGTACAAGCAGACTTAACTTTTCACCAAGCTGACCGTCATCTTTCCTTGCAATATATTTACTCTCTTTATCTGCCACTGGCAAGTAGATAAAAAATGTACTTCCTTCGCCAAGCTTACTCTCAACTTCGATATATCCTTTGTGTTCGTGTATAATCTGCTCAACTACTGAAAGTCCAAGTCCCGTACCTTGACCACTTATTTTTGTCGTAAAAAATGGAGTAAAAATCTTTTGCATAGTTTCTTTATCCATTCCAATACCATTATCGGTAATTTTAACCATTCTAGTACCGGCATCTTTTAGTTCTATTTTAATGCTTGTGCTCTTGGCGTCAATACTATTTTCAACTAATTCCTTCACAATATTCATCATTTTTTCAATGACTTCACCAGCTGCTATTTTGTTAGCTAAAATTTCATCCATAACTTGTATTTTACTCATATTTACCACACTTTCTGTTTAGATTATATCACGGATAAGAAGTAAAGAAAAGGACATTGAAATTAATCAATGTCTTAACAATCACTACTCTTATAATTTGTACAACTTAGACACACCTTATATTCTAAGTCAATATTTTTGGTGTTACTACTTGTTATATTAGAGTTATCATTAGTATCAACATTAGGGTTTGAACTGATGTCGCCTTTATTTGTTATAATTACTTCTCCACTGCATTGCCTACTTTTATTAATAGGATCGGTCATTTCATCAATATAACCCTCATCTATTAAAGTGCTACTGGATAAAGTTAATTTGTCTGAGGGAATGGATGATGTATTATATACTAAATAGTTTTTAGCGGCACTTTCCAAATTTTGTTCATAATTTTTGTAAGTGTCATTTTGAGCTTTCTTTTTGTATCTACTTACTGCAGTTACTGCCATAGTACTCAAAAAGCCAATAATAACTATAACCCCTAGTAATTCTATCATAGTAAATGCCTTATTATTTTTCATCTTTTCACGTCCTTTATCTTATACAAAAATTATACTACATATTAAATGTTTTAGAAAGTTTTTTATTTATTCCTCATGAAGATAATCATATAAGTTTTTAGCCACATCTTTACCTACTATCTTTTCTAGTTCTTCTATTTTAGCTTCTTTCATTTTCTTTAGGGAACCAAATTGTTTTAAAAGTTCTTTACGTCTTTTTTCTCCGATACCTGGAACAATATCTAAGGTGCTAGAAAGGGCTCCCTTGGCCTTTATATTTCTATGATATGTTATAGCATAGCGATGCACTTCTTCTTGAATACGAGATAAATATAGAAATAGATTACTATCTTCTGGTATAGGTATTTCTTCTAAAGAGGCATTTAATAAATGATTTGTCAATACAAGGCCTAACATTGAAACTTCATCAACAATAACAACACTAGCAGGCAAAGGATTTGCTGAATTATATTTAAAGGTATTTTCTTGTGGCATATATTTTAATAATCTATGCACAGTAGAGGAATGTAATCCTGTAGATTTATACATTCTATCTGCAGCTTTAGCTGAAGGAGCCGCTAACATAATATGTTCTTTTGCATAATAATTACAAATGACATCAATGATAGTAGTTTTACCAGAACCAGGAGGGCCACTTATTATTGACAATTTATTTGTAAGAGAATTAATAATGGCTTCTTTTTGTTTTTGAGCTAATTTAAATCCTTTATTATTTTCATAATCATTAATAAAATCATTGATTTTTCTTAATTGATTATCAGTTGGAGTCCTATTTGTAATGAATTTTTTACATAAATTAGCTACATTAACTTCAGCTTTATACATATAAGGAAGATATAGAATATCAGTTCCTTTATCTTGAACTAAGACTAATGTTTTTTTATCAATCATTAATAAAATTGCCTCTTGAATATATGAAATATCAACTTTTAAACGATAAGCTGTTTTTTTGACAATATCTTTATAATAAGCAAAATCATCTCCATTTGAACAACAGGCATTCATTTCTACAAGAATACCAGCAGACATTCTTCTTTCATCTGTTGGTTTTAATTTATAATATTTTAAAGCAATATTATCAACAGTGTCCCAATAACAACAATTTTCAATCGTATAAAGAACATAAGGATTTTTTTCAATAACCTCTAAAGATTTTGAACCCCATTTTTTAAAAATTTTCATAGCTTGATTCATAGACATTTTGTATTTAAAAAACTTTTGATAAAGAACGTCTATAGCAATATTATTCTCGTATTTGTTATAGGCTTTTTCTAGTTTTTTACAACCGATACCCTTGATTTTTAAAGCTTCAAATTGAAAATAATCAAAATTGCTTTTAAACGTGTTCATTGCTTCAACTGCTCCACCCATATTATCTTGGATTAAGATTGCAGTTTTAGCTCCAAACAAAAACTTTAACATGGAAATTGCTCCTACTTCATCATCATCGACACGTTTCATGAAATCAAATTTAAAGGTACCGTCTTGTTGATAATGTCCTTCAAATTCAAAATAATCACCTTGTTCAATATAATGTGACATTCCGAAGCATTTAATTTTTTCACCACCAGGAAGTATTACTGTTGCTCCTATAAAAGTGGCATCACAATTTTTTGTTAACCCTTGTTTTGGATAAAAAATATATTTTATTAATCCTCTTATTTTTTCGTAATCGTCATTTCTGATTTCTTCTTTTTTTTCTTTATTTAGTTTTAATATCATAAAATTCCTCCTTCCTTGTAAAAGAAACTTCTTAGTGTTTAGCTAAGAAGTCTACAAATTTTTTTATATATTTATTCTTTTTATATACTTCCTTTCTTGTTGCAGGTTGTGAAACAAATACAGCAATAGAACCAATTGCATATAATAAAGATGCAAAACATGCTATAAAGAAAATAATTCCTATTGCTTCAACGATACCTCCAAAAATTGCTTCTGAAAGCATTTGAATAAATAATAAAATTCCCATAGTTGATTTTCTCCTTTCGTATATTATTTACACATATAATATAACATATACAGCACGAAAGATAAATATAGACGAATAAAAAAAGAGCCTTATAGGCTCTTAATATTAATTATAGCTTCTTACAGAAAGTTGAGGGCCAGTTGTATTCATAAATGTTGAATAATCAACTTCGGCAACAATATCAAATAAATAATAGCTTTTAAATTTGCTATATCTTTCATACTTATTTGCCTCAGCTTCTTCCGGGGTCATTCCTTCATCAATTTTTGCTTGAACATTACTTTTTGATAATGGGAGGACATCTAAAACAGGATGTTTTAAAATAGCATCTTTTTGACCGTAAAGCCACAATTCTGCTTGAGTGTAATTACCTAATTTAACATGTCCACTCTTATAAAAAATGTTAACGTTATCACAATAAAATTTAAATTTTACTGTTGGTCTAGGTAATCCTTGCCCCAAAGGCTTTATAAGCTTTAAAGCTTCTCCAAAATCTTTGTAATCTTCAAATTTATCTAATTGAATAGAAATATCTAATGGTTCACAAGCATTTTCTGTTGCGTATGTTTCAAATAATTCAATGAATTTATCTTTGTTGCTGTCCTTTACTGAAACTCCAGCAGCACCGCAATGTCCTCCGAAAGCAACCAATGGCAATTGTTTATTTACCCATGTTAAAGCATCATAAACATTAATAGTATCTGAACGCATAGAACCAGTCCATACGGCTTCGCCATTCATAACTCCTAGTGTAAAAACGCCGGAAGGTAAATGATTTTCTTGACAGAAATTTCCAGCAACAATACCAATAAGACCTTTTGATAATCCTTCTGCAAAAGCAAGACGGCAATTATTACCACAAACGACTTCTTTTGCTAATTCTAACTCATTATTTTTCATTTCCTTTCTTTTTTCGTTAAGATACATTAAAAAAGAGGCGGATGTGTTTGCAAATTCTTTATCTTGTTCTTCGTATGCAAAGAAATCAACAGCGATAGTTGCATCAAAGATACGTCCAGAAGCATTCAAAGTTGGTCCAACAGAAAAACCTATACTTGTTTCATCCATTGTTCCTGGAGCAATTTTCATAAAATCCATTAGCATGCTCATATGCCAATCTGGTGTTTCATTAATTGATTTTAAGCCTTTAATGAGAATCCCTCTGTTTTCATTTAAATCCATTTCTTCTTTAGTTGATGAAGCTACCGGCATAACGTCTGTCACAATTGAAATTGTGGCCATTTGAAGAATATAACGACTTAATTCTTCATTTACATAACTAGCTTTGTCAAATAAATAATTCATAAATTTATATGTAACAGTAGCACCAGAAATTTCTCCAAAAGGATAATTTCCCAATTGAGGATGAATAATATAATCCGCATTAGGTAAATTGTTTTTATCCGGTGTATGATGGTCCGTTAAAATAACAGTAGCACCTTGTTCTTTTGCATAATCAATGGCTTCGTGACAAGAAATTCCATTGTCACATGTGATAACAATCATTTTTGAGGGGTCTCTTCCTTCAAAAGCTTTTTTAACCATATGAATATTCATTCCATAACCATCTTTTTCTCTGTTTGGAATCATATAATTTACAGAGCGGAAAAATTGTTTTAATCCATTATATAAGATGGAGGTTGAAAGAATACCATCTCCGTCATAATCGCCAAAAATGCAAATACTCATATCTCTATTATTTAATAAAAATTCGGATGCTTCATCGATGTCTGGCAATAATCCTGCATCGTGTTCTTCACAAGGATGCATCATAGAGTCATACGCATCTTTATTTTCAAATATCTTTTTTAAATAAATGTCCATATATTTATTTGGATGCCATTTATCATTATTGATTTCACTGATATTTTTTACATTTAATTTCATTTTAATTTCTCCTTTTTATAGTTTTCCTTTTATTTTTTTATATCCTTCAATTCTTTTATGTAACACTTCCGCACTATCAATCCATACATTTTGGGAAATATTACAATCAAATAAATGACTGTTTCCATAGATTTCAACGTAGTCATAAATTTGACAAAAATGAACACAAGATTTATCGCTAATTAAAGCATTGTTAAATACATCGCTTCTATCAATAATAGCTTGCTTTTCAATTAATACGTTTTCTGTCAGATAACTACTGTTTTTGACAACAGCTGAATCTTTTACTGTAGCGTTCCCACAAACAATAGAATCAATCACAAGTGCATCATCTTCAATTCTTGCGTTTTCTACAATAACAGAGTTATCAATCCAACAAGAACCTTCTTGTGATAAATTATGTTCAGATTCAATCCATCCTCCTTTTTCGCCTTTTCTTATAATACGAAACATGTCATCATAATAAAAAGTAAAGGGTTTTAACGCTTCAATTTGATAAACAATCAAATTCTCATGATTTTTCTTTTTTTTACTTAATTTATATTTAGGTGTAGCTTCATATTTTTGCATATATTTGACATATTTTTTAAAATCATTGCATTTTAATAGTTCTTCTTGATATTCAGCCAAATGGCTCATAACAGCTTCAACGTAAGGGAATTCTGGATACGTAGTATAAAACTGAATACCTTTTATAGCTACTCCAGCATTAAAGGAATCTTCTCTATAGCAAGCAAAAGGCGCCTGTTTTTCACCGAATAGAGATTCATCACACATATACAACATTACTTTCTTTGTATATTTCCATATAGTTGGGACAATTTTTGAAGGAGCTCTGGTTAGAGCAAAATCCACCATCATTCTCCAATAACGTCTTTCATATTCGTTCATAATCATAATTTTCTCCTTTCTATAATTAATATCTATCGAATATTTATACAAATATAATATAACACATTCAGTACAAAAGGAGAATGTATAATAAATAAAAAAGTAGCGATTGCTACTTTAATATTTCAATATTTAACTTTGTGGCTTGTTTTAAATATTCCATTAAATCTCGATTGTTATCGTATCCTAAATAGATAATAGCATAATTTCTTTTAGGTACTGGTTCTTTGATTTTACGTTTTCCATTTTTCTTGTAATAAATTTGTTGAGATACTTCTATATTATTATAATAAATAATTAATTGTTCGCGAACTTTATCCCATAGAATTTCTTTTATATCATTATAAAATAATATTATAGTTTCTTCTTTGGTTCTTTTTTGATTATCTAATTCTCGATATGAAATGATTTTGTCGGGTAATAATTGTAAGTTTCCAGACATTCGCCATTTCCAAGATTCTTCCTGTTTTTTTTCACATAGAAATTTAACAATAAATGCTGAAACGATAAGAATAACAATTCCTATACCAAAAAATAAAATAGTAGAATTAATTGTTGATTCATGATTTGGTAAAATCAATGAAAGAATAGTAAAAAAACCAAAAAAACCTCCTAAAACCCCAAGTAATGTCCATAATCTATATTTAATTTTTGTTAATTCATGTTCATTGTAATGTTTTTTTACATATGAACTAGCGTATGCAATTTCAAAAATCATCAGTTTAAAAGTTTATTATTAGGAGTTTCTTTTGGGTTTTCTTCAATTATAGTATCCTGGTTTTTTTCTGGGTTCTTTTCGGTTTTATCCAACAACATTTCTTCATTGATTTTTTTATAATATTCATTTACGCTTCGAGGACTCAAAATACCTTCAAAAGCCATACTACATAAATCTTGTATACGTTCTGTATAGGATTTGTAAGTTTTTTTTGAGGTTCTATAATCTGGTAAAAACATCTTATCTCTATATTCATCAAATAAATTTCTTTTTCTTAATTCATCTTCAAACATAAAAATAATACTTGTTTTTAATGCTATAAGGTTACGAATAGACGTTTTTTGGATTTCATCTACTTGACCATAGTAAATTAAAATTAAATCTTGTACAATGATGGAATCAATTCCTATTTCTTGCATAGAAGCTAATTCAAATAATTGATTATCGCTATAACATGTTAAATTAAATTCATCAGTCATTTTATCACCTCTTTTTTTGTGGAGGCATTATAACATAATAGAAATAAAAAAACTAAAAAAACAACAAATTAAAAGACTTCAACATAAATAAATGAAATATATGAAGCCTTTTATTTAGATATCTTAAAAAGTGAAAATTTTAATAACAAATTTATATTTTCATATTTGCAACAATAAGAGCTATAATTAGTACCATTGCAGTAATTTTTTTCCATTGATTAATATCTTCATCTTTAAAAACGAATTTTTCAGCACCTTCAAAAATAGTTTTAAAGAAAATCCACGAAAACATCGTTAATGAAATTAAAGGTATAATTTGTATATCTAATATAGCTTTAAAAAAAATACCAATAGCTGTAATAGAATTCAAAAGATATTCACTTAAGTTTACGAAAATATTCCATTTTGGATTATATATCCTAATAAGATTTTTGATTACAAAAAATAGAATTGCTGCGCATAGCGCTTCTACAATTTCAATAGTTGATAATTCTAACATATTTATTTTTCCTTTCATTTAATTCATTTTTATTATTTTATCATTTCTAATATATTAAATATACCTATGGGCAAAACAAATTAAAAAAATGTAGATTGCTTATTTTTGTCATTTTTGTTATACTAAATGTACAGAGGTAACTCTGTCCATAGTTGATTGGCGTCGTCGTGAGATGACGTCTTTCTCATTTTAGACTAATCTGGAGGAAAACCCTATGAAAATCCACATAAAACACCAAACAGAAATAAAAAACACTCTAAAAAATCGCAGAGTCTATTTAGATAAATTAGATGAAGACAATGATGATGATTTAAAAACGGCTTTTTCGAGGATTTTTGACGGTTCTTCAAGAAATGATATAAATAAAAAGAAATCAAGTTAATTTTCTTGGTTTCTTTTTTGTTTTTTCTTGATTTTTTGTATTAATATTTATTGGTTCTATGTGTTTTTTCATAGGCTGATTAATTCTATAAAATAAAATTATACAATACTAAAAAACAACTCGGAAAGACATAAAAAAAGACTCAGCATAAACTGAGTTTTTTCGTTTTATGTGTGTTTTTTAATTGTTTTGTGTTAAAGGTTTATTAATCCATCCAGTAACTTGACCTTGAATTCCAATATTTTCGGGTTTATTTGTAATAGCAATTCGACCTGCGGCTTCATAACCCCAAGCATAATAAGTTCCATTTTTATAATTTGAAGGATTTTCAGCGGGTGTCACACTTGAAATATAGAGTGGTTCATTATTTAGCGAAAGAATCGTACCCTTTTCAATATCGGAAATTTCTATGTTGTCTCCGAGGGTTTTTTTAGCTTCTTCTTTTTCTTCATCACTGATTTTTCTATCTTCTTCGTCTTGAATGACATTCCCTTCAATAATAGCTCCAGCAGTTACTTTTGTTTCATCACCTTTATCATCGGTATTATCTTCTTGTTGGTTTTTATTTGTATCTTCAGAGGTTTGTGCGGTGTCTAATTTATCTTTATATTGCTTATCTTTATTTGTTCCAGGTTTAATAGATACAAAGCATAAAACAACAGCAACTATAATTACAAAAATAAAATAAAATTTTTTTGGTATATTAAGCAAAAAATTTTCACCTCCAAGGATTACTTAATTTTATTTAGTCCTTTTCTATAAACATCTAATAAATGATTTTGGTCTTTTTTAGCAAGTTTGATTTTTCCATTTTTTGTTTCTAATCCTAATGTGTATTGTTTAATTTTCCCATTTTTAACAAATACTACAGCAGGCGCATAAACAACTTTATCATCATCTAAATATTTATCTAAAAATTCTTGAGCACGAGCATAATATTCATCACCATGTTCTGTTTTATTACCATTTTCATCAAAACGAGAGGTATAAATATTTACATAATAAGCATATGTATTTTTTTCTTTTAAAGCATAATTTAATACAGGCACTGCTTGTTGACAGTATGGACAAGATTCAAAACCAAAATAATAAACGCCATCATTTAAAGCTTTATTATCATATTTATCAGCAAATTCATTTAAATCTAATTGTGAATAAGCTGGATTATCATCTTTTAATAAAGAATATCCGCTCATATCTGCTTTGCCCGGCAATTCTGTGTAATTTAAAGTTGTTTCTGGTAATTTATTGATATTAACTAATGTTTCTTTTTTTGTGTTAGAAACTGTAGCTGCACAACCACTAATGATTAAAGAAACAAGAATTAATGACATAATTTTTTTAAACATAAATATAACCTCCTTAACTATTATATATTATAGCATATAAAGTCTATAAAAACAATGTGAGTAGAAAAGGCATGGATTTGATATTAATAAAAAAGCTCGTTCTTTAACGAGCTATATTAATTATAAAGTCTTCTACAGCTTACAATTTTATTTCTAGAATATCTAGATAAAGAACCTGTTTTTACAACATCACCAGTTTGAGGTGCATGAACAATTTGACCATTTCCAATATATATTACAACATGGCTTACATAACCCATAGTATTTAATGTAATAATATCTCCAGGTTGCAATTCATCCAATGAAACCTCCTGTCCCATTTTTGATAATTCAGCGGCAGTAGTTCTAGTAAAGTAAACACCAGCTTGTTTACAAGCCCAATAAACTAATCCAGAACAATCAAATGAATTAGGTCCACTTGCTCCCCAAATATATGGTGAACCACGTTTAGACATTGCAGCATCAACAATTGCTTGTCCTCTAGCTCTTATAGCTGCTTGTCTTTCCGCCTCGATTCTTGCTTGTTCTTCGGCAATTCTGGCTTGCTCTGCTGCTTCTTGTTCAGCACGTATTCTAGCTTCTTCAGCTAGACGTTCTGCTTCAATTCTTCTTTGTTCATTTACTTCTTGGATATATTCTATATCTGTATTTTCTCTGTTTTCTTTTACAGGGTCTTTTATACTGACATCCGCGATGACAGAACTCATTTTATCATCGATTTTAGCTTGAACTTTATCAGTAGTATCATCTACTTGTTCCTTTTTTTCGATTTTCTTCATTAGAAGACTTTTTTTCATTTGTTTTATTTAAAATATTTTCAGAATTTTTACTTTTTACAACATATACTTTATAAATAGACTCTCCTTTTTGGATAACTTCTTCTAAATCATCCTTTTCTTTTTCTAATTCTGAAATTTCTAGTAAGGTCTTATTAATCTCAAATTTTGTTTTTAAACTTTTTTGAGTTGTATATTCATTTTGCAAAAGGGTTAATGTTTCTTCTTTGTTTCCTAATGTATTTTCTACATTGGCTTTTTTTTCTTTGCTTTCTTGAAGTGTTTTCTCAGTGTTGTCTTTTGTTTCATTTAATTCAGATACTTTATCTTCTTGAATATCTACATTTTCTGATAAAACATCTATGTTTTTTTGTAATAAATTTATTTTTGTTTCTTGTTTTTTTGCGGAAATTTGCAATTTAGATAAATCACTATTTTCTTCACTCAAATCCATTTCTGGATTTTGAAGTGTCTTCTGA
>OGXG01001712.1_pt1 | contig 10590 bp, 7 predicted proteins | sample 1576251 | NCBI WGS metagenome assembly OGXG01 (sample SAMEA3541533, study PRJEB24748) | human gut metagenome | biome: human gut; feature: human-associated habitat; material: faeces | place: China | collected 2012
CCGGTTCCTCCGGCCGCACCGAGCGGGAGAACAGCAGCCGCACCCGGCGGGCAAGACCGGTCTCCTCGATGGCAGCCAGCAGTTCGGCGCTCCACTGTTCCGGGATAGCCTCAAAGTTCTGGAAGTAGACTGTGTTGCCGTTGGCGTTCAGGGGCGAGGTATAATGGTTGAGCAGAAAATCCCATGATTTATCATTCATCAAAGCGCAGTTCGCCACCACGAGGGGGCGGTTTACCAGTGCGCTGTGCAGATAGAGGTAGCGGGCGATCTGCTCTTTGCCGGTGCCCGGCTCGCCGCAGATGAACAGGGGCTGGCGCACGGTGGCAAGGGCGTTGATCTCGGCGTCCTGCGTGCCCATGGCACCGCTCAGGCTGTAAAAGCTGTTGGAGAAAAGATACTCGCACTCGCCTTTGTTCAGCGACCGCAGCCCCGGGCGGCTGGAATGCAGCGGGATGCGGGAGGGCACGCAGTAGAACAGATACCGCTGCACATTGTTCATCAGCAGCACCTGTGCTGTGATGCTGTACAGCTGGCTGCGCTCGGTGTAGTAGAACTTTAAGCTGCCCGTGGCGGGGATCTCCCGCAGATGGGTCTGCAAACAGCGGTGCAGCTCCGGGGAGATGTCCTTCATATTGTTATAGTACAGGCTGCCGTCCGGCTCCATCACCACCACGCGGCCGCCCTGCTCCTGCGTGATGCTGCGCAGAAACAGGTTCTCCTGCCGCAGCTGGCCGAACCATGTGCTGATGTTCACCGCCTGATCGATGGCGCTGTGCAGGCTTTCGATGCCGGAGGTGATCAGGAAGGCGTCAAAGCCCATCTCCCGGGCAATGGTGTGGGTGACCATATCACAGACCACCATCCGGTAGCCGCCCTGCTTGAGCCGCTCCAAGGTGTGACGCACCTCCTCGGCACTGCGGACGGTAAGGATGTCCAGATCAAAGTTCAGCAGGCTGCAAAGGGTGTGGGCAGGCTCGGTAATGCTGGGAAAGCCCACGATGGCGTACAGGCTGGTGTAGTTCTCTGCCAGTTTCATGGTGCGCAGCACATCATACACCGAGATATGGATATCCACCACCGGCAGGTCGGTCACCTGCCGGATCAGGGTGGCGGTGCCGCCGCGGGAGATGATGCAGTCGTAGCTGTTGGGCGTCATGCTCTGCACGATGGCCTGTCCCTCTTCCAGATCGCCGGTGTACACCTCCAGCTCAACGTTGGGGTAGGCCTGCGCCGCCTGCTCCATGGCGGTGCGCATTCCGTCGTAGGGGGCAATGCCCAGAATGCGGGTGTGAGTTTCGACCATAAAACGTCCCTCCATGTTTCTCTTTGAAACTATTATACTCGGTGCAGTTCAAAAAGAAAACAGAAAGTGGTTTCAAAATAGAACGTTTTTACACTTGAAACGGAAAGAAAATTGAAAACGTGCTAAAATGAAACGCTTTTGCCCCTTGCGCGGGGTGCAATCCCCTGCCGGATACGGCATAATGAAAGCACAAAAACAAGTGAGGGGGCACGAACGAATGCTTCGCCTGCTGATGATTGCAGATGATTTTACGGGTGCGCTGGATACCGGCGTACAGCTTGCGGCACACGGCATCCCCACGCAGGTCGTGGTGGGGCAGGCAGACCTTTCCGCGTGCAGCAGCACCGTGCTGGTGGTGGATACCGAAACGCGGCATCTGTCCGCCGCAAAGGCTGCCGAGGCAGTTGCAAGGCTGACCCGCAGCGCGGTGGAAAACGGCGTGGGCTGCATCTATAAAAAGACGGATTCCGCCCTGCGCGGCAACATCGGCGCAGAGCTTGCCGCCCTGCTCAAAGCAAGCGGCGCACGCAATTTGCCCTTTCTGCCGGCCTTCCCGCAGATCGGACGCACCACAAAAAAGGGCGTCCACTACATCGACGGTGTGCCGGTGAACGAAAGCCCCTTCGGCATCGACCCCTTCGAACCGGTGCGCTGCGCCGAGGTGACAAAACTGATCCATTTGCAGACTGAGATCCCCGCACAGAGCCTGCGCCCCGGTGAGACGGCAGCGGACAAGACCGGCATTCTGGTGTATGACGCTGCAACCGCCGCAGATCTGGAAACCGCCGGGCGGCAGCTGTTCCAGAATGGAACACCCCCGGTGCTGGCAGGCTGCGCAGGCTTTGCCGCCTTTCTGCCGGAGCTGCTGGGGCTTTCGGACGGCAGCGTGGTCGAGACCCCGCAGCTGGATCCCCGGCTGCTGGTGCTCTGCGGCAGCGTGAACCCCATCACCCTGCGGCAGATGGACACCGCCGAAAAGGCAGGCTTTACCCGCCTGCGGCTGACCCCCCGGCAGAAGCTGGAACCCGGCTACTGGGCAAGCACCGACGGCAAGGCTGCGCTGGCTGAAATTGAAGCCATGCTGGCAGCAAACCCCCGCTGCATTATTGAAACCAATGACGCCGGGGGCAACCAGCTTACCGCCGATTACGCCGCCGCCCGGGGCATTGACTTGGACGGCCTGCGGGTGGGCATTTCCGGCAGCGTCGGGCAGATGTTCGGGGCGCTGTTCGGCAGCGAACATCTGGGCACTTTGCTGCTCACCGGCGGCGACACCCTGCTGCAGTGCATGAACAGCGTGGGCGCACGGGAGCTGGAACCGGTGTGCGAGCTGGAAAGCGGCATCGTGCTGGCGCGGTTCACCTATCAGGGGCGCACCCGCTACGTCATTACCAAGTCCGGCGGCTTTGGGCAGGAGGATCTGCTGGTGGAGCTGGCAGACCGCATTGCAAAGCACTGAGAATGGAAGCAGACAGCCCTTTGCGGCTGGAACAGAAGATAAATGTAACAGAAGGAGAACGACCATGACCTATGCAAAACTGCCCGGCCTGACTTGGGACGGCACCGTGTACGAGAACGAGGAGATGGGCACGCTGGAGGCCCTGCTGCCCACCGGCGGCTGGCCCACCGCCCACGCACCTGCCATGGTGGAGCTGCCCAACGGTGATCTGCTCTGCTGCTGGTTCGCCGGTACTTATGAGGGCAGCGCAGATGTGCACATCATCTGCTCGGTGCTGCCGCATGACGGTACCAAGTGGCTGGAGCCGGTGGATATCTCCGGCGACCCCACCCGCAGCGAGCAGAACCCCTCGCTGTTCTACGGCCCGGATAACGCCGTGTGGGCGATGTACACCGCCCAGCTGGACCGTGTAGAGGGCAAGGACAATATGCAGTTCACCGCCGTGGTGCGCTGCCAGAAGAGCACCGACGGCGGCAAGACATGGGGCGCTTACACCACCGTGTTCCCGGAGGAAGGCACCTTCTGCCGCCAGCCCATTCAGGTGCTGTCCAACGGCCGCTGGATCTTTGCCAACTGGCTGTGCACCGACTCTGCCGAGGGTCTGTCCGGCGACCCCACCGCCTTCCGCATTTCGGACGATGAGGGTAAAACTTGGCGCATGGTCATGATGCCCGGCAGCAACGGCCATGTCCATGCCAATGTCATTGAGCTGGAACCGGGGCATCTGGTGGCGTTTATGCGCAACCGCGAGGCCTACCGCATCCACCGCAGCGAGTCCTTTGACTGGGGCGAGACTTGGACGGTGCCCGCACCCACCCCGCTGCCCAACAACAACTCCAGCATCAGCGCGGTCAAGCTGCAGAGCGGCCGCATCGCCATTGCCTATAACCCCACCTGCACCCCGAACCCCGTGCCCGGCAAGGCTGCATGGCCCGGCCTGCGCTGCCCGGTGGCGGTGGCGCTCTCGGAGGACGGTGGCCTGACCTTCCCCATCATCCGCTGGATGGAGCGCGGCGAGGGCTACATGGGCGATGAGAACAAGACCAACAACAAGCAGTACGAGTACCCCTACCTGATGCAGGGACGGGACGGCATGCTGCATCTGGCCTACGCTGCCCGCACCCGGCAGGGCATCAAGTACGTCCGCTTCTCGGAGCAGGACGTTCTGGGCACAAAGCGGGAGACTGTGGGTCTGTATAACCCCACCGCAGCCCAGAGCCGCTGAAAAAGCTTTTCGGAATTTCTATCCTTTTTATAGATCAGAACATCATTCAGGAGGTTGATCAGTATGTTGACCCAGTACAATCTTAAAATGCCGCACGCAGTTTACGGCGGCGAGAACGCTATGGACAATATCACCGCCATCATCAAGGCGCGCGGCGCAAAAAAGGTAGCCATGTTCACCGATAAGGGCATTGAGGGCGCTGGCCTGTTCGCCCTGCCGGAAGAGGCTGTCAAGGCCTCCGGCGCAGAGTATTATGTGCTGGACGAGCTGCCCCCGGAGCCCAGCTACATGGCTGTGCAGAAGCTGGTGGACGAGTTCAAGGTCTCCGGTGCAGACCTCATCGTGGCCTGCGGCGGCGGCTCTGTGATGGACGCTGCCAAGCTGGCAAGCGTGCTGGTGACCGACGCCTACGGCGTGAAGGAGCTGCTGGATAACCCCGGCATGGCACAGAAGTGCGTGCCCATTGTGCTGATCCCCACCACCGCCGGTACCGGCGCCGAGGTCACCCCCAACGCCATCGTGGCTGTGCCCGAAAAGGAGCTGAAGGTGGGCATCGTCAACGAGAACATGATCGCGGACTACGTCATTCTGGACGCCCGCATGATCAAGAACCTGCCCCGCAAGATCGCAGCCGCTACCGGCGTGGATGCGCTGGCACACTGCATCGAGTGCTTTACCAGCAACAAGGCCAACCCCTTCAGCGATCTGTACGCACTGGAAGGCCTTGACCTGATCCTGAACAACATCGAAAAAGCCTGCGATGACCCTGAAGCCATGGCAGAGAAGAACCGGATGCAGATCGCTGCCTACTACGGCGGTCTGGCCATCACCGCTTCCGGCACCACCGCTGTGCACGCACTGAGCTACCCGCTGGGCGGCAAGTACCACATTGCACACGGCGTATCCAACGCCATCCTGCTGGCACCGGTCATGCGCTTCAACAGCGAGCACCCCGCCGTGCGCGAGCGTCTGGCTGCCGCCTATGACCGCTGCTGCCACGAGGAAAAGACCTGCACCACCGTGGAGGAAAAGACTGCATGGATGATCGCCCGTCTGGAGCACATCGTCAAGCATCTGGATATCCCCACCAGCCTCAAGGAGTTTGGCGTGCCTGCCGAGGATCTGGAAGGTCTGGTCAACGCCGGTATGCAGGTACAGCGCCTGCTGGTGAACAATATGCGCCCCGTTACCGCCGACGACGCACGCAAGCTGTATCAGGAAATCATGTAACAGAAAAGGAGTAAAGACTTATGAAGACCAGCGATATCAAGGGAATCATCCCTCCCGTAATCACCCCCATGAATAACGACCCTGAGCAGACGGTCAACCATCAGGCTCTGCGCGAGCAGGTGGAGCGCCTGCTGGCAGGCGGCGTGCACGGCATCTTCCCCATGGGCACCAACGGCGAAGCCTACGCCCTGTCCTTTCAGGAGAAGGAAGAGATCCTTGCCACTGTCATCGATCAGGTAAAGGGCCGCGTACCGGTCTACGCAGGCACCGGCTGCATCACCACCGCCGAGACCATCCGCCTGAGCAAGCGTGCCGAGGAGCTGGGCGCAGATGCACTGTCCATCATCACCCCCAGCTTTGCACTGGCCTCCCAGAAGGAGCTGTATGACCACTACACCGCCGTGGCAAAGGCCGTGAACCTGCCCATCATCCTGTACAACATCCCCGCCCGCACCGGCAACAAGCTGCTGCCCGAGACCGTGCAGGCACTGTGCCGTGACGTGGAGAACATCGTAGGCGCAAAGGATTCCAGCGGCGATATCGAGAACCTAAAGGCCTACATCCGCCTGACCCGTGAGCTGGACAAGGAAGTTGCCATTCTGGCCGGCAACGACGGCGCTATCCTGACCTGCCTGAAAGAGGGCGGCGCAGGCGGCATTGCAGGCCGCGCCAACATCTGGCCGGCCACTGTTGCAAAGATCTACGACTGCTTCAAGGCTGGCGACCTCGAGGGCGCACAGGCTGCTCAGGACGCTATCGCCATCCTGCAGCAGACCTTCAAGTACGGCAACCCCAACACCATCATCAAGACCGCCGTTGCCCTGCAGGGTCACCCCGTTGGCAAGTGCCGCGCACCCTTCAACTATGTGCCGGAAGAGGGCATGGAGGCCATCAAGAAGGTTCTGGCCGAGAATGAGGCCAAGGGTCTGCACTGAAACGCGCTGAAGCAAGGAGAAGGCTGCTATGAATAAACCCATTGTCGGTATTACCATGGGCGATCCCGCCGGTTCCGGCCCGGAGATCACCATCAAGGCTCTGGCTGACCCGGAGCAGTACAGCTACTGCCGCCCCATCGTTGTGGGCGATGTGAAGGTGATGGAGCAGGCCAAAAAGTTCGTTGGCCGCGAGGACATCGTCATCCACCGCTGCGAGAAGGTGTCGGATGCCTTGTTCACCCCCGGCACCATCGACGTGCTGCATCTGGATCTGATCGAGGACATCAGCAAGTTCGAGATGGCAAAGGTCAGCGTGGAGGGCGGCAACGCAGCCTTCCAGTGCGTGAAAAAGGTCATTGAACTGGCTATGGCGGGTGAGGTGGATGCCACCTGCACCAACGCCCTGAACAAGGAAGCCATGAACAAGGCGCTGGAGTACTACCACGGCGAAAAGTCGGACGGCTACACCCACTTTGATGGCCACACCGAGATCTACGCCACCTACACCCACACCAAAAAGTACACCATGATGCTGGCTCATCACGACCTGCGCGTGGTGCACGTTTCCACCCACGTTTCCCTGCGGGAAGCCTGTGACCGGGTCAAGAAGGATCGCGTGCTGGAGGTCATCGAGATCGCCAACAAGGCCTGCAAGGATATGGGCATCGAGAACCCCCGCATCGCTGTGGCAGGTCTGAACCCCCACTGCGGTGAGAACGGCCTGTTCGGCCGGGAGGAGATCGAGGAGATCACCCCCGCCATCGAGGCTGCCAAGGCCGAGGGCATTACCGGCGTTGTGGGCCCCTGCCCGCCGGACAGCGTGTTCTCGCAGGCCCTCGGCGGCTGGTACGACATCGTGGTGTGTATGTACCACGATCAGGGTCACATCCCGCTCAAGACCGTGGGCTTTGTCTACGACCGCGAAAAGCAGGAGTGGAAGGCCGTGGAGGGCGTCAACGTCACACTGGGTCTGCCCATCATCCGCGCCAGCGTGGATCACGGCACCGACTTCTACCACGCCGGTAAGGGCAACGGCAACGAGCTGAGCCTTGTCAACGCCATCAAGTATGCGGTCAAAATGACCGGCCGCGCCCACTAAGTTATCCTCATCCCAACCAATTCTTCATTTTCTTCCAGAGAGAGCCGCTGCACCCCGTACGGTGCGGCGGCTTTTTCTGGTTTTGGGGACGAACTCCCTCAGGGAGCGAACCCTCTCAGGCGCTTCCGTGCCAGATGAGGGGCAGCACCCGTTAGCCTTGCACGCCCTCTCAGTCAAAGCCGTAGGCTTTGACTGAGAGGGCGCACGGCGATAGCCGTGACGGAAAGGGTGCCCTGTTTCAAAAAGCAACAAATCAGCCGAAACTAACCGCAATATGTTTCAAAAAGCGACATATTGCGGCAAAAGAATTGAACAAATTCTGAATATGTTTCAAAAAAGAACACAACGAGCCCAAAAATGATTGTGACGCACAGCGGAAAACTATATACTTTTAATCAAGAAAGCCGCATCGGAATTGTGCAAAGGGTCGGGCTCTTGCGCAACAGGTACTGCGGACACAAAAAAGGAGGAAACGTTCTATGACACTTCCCATGATCATTGCTCTGGCAGTGACTGTCCTCATGATCATCCTGATCATGGTGGATAAACTGCCCTTCGGTGCACCCCCGCTGCTGGCGCTGCTGCTGCTGGTGGTGTTCGGCGTTACCGACATCAAGACCGCCTTCGGCGGCTTCGCAAACCCCACCATCGTCATGCTGGCATCCTTCATGGCCATCATTGCGGCCCTGCAGAAGACCAGCTTCATCGTCAAGTTCAAGCAGACCATGTTCAACATGGCCAGCAAGGGCGGCTTTAAGGCCTACGTCCTGCTGATCCTCATCGTTATGCTGGGCTGCAGCCTGTTCGGCACCGGTTCCACCGCCTACTATGTGCTGGTCATCGGCCTGCTGTCCACTCTGCCCTACTCCAAGCAGCTGCCCCCGTCCAGGGTTCTGATGCCTGCGGGCTTTGCAGCAAACCACCCGCTGCTGCCCTTCAACACCGCTCTGCAGTACGGCATCGTGATCGCCGTTCTGGAAAGCGCAGGCGTTGCGGCAAACGTCAATCTGGTCAAGTTCTCTCTGGTCAACCTGTGCCTGTCCATCGGCTTCCTGGTGTGGTGCATCCTGGCCTACAAGATCCTGCCGGACCACCCCATTGCCGAGGCCAAGGAAGAGGCTCTCCACGCCGGTGAGCAGAAGGTCGCCCTGACCAAGAATCAGGAGCTCATCACCTACTTCAGCTTTGTGCTCGCCGTTGTGGGCATGATCCTGCAGAGCAAGATCGGTGACGCAGGCTACGCCATCACCGGTCTGGCCGTGGGCATCATCCTGATCTCCGGCGTCATGGACTTCAACGAGATCCGCAACTCCATCAGCGCACCCATCATCCTGATGTCCGCAGGCGTCATCGGCATCGCCGATGCTCTGGGCAACACCGGCCTGACCAGTCTGGTCGGCGAGACCGTTGCCAAGATGCTGGGCACCAACGTCAACCCCTTCGTGCTGATCTTCGCTTTCTGCATCCTGACCAGTGTGCTGGCAACCCTGACCGGTTCCACCATCGGCACCGTGTACGTCTTTGCTCCCATGGCCATTGCCACCTGCGTCAATCTGGGTCTGGACCCCACCGCAGCCGCTGCCGCTATCGTGGTCTCCGGCTGGTGCGGACACTTCCTGCCCATTGACGGTATGCCCGCCATGATCATGGGCGCCGGTGACTACAAGATCACCGAGTTCTGGAAGTTCACCATTCCGCAGTACTTCATCCGTCTGCTGGCGCTGACGGTGGGCGCTGTGCTGATCTTCCCCATGAAGTAACAGGAGAAACGCAAAATGAAAAACACGTTTGAGCTGGAGCACGTCGGCATCAACACCGACAACGCAGGCGAGGCCGAGCAGCTGGCGCTGCTGCTGTGCAAGCTGTTCAACTTAGAGCCCCGCCACGGACAGAAGTCCGAGTTTGCCGGTAACTATTTCGAGTGCATGAAGAGCCCCTTTCTGGGCAAGAACGGCCACATCGCAATGCGCACCCCCGACCTGAAGGCTGCGATGGAGGAGCTGGAGGAAAATGGCTTCCGCTTCCGCATGGAGACTGCCGCCTATTTTGAGGACGGCCGCATCAAGAATGTGTATCTTGAGGGCGAGTACGGCGGTTTTGCCATCCACATGCCCTACCAGCACCGAGGTGGTCACGGTGCCCACGCCGCCGGGCACGGGGGTGATGGCGTCCACCACCGGCTCTGCGGCGGCAAACTGCACGTCGCCGCACAGTTTGCCCTCCTCGTTTACATGGATGCCTACGTCCACGACGGTCTGGCCTGCCCGCAGGCAGTCCGCGCCCACAGCGGCCATTTTGCCCATGGCCACCACCACGATGTCGGCCTGTCTGCACACTTCCGGCAGGTTCTGGGTGCGGGAGTTGCACAGGGTCACGGTGGCGTTTTCCCGGTCCAGCATCATGGCGGCTGGCTTGCCCACCACAAGGCTGCGTCCCACCACCACGGCACGCTTGCCGGAAAGAGGAACGTTGTAATACTTCAAAATTTCCATGCAGGCCTGCGCGGTGCAGGGGGCGTAGCCCAAATCGGTATTCGTGAACACCCCAGCCAGCGAACCGTCCGTGATGCCGTCGATGTCCTTTTCCGGGCGCAGGGCGGCGCGGACGGTGCGGTCATCGAACTGCTTGGGCAGCGGGCGGAACAAAAGACAGCCGTGGATGCCGTCGTCAGTGTTCACCTCGTCCAATATCCGGAGCAGCTGCTCCTGCGTGGCATCGGCAGGCAGCACGAACTGCTTGACGGCGACCCCCACCTTACCGCAGCGGGTCATCACGCCCCGCTCGTAGGAGAGGTCATCCTCCCGCTCGCCCACCCGTACCACGGCCAGCGTGGGGGTGATGCCTTTTGCCTTCAGCTGCTCGCAGAGTGCCGCGTTGCGCTCGTTCATGGCGGCCACCACCGGCGCACCTTTTAAAATCGTTGCCATATACTTTCCCTCATTTGTGATATTATTTATTGCGGAGTTTCCCGCTGACGGCGGTGAAGATTTCGTCTGCCCAGGGCACAAACTCTGCCAGCAATGCGTCTGCCCGGGCGTCCAGCGCGGCGGCGCGGCTGCGGTCTGCCATCAGCTTGGTGTTAATAAACACATTCAGGCTTGCGGCCTGCAATGCCGCCTTGCACAGCACGGCGGCGCAGCCTGCATCCGATACTGCCAGCACGCTGCCTTTGGCGGCGTACTGCCCCGCCAGCGCGATGCCCTCGGCGCACTTTTCCATGATCTGCAGCGGCACGGCGCTTGCACCGTCCAGTGCGGTTTCCAGCACAGAAGCCTTGTGCGCGGCCTGCTCCGGGGTGTCCTTGGGCAGGCCGTAGGCCGCAGCCAGCGGCGCAAAGGC
>OGXG01001714.1_pt1 | contig 10586 bp, 9 predicted proteins | sample 1576251 | NCBI WGS metagenome assembly OGXG01 (sample SAMEA3541533, study PRJEB24748) | human gut metagenome | biome: human gut; feature: human-associated habitat; material: faeces | place: China | collected 2012
TAAGAATAACTCTAAGAGGTTTCTGTCTAACCTTGTTAGCCTTCTCTGCGATACCAATAGCACCTTCAGCAGCAGCGAATGATTCGTGACCTGCTAAGAAAGCGAAACATTCTGTATCTTCTTCAAGAAGCATCTTACCAAGGTTACCATGTCCAAGACCAACCTTTCTCTGGTCAGCAACTGAACCCGGAATACAGAATGCCTGAAGACCTTCACCGATAGCTGCAGCAGCTTCTGAAGCCTTTCTAGCACCCTTCTTGATTGCGATAGCTGCACCGACAATATAAGCCCAGCAAGCGTTCTCGAAGCAGATAGGCTGAATGCCCTTTACCATGTTATATACGTCTAAACCAGCATCTTTAGTAATCTTCTCAGCTTCTTCTATAGATGAGATACCATAGCTGTTAAGCACAGCGTTGATCTGGTCAATTCTTCTCTCATATGATTCAAATAATGCCATTATATTCGTCCTCCTTACTTAACCTCTTCATCTGTTCTAGGATCAATAATCTTAACTGCATCAGCAACACGGCCATACTGTCCAGCTGCCTTCTCATATGCTGTGTTAGGATCATCACCCTTCTTAATGAAGTCTGTCATCTTACCAAGGTTAACGAACTTATAACCAATAATCTGATCATCCTTATCAAGAGCGATACCTGTTACATATCCCTCTGCCATCTCTAAGTAACGTGGTCCCTTTGCAAGAGTACCATACATAGTACCAACCTGTGAACGAAGTCCCTTACCAAGATCCTCAAGACCAGCACCAACTGCTAAACCGCCTTCTGAGAAAGCACTCTGTGTTCTGCCATATACAATCTGTAAGAATAATTCTCTCATAGCTGTATTAATAGCATCACATACTAAGTCTGTATTTAAAGCTTCCATAACTGTTAAGCCTGGTAAGATTTCAGCGGCCATAGCTGCTGAATGTGTCATACCTGAACATCCGATTGTTTCAACTAAAGCTTCCTGAATAATACCTTCCTTAACATTTAATGTAAGCTTACATGCACCCTGCTGAGGAGCACACCAGCCAACACCATGTGTAAAACCTGAAATATTCTTAACTTCCTTATTCTGTACCCACTTTCCTTCTGTAGGAACTGGAGCAGCGCCATGATGAACGCCCTGTGCTACTGGACACATGTTTTCAACTTCCTGTGTATAAATCATCTTATTACTCCTTTCGTTATATAAGGGATCCGGACATAACCGAACCCCTTTATCCTTGCATTATTTTCTCACATCATACTGCGTAAGTCAATTATGATTGTGTAAAAAATATCAAAATTTATCGGAAAATGTAATTAAAGCTCAAATCTGTTAATTGCTTCTGTTAAATGAGTAGCAATTTCATCAAGTTCAACTGTAAACTGGTTAAGTGTATGCATAGTTGCATTAACTTCTTCTGCCGATGCAGATACTTCTTCTGAAGCAGCTGCTGTTTCTGTAGATACAGAAGCTACATCTTCCATACTCTTAACAACATTTTCACGGCTTGCATCCATCTGCTCATTAAGAGAGGCTATATTATCAAGACCTTCCTTTAATGCATTAACAGCATCTGATATATGTCCAAATAATTCTTTGGCATCATTAATTGACTTATTCTGTTCATCAATTATATCAACGCTTTCATCCATAGTCTTTTCTGCAACTACTGATTTAGCACTTATTTCCTTAACAATCTGCTTAATCTCATCTGTAGATGACTGTGACTGTTCTGCAAGCTTTCTGATCTCGTCAGCAACTACTGCAAAACCTCTTCCACTCTCACCTGCTCTTGCAGCTTCAATACTTGCATTAAGAGAAAGTAAGTTAGTCTGTTCTGTGATCTCAGTAATAGCATCTGATATGAAATTAATCTTATTGATACTTTCAATCATCTCATTAACTACGTTCTTAGAAAATCTTGAATTATCCTTTGACTTTTCGCCCTTTTCAATAAGATCATCAACAATTGTAAGACCCTGATCACTAAGCTGCTTAGTTTCAACTGACATATCATTAATATCGCTTACATAAGCCTTTGTTTCGTGAAGCTTAGAAGCAAGTAATTCAACCTCAGAAGTTGCCTTCTGTGTACTCTCTGCCTGTCCTGAAGCTCCGATTGATACGCTCTGGATAGCCTCTGATACCTGATTCACTGTCTCTGTTGTTGATTCACTTACATTTGAAATCTTCTGTGAAGCAGTTATAAGTACACCAGACTTTTCTTCAACACCCTTAATAAGTGATGATATCTGGTCTGCCATAACATTGTAGTTAGCCTCTGCCTGACCAAGCTCATTCTTGCTCTTTACATTAATTCTATATGTAAGCTTACCATTAGCCATCATATCCATAGCACTATTAAGTGTCTTAAGTTCCTTAGTAACCGCTCTTGTTATAATTAAAGCTATAACAATACCAATTATAATTGCAATAATAGCAAGTTCAATTGTTGTCTGTGCAATCTTATTAACAACTGCCTGTGTCTCTGATTCACCGATAAATCCCATAAGTGTCCAGCCTGTAACAGCATCCTTTGAAGTTACAATATGTACTGACTCACCATTAATCTTTTCATCGAAAGAAAATGTTGTGTCATACTTGTCTTCCGAAAGATTCTTAATTGTATTCCAGCACTCAAGTGATGTTACATTATTCTGGACATTAGTATTCTTATCATTATCTACAAGAATCTTTCCATCTTTATTAACAAGTATTACATATCCTGTATTAAGAAGTCCTATATTTCTTACATAATCCTCAACTTCTGAGAAATCAATATTAAGACCTACGGCACCATAGTTAGAACCATCTGTATATTTAATCTCCTGTGAAACTGTAAATATAGTCTTTCCTGATGATGAATCAACATATGGATCTGAGAACTGTGAATATATAGTATTTCTTGCCTTAGAACCTATAGCTGCCTGATACCAGCTCTTGCTTGTATCGTTAACGCCTCTTGTAAGACCTCCCTTATTAGATGCCTTACCTGTCTCTGGGTTAATCTCTGCCCATCCATCAACTCTTAAACCTGTCTTAGTTGTAAAGAAAGCTAGCTGTGCTCCATTAGTCACCCTAACAGATGCAACTAACGAATCTTTTATTGCCTTAACATTATCATCAAGATTTCCCTTATCTTCCAAATGCTTAATCTCATTCTTACGTGTAAGAAGGTCGACTGGCTGTGACAAAGTCTTTAAATATGTTGTAAATCCCTCTTGAACATTATCTAATGTCTGCTCACTTGTCACTTCTGTATTTGCATTTATCGATGTCTTAGTTATCCTGATAGAACCAAGCGATACAAGAATTATTGCAACGCATACTGCAACGGCAAACGATAATACCAATTGGAAACCAATTCCCTTAAAAGCTTTCATATCTTTACCTCACCTTATTTTTTTATTATTTTATAAATGTTCACATTGTGTTCACATTTATACTTTTGACATAATAACATATACTCTTAATATTTTTCAACCACTTCTGCCCTATTTTTATAGATTGAACCCGATTTAATACAACCTCTGACACTTGAAAGCGGATATATATTACTATTCCTTCCAATTATAGTACCTGGATTAAGCACACTACCACATCCAATCTCAACGTTATCACCAAGAAATGCTCCTATTTTCTTAATTCCAGTGTCTATATTTCCGTCTGGTCCTTTTATTGTAATAAGCTTCTTGTCAGACTTTACATTAGATGTAATTGAACCTGCACCCATATGTGCCTTATAGCCCAATATTGAATCTCCCACATAATTATAATGAGGAACCTGCACATTATCGAATAATATGACATTTTTTAACTCTGTTGAATTACCAACAACTGCATTTTCTCCAACAACAGCCTTTCCTCTTATAAATGCACAATGCCTTACTTCTGCACCTTTGCATATAATAGCAGGACCTGCTATATAAGCCGAGTCAAATACTGTTGCTTCCTTATGTATCCATATGTTATCACCTCTCTTGTAATATTCCTTTTGCGGAAGTGAATTACCAAGTTCAACAATATAATCACCAATCTTTGATAATACCTCCCAGGGATACACAGCACCTTCGAATATTCCTGTGGCTATAGTCTTATCAAGACTAAATAACTCTTTGATTGTAATCTGTTCGTTCATAACTTTCCTCCTTATTTATAATTAATTGCAGTTTCATTAAATAATGTAACAAGCTGTGCCTGATTACTCAGGTCTTTAACCGCTAATGTTCTTCTTCCAACAAAGCCTGACAGCTTCTGCATATATTCGTCGGCAGTTATGCTTCCCTCAGCAACATATGTAAGCCCCTTTTCCCAGCTTGCTGTAAGTTCAGGATTTAACAACTGCTTAATAGAATTATCGACAACATCGTATATTATTTCACCAAGCAGGGTAGGTGTTATTATCTGGGTCTTGGTATTAGTGAAAATATATTGGTTGGCGTTAAGCTTTTTAAGTATCTCCGCTCTTGTCGCACTCGTACCTATTCCGCTTCCCTTTATCTGTGCCCTTAATTCTTCATCTTCTATTAACTGCCCTGCATTTTCCATAGCAAGAATAATTGAACCCGAATTGTAACGCTTTGGCGGCGATGTTTCACCTTCCTTTATATTAAATTCCTTAAATGATATCGGTGAACCCTTTTTTAAGCTTTTAAGACTTTCTATCAGTGATGTATCCGCATTTTCCTGGTCATCTTGATTTTTATCTGTATCTGCCATCTTATTCCTTCCGAATGAATTCTTCGCAACCTTAAGGTAGCCCTCATCTACAAGCACTTTAAATGTAGCATAAAACTGTTCATCTTTTACAACTGAGGTAATGCTCACCTTCTGGTATATAGCCGCTGGATAGAATATGCTCAGAAATCTTCTGACAATTATCTCATATGTCTTCTGTGCAGTTGATGATAACGATGATAAACTTCCAAATCCCTGTCCTGTAGGAATAATGGCATAATGGTCAGTTATTGCTTTATCATTGCAATACCTCGTCTTCTCTATTCCTTTGTACATATTACTATCTAATATCTGCTGTGCATACTCTTTGGCTGGTGCATAATTTCTTAAGCCTCCTATATTCTTGTATATTTCCTTACAGACAGCAGTTGATAGCACTCTCGCATCTGTTCTTGGATATGTAACAAGCTTTTTTTCATATAATTCCTGAATTATATTAAGTGTCTGGTCAGGACTTATCTTGAATAATTTACTACATTCGTTCTGTATTTCTGCAAGATTATACAATAACGGAGGATTTTTTGTTTCCTTTTTCCTTGAAGCTTCCTTTACAACGCCCTCTGCAGGGAGTGGTTCTGATAAAATATCCACAAGCTCCCTTGCTTTATCCTTATCCTTAAACCCATTATCCTTATATAGATATGGTGTATTATAATATCTGCTTGCCTCACACACTCTCCACTCGGCATCAAATGTATGCTCATTAATATCCGCTGTTCCAATAACCCTGTAGAATGGTGTCTTGACAAAGCTTCTTATCTCTCTTTCCCTTCTTACAACCATTCCCAGAACACAGGTCATAACACGCCCAACAGACACAACTGCCCTGTCAAGATGAAGATAATTGGCAATATTTCTTCCATATTTTAATGTAAGAACCCTCGAAAAATTGATACCCATAAGATAATCTTCTTTTGCTCTTAAGTATGCAGCATCACTTAGATTATCATATTCTGATATATCTTTAGCGGTATTAATACCTTTAAGAATCTCTTCTTCTGTCTGGGAATCAATCCATACCCGCCTTTCCTGCTTGTCCTTTACCTTGGCTTCCTGCCTTACAAGCCTGTATATATATTCTCCCTCACGTCCCGAATCGGTACATACATATATTGTATCTACATCAGCTCTGTTTAAAATGCCTTTTACTATATCAAACTGCTTCTGAACAGCTGGAATAACTTCATATTTAAAAGTCTGTGGAATAAATGGAAGTGTATCAAAACTCCACCTTTTCAATTTCTCATCATAGGCATCCGGATAACTCATTGTAACAAGATGTCCAACACACCATGTAACTATATGATTATCCGCCTCAAGATAACCATCTTTTCTTTTAAAATCCGTATGCAGTGCCTTGGCAAATTCCTGCGCAACACTCGGTTTTTCCGCTATATATACGGATTTTCCCATATCATCACTCCATTCTTTATACTATTTTTCACTATCTGACAGATAGATTTTTGATATTAACGCTATCATTTATAAACCATAGCTATTTCGACTCATCTAAAGTCTTAAAAAATGCTGGTATATATTCTTTCATATAATAATCAGCTTCTTTTATCTTCATATCCCTAATAGAATTATATATTGTCTTTTCTGCCTCAAGAAAATCGCAATTCCCCATTTTCTTTTCCTCTATACACTTTATATAAGCTGAAATTCTGTCAGCTGCTTTAACATACTCCCATAATCCTGCTTCATTTTCTGTTTCTAAAAGAAGCCCTTCATATCTTGCCCTTAGAACTTCTGGAAGTCCTGATAACATCTGCTCATTAGCCACCTGCTCGACTTCTTTATACGCATTTCTTATATATGGACTGTAATACTTAACAGGCGTTGGCATATCCCCTGTAATTATCTCTGTCACGTCATGATACATTCCAAGTACCGCAAGACGTTCTGCATTAATATCCCCGCCGAACACTTCATTATTAATAACACCAAGTGCATGTGCAATAAACGCAACTTCAAGACTATGCTCGGACAAATTCTCATTGCGTGTATTTCTCATAAGCCCCCATCTGTTGATATATTTCATTCTTGACAGCATTGCGTAAAAATAATTATTCTTCATATTCCATACATCTCCACGCTTCCATATATTTATAATATTATAAGATATATTGTAAGTTTTTGCAAATTCCGTATAATTTTCCAAATAAATAAGGAAGATAATCAGGCTCAACGCCTTTTCATCTTCCTTATATATTTATTAATCTTAATAACTATTAATTGATGGCTCACACTAAACCGCCTGTCAATATTATAGCTATTATATACTAATTATTCTGATATCTTATTTAGCTGTAATGTAACCCTGAGCCTTAAGAAGTTCTGCGCATAATACAGCTCCACCTGCTGCTCCTCTTAATGTATTATGTGAAAGACCTACAAACTTGTAATCAAATACACTGTCTTCTCTTAATCTGCCGAGTGAAATTCCCATTCCATGCTCGTAATTAACATCAAGCTTAACCTGTGGACGGTCATCTTCTTCAAGATACTGGATAAACTGCTTTGGTGCTGATGGAAGATCAAGCTCCTGTGGTGCTCCCTTGAAGTTTCTCCATTTTTCGATAATCTGTTCCTTAGTAGGCTTCTTACCAAAGTTAACAAATACTGCCGCTGTATGTCCATCAAGAACTGGAACTCTTAAGCACTGGCATGTGATAACTGGCTCTGTAGCTGGAATAATTTCGCCATTTTCAACCTTACCCCAAAGTCTTAAAGGTTCTTTTTCGCTCTTTTCTTCTTCTCCGCCGATGTATGGGATTAGGTTGTCAACCATTTCCGGCCATGTCTTAAAAGTCTTACCTGCACCTGAAATAGCTTGATAAGTTGTTACAAGAGCGTGGTCGATTGGATACTTCATATTAACAACAGCCATTGCAGGCAAATATGATTGTAGAGAGCAATTTGACTTAACTGCGATAAAACCTCTCTTTGTACCAAGTCTTTCACGCTGAGCAGGAATAATTTCAATGTGCTGAGGGTTGATTTCCGGAATAATCATCGGAACGTCAGGAGTATGACGGTGAGCAGAGTTGTTTGAAACAACAGGGCATTCAGCCTTAGCATATCTTTCTTCAAGAGCTTTGATTTCGTCTTTTTTCATATCAACTGCACAGAATACGAAATCTACCTTTTCTGCAATTTTTTCAACGTCGTTTGTAGCGTCCATAACAACCATATCTGCTACTGATGCAGGAATTTCTTCGTCCATAGCCCATTTAGCGCCTACGGCGTCTTTATAAGCCTTGCCGGCACTTCTCGGAGATGCTGCAAGCACTTCGATTGTATACCATGGGTGGTCGTTAAGAAGTGTAATAAAACGCTGTCCAACCATACCTGTTGCACCTATAATACCTACTTTGTAATTGTCTTTCATTTTGACTCTCCTTTGTTTTTTATAAAATAAAAAGCAGTAGTCAGAAACTACTGCTATGTTTGCATATAACAAAAACAGCGATAGCTCCCCACCTTACGATGACAGTCATACCGCTGTTAACGATATGCCCAGAATGAATATCCGCAATAATATTCAAACTTCGGCACTGTGTCCTTTCCGTATACATCAAAGATAATTGCATATCTCCATATACATACTGATACACAAGCGCACCTCTACCTTGCTTATATATTATTATACTACCACTATTAATAGTATGTGTCAATAGGAAAAATATTATTTTTTTATTACATTATTTAAACGTTGCAAATTCCTGTGCCCAATAAATACCGTATGATCCTCCTCGTGCAAGTCCTACGCCTATATATTCAAAATCGGGATTTAATATATTTTTGCGGTGTCCCGGTGAATTCATCCAAGAATCCATAACATTTTTCGGTGAAGATTGACCTGCGGCTATATTCTCCCCTGCCGAAGAATATGATATCCCTGCGGCTTTCATTCTGTCAAACGGAGTTTGTCCGTCAGGAGTATTGTGTGCAAAGAAGTTTCTGTCTATCATATCTTCACAGTGACTTTCGGCAAGAGCGGCAAGCGAATCGTCCCATTTTAACGGTGCAACATTATATTTTGCACGTTCTTCGTTTACGAGATTCAGAACTTCATATCCCCAATCATCAAAATCACTTTCATTATCGGTTTCAATATAAACTGTATGCGTGTCACCGTCCCAAAATACCTCTGCACCGGCTGATTCCGATACAGCCCTTAACGGTACAAGGGTGTAATCATTGTAGATTATAGGGGGCGTATTAAGCTCGACAGGCATATCATTAACATACATTGTATTTTCGTTTATAAACAAAGTTATGGTTAAGTCGTCTTTTTGAGCCGTTACACGCTGTTCGTCGCCAAACCACTGTACAACCATATCAAGATTTTCAAATATCGCTCTGAACGGTACAAGAGTTGAATCGTTTTGTATTATTGGTGACTGCTCAAATATTAATTCATCTTCGTTTAGATATACCGTTATATCATCATCGGCAAAAACCGGCGGTGACATAATCATCAGTGATAAAAAAAGTGCTGCTATTTTTTTCATATCATATCCCTCCTCACCGCTAATTATATAGTATAAACGGCAATATAACAAGTGGAAATTTAAAGAAATGTGCTTGTATTTTTTATTATATTGTGTTATTATTAAGATATACAAGGAGGTGTCGGCTATGACAACTGAAGAAATGTTAGTTTCATTAGTTGAAAATGTTAAAAATATTAATTCAACTCTAAATAATATGAATAAACAATTTGATGATGTTAATTCAAATTTCAGAAATGAAAGCGGATATTCAAAATGTTAAAGATGAAACTAAGCAAATATCAGAAATGAAAACGGATATTCAAAAAATGAAAAATGAAATAAGAGAAATCAGTCTTACCCTTGAAAACGAAACAAACCGTAATATCAAAATTATTGCAGAGGGACATCTTGATTTGTCAAGAAAACTTGATAAAGCTTTAACTGTCGAGAACGAAAAAGAAATGGCACTTATCCGAATTAATATGATGGAAAATGAAATAAGAAGAATAGGTAAAAAAGCTTTTGAAACAGCTATGAAAAACGATGTATTACCTGTTACGGAATACATCGTTTTTTTATTATCCGATTATTTTACAATAAGACTCTCACCTGTCATTTGTTCAGGTTTTTCAAGTCCCATAAGGTCAAGCATAGTCGGGCAAAGGTCACAAAGTCTGCCGTTCTTAACTTTAACATCGCCTGCACCTACAAGAATCATAGGAACAGGGTTAGTTGTATGAGCTGTAAACGGAGCTTTTGTAACAGGGTCGATTAAGCAGTCAGCGTTACCGTGATCGGCAGTGATGATAGCTTGTCCGCCCTTTGCAAGAATAGCGTCAACCATTCTGCCTACACACTCGTCAACGGCTTCAACTGCCTTAACAGCCGCTTCCATAATACCTGTGTGACCGACCATATCACAGTTAGCATAGTTAAGAATGATAACATCAAACTTGTCCGAATTGATTGCGTCAACAACTGCGTCAGTAACTTCGTAAGCACTCATTTCAGGTTTCATATCGAAAGTTTCAACGTCAGGTGACTTGATAAGTATTCTTTCCTCACCTTCAAATTGCTTTTCTTCACCGCCGTTAAAGAAGAATGTAACGTGTGCATACTTCTGTGTTTCGGCAATTCTAAGCTGTGTAAGACCTTTCTTACTGATGTATTCACCGAATGTCATTTCAAGAGTTTCCGGCGGATATGCTACAGTTACATTTGGCATTGATTCGTCATATTGAGTCATGCAAACGAAGTTTACAGGGAAATACTTTCTTTCAAAGCCTGTGAAATCAGGGTCAACAAAAGTTCTTGTAATCTGTCTTGCTCTGTCAGGACGGAAGTTGAAGA
>OGXG01001715.1_pt1 | contig 10584 bp, 10 predicted proteins | sample 1576251 | NCBI WGS metagenome assembly OGXG01 (sample SAMEA3541533, study PRJEB24748) | human gut metagenome | biome: human gut; feature: human-associated habitat; material: faeces | place: China | collected 2012
GGATGCGCATGGTGCGGCGGATCTCCTTGGGGATGACCACGCGGCCGAGGTCGTCCCATCCTGTCAATCAAAGTCAAAAAATAAATTTCCGTCCCCGGAAACCCGCATAAACACTGGATTCTTTGGATTTCCGAGAACGAAAAGTACGGCTTACCCATTGTGATATAATAAGTCAAATTCTGTCAAGTTACATAAGTTTCAAGCAGAAAAGCCAGCACATTGCTGGCTCTGCCCTTCACACAGCTTCAAACAAATCATTGAACTTCCAGAGAATTTCAATATGTTCTCCGTCTGTGATATTTACTTTTTCAATCGCATCATAAAGCACTTTCTTCAATGCTTCATCATCCAGAGAACCAGCTTTTGAAGTTGTAGCCTGCTCCTTTTTTCTCTTATTCTCTGCCCGGATGCAATCTTCATACCGTGCTTCCACAGCAGCAATATTTGCTTTCAGTTCTGCTTGTCGGCTATCTCTTTCAGCTCTACCAGCAAGAAATTCTTCCCGGCTGATCGTTCCTGCCTTAAAGTTCATGTAGCTTTGTATCCGCTGTGCATCACTCTGTTTTAGTTCCGCATTCAGCATCTTTAACTGTGATCTGAAACGTGTACTGTCTTTTTCAATGTCCTTTTTCTTTTTTCTGGCTTCGACCTCCATCACTGAAAGCTGTGCTTTCAGTGCTTCCAAAAGAACTTCTTCCAGCTTTGTTCTGTCCCAACGGACTGCCTTGCAAGCTGTTTCCTGTTCTGACCAATACGGTGTTGCACAATAGAAATGGTCATCTAAACCGAATGTACGCTGTAATTTTCGACCGCAATGAGTACAATAAAGAGGAAAGCTATCCATGTTTTCTTTCTTTTTATATGGGCGAACCTTCCGCAGTGCATTTCCTGCTGCTTCAAATTCTTCCTTACTCACAATCGCTTCATGAGTATTTTCATGGATATACCATTCTTCCTGCGGCACACGCCTTCCTGCTTTATCTCGGATTTTCCTGCTTTCTCTGGTGTGGTTCACCATGCAGCCAGTATATTTCAGATTACGAATGGTGTCAATAATTCTCTGGTGTGTCCATACCGGTTTGCAATTCCCAGATCCTTTTCTCTGAATGTTTTTATACATCAAAGGTGTCGGAACCCCTTCTGCATTCAGCTCTCTGGCAACCTGACTTGTAGATTTGCCAACAATCACATCCATAAAGATTCTGCGAACAATCGGAGCTGTCTCAGGGTCAATCACCATCTTGTGCTTTTCTTTGACCTTGTAGCCATACAGACAGCAGGAAACATAGCCACCCTGACGCTGCTTCACCCTCATTCCGGTCTTAACCTTCTTGGAAAGGTCTTTGCTGTAATAATCGTAAATCAGATTCTGAAACGCCACATCCATGCCCGGTGTGCTTCCAGTGTATTTGTTGCTGTCATAGTGGTCATTGATGGAGATCATCCGAATACCCAGGAATGGGAATATATGCTCCAGATAATCACCAACCTCCAGATAGTCTCGCCCGAAACGAGAGAGGTCTTTTACAACCACGGTACTGATTTCACCCGCCCGAATCAGATCAATCATTCGCTGAAAGTCCGGTCGGGAGAAATTTGTACCTGAAAAACCGTCATCACAAAATTCAATCCGAGGAAGCGACGCAAGGGATGGCTCACTGTCCAGATACCGCAATATCAGCTGTCTTTGTGCCACAATACTGTTACTGTCATCTTTCGCCTGATTTGTCCTCTTATCCACATCCTCCTGCGAAAGTCGAAGATAAATCGCTACACAGTTCATCATCCTATGCCACCTCCTTTCTGAGTGTTTCAATAGATTCCGTAATTGCCTTAAATTCATCCATATACCGGAAAGTAATGCTTACCGAATTGTCCTTATACAGCTGCATGGATTCAATCATAGCATCTGCCAGTTCCTGCGTAACTTCCGTTGCATTGGAATATTTCTTCACCAGAGAAGCCAGTTTCTTTTCTGCCTGTGTCTGCATCGCATTTTCTTTTTTCACAGCACTCAATTCAGATAACTGTTTTTCCAGTCTTTCAATATCCCGTACAAGAATTTCACGGGTACTTGCGTAATCATCCTGCGTCAAAATTCCTTCACGGAAGTCCTGATACAGACCACTAAACAATGTTCTCTTTTTTGTCAATTCTGCGTTCAAGGCTCGACCCTCTTTGGCATGACTGTTATCTGAAAGCACCGCTTTCTTTGCTTTTAGAAGCTGTTTCAGCGTTGCATCCATATCTACAAACAATGCCAGCTGTGCTTTGATACTTTCCAATACCACTGCATCCAAATCCGCTTTCCGAATCCTTTTCGCATTGCAAGCTCTGTCACCATGCTCCTGATACGTTGGGCATTTGAATGTAAAATACACTTTGTCCTTCTTGGTACTGAAAGAACGAACCTGTTTTATCACTGCACCACAATCTGCACAGATAAACTTCTTTCCATAGATATTTACCGCTTTCGGCAAATGATCGTACTTTCCATAGGTAGCTTTCGATTTTTGAGCTGCCTTCTGATTGATTTCCTGAACCTCATCGAACAAACTCTGCTCGATAATCGGTTCATGGGTGTTCTCAACCACAATCCAATCACTTTCCTCAGCTCGATTCATAGGCAGTCCGGCATATAGGCACTGTGTCGTTTTCCGCTGTGCCAAATGCCCCAGATAAGTAATATCCTTCAGAATATCTGTGATGATATGCTTATTCCAAAGAATCTTTCTGCCTTTCTGATTATTGTTTGTTACAATTCCACGGTCAGCTTTATACTGTCCCGGCGAAGGAATTTCAAGGTCATTGAGTTTTTTATTGATTCCCATGTAGCTCATACCTTCACTACGCCACTGATAAATCATCTTAACCACCGGAGCTGTTTCCGGATTGACAATCAGCTGATTTTTGTTTTCCACTGACTTTACATAGCCATATTTTTCCCAACTGCCAATATACTCGCCATGCTCCATCTTATTCCTCAATGCAGTAGAAACCTTACGAGAAATATCTTTTGCATAATAGTCATTGACGATATTGGACAATGACACAGATAGCTTTGCCGTAGATTCAGCTATTTCTGTATCGAAGTTATCAATAACAGCGATAAAGCGGATGCCGAAGAACGGACAGATTTTTTCAAGGAACTCGCCAGTTTCGATATAGTTTCTGCCAAGACGGGAAAGGTCTTTTACAATAATGCAGTTAATCTTTCCGCTTTTAGCATCTTCCAGAAGGTTCTGCCAGCCTGGACGGTCAAAGTCTGTTCCTGTAAAGCCGTTATCTGTATATGTTTTCGCATATTGAAGATAAGGGCGACTTTCCATATAGTTCTGAATCAAAGCAATCTGATTATCAATGGAATCTGAATCGCTCAGATTATCTTCACGGGAAAGTCTGGCATAAATAGCAGTCTTGTAAACTGTTATTCCAGACGGAATCGTTGTTTCTTGAATCTCCGGTAACAGCTTTTCTTCTGCCCGGTTCTTTCGTGATACTCGTGCCATTTAGCCCACCTCCTTCGATGCAATATGATAATCGCCCAGAAACTCTGCGATTGCCTTGAACTGATCGGAGTGGCTAAGTGTTACCACCACTTCCTTCTCAGCAGTAATCTCAACCCTTTCGATGAAGTAAACAATCACCCGGCGGGTCAGTGCCTGAATATTTTTATATTGATGGAACTGCGACAACCAGCTTTGCTGACCAGTCAGTCCATTTTTTACTTTATTGCGATTGCCAACCAATCGAGCAATCGTTTCTTTTGCTTCACTGATATTTTTATCAAATTCCGCTTTGAAAATTCGATAGTCCTCAATAGGAATAATCTCATTCTTGAAGTCCTCGTAAATCATCGCTTTCATTTGATTATTATGAGCAATGACTTCTTCCTGATGAGTAATACCGGATGAAATCCGTTCCAATTCCCGACGTTCCCAGGAAACATCATCCAACTGCTTCAATGCCCGTTCCATGTCCAGTGCCATAGCAACCTGTGACTGAATTACAGCAAGCACTGCATCATAAACAAGCTGTTCTTTTATTCTTAACTTGCATTTGGAATCCTGGCAAACATAGTAAACATATTCTCTGCCAGAAATAACAGACCTCTTTCTTGCCATTGTGTTATGGCACTCGGCACAGAAAATTTTACCGGAGAACAGAGCGACTGTATCGCCTTCCTTTGTGCTTCGTGTATCTTCCTGCAACAGCTTCTGAACCAGATCAAAAGTTCCCGGAGGAATAATTGCTTCGTGAGCGTTTTCCGTCCGCATCCATTCTCCCTTATCTTTGAGCTTACGGGTCTTGACCTTATAGTTTGGAGAAGTAGATTTTCCCTGAACCAGTGTACCGATATACATTTCATCTTGCAAAATCCGGTAAACCGCTACATGGCTCCATTCTGATTTTGCCTGCTGCTTGAAGCTGGTTTTCAGCTTCGCACCACAGAGCCGTTTATATTCCAACGGAGACGGTACACCTTCCTCATTGAGCTGTTTTGCAATCTGTCCAGGACTTCTTCCGTCTACCTTCATCTGAAAAATACGCTGAACTACCGTAGCGGCAGTCTTGTCGATTTCCAGTCGGTGCTTATCTTCCTCGGAACGCTGATAACCATAGACCACATGAGTACCGACAAATTCGCCGTTTCTCCGTTTTATGTCCAGGTTAGAGCGAACCTTAATGGAAATATCTCTCGCATAAGAATCGTTAATCAGGTTCTTGAACGGGAGAATGATTTCATTTCCAGCTTGCTCTTTCTGAGCAGAATCATAATTATCATTGATAGCGATGAAGCGAACCCCCAGATGTGGGAAAATCTTTTCCAGATACCGACCACTCTCAATGTAATCTCGTCCGAAACGGCTGAGGTCTTTTACAATGATACAGTTGATTTCTCTCTGCTTAATTTTTTCCATCATCTTCTGGAAATCCGGTCTGTCAAAATTCGTCCCGGTAAATCCGTCATCGCAAAATTCCTGAACAAAAGTAATTTCAGGGTGCTTCTTCAGAAATTCTTCAATCAGTTTTCGCTGATTGGCAATACTGTTACTTTCGGTTTTACCTCCCACAGTCGAGAGATCACCATCTTCCTTTGAAAGTCGCAGGTAGATGGCAGCAAGATAATTGTTATCTAAAATTTTTTGCATAATACGCCACTCCTTTTTGATTTTCGCCAGAAGCCAAAACAAACCGGAGTTTCGCTGATTTTGTCCAAGACCATGCTACCATAGTCCTCAGCATAACTCCAGTTTGTCGCCGCAATTTCTTTGTGCCAATTTCAACCAGAAAAACTGTTACATGGAAGCAACCATGTTGATAAAATTGTCGGTAATCGTGTTCTGCGTATTTGCAAACGCCACACGGACGACGGTGCTTCCTACCTTAAACTGATACGGGTCTTTAATCTGCTCAACAAAGGACTTGATTCTTTCCTCTGTCGGCAGAGAGCTGTCAATTCTCACATCACGAATATCGACCAGTTGGTCAACGGGTGTGTGCTTTTTTTCGTCTGTCATCTGCAATCACCACCTTCATTTTTATACTTGCCATTTTTTACCGTTGTTATTCAGGAAATCTCATCGGTAAAAGAATAGGCAGATTCTGCTCATAACAAAATCTGCCCATGGTTTTTATCGACGAGTGCATGAAATCAGCATTGTATCAGTTTCCATGCTTTCGTTTTATTGTTCCCACATTTGTCCTCAACACCCCTGGGAGTAGGAAATCATCAAGCGGCTGGCAGCTTACCAGCTCCATAGGAATCTAACCTCCCCGTGGTTCGCACCGGGCTGCCCCCATTGCGTGTTCCTTCTATAACGAAGGGCTGTGGCTGGACAGAAGTATCATTGTCCCTGTTGCTTTCATCGCCGTACCGTGAGCTACACGATATTTACTTGCCGGTATTTCTCGCTCCAAGTTCCATAGATCAACCAGATTCTCATTATGTAGGTGTCTCTGTTTCTATGAGAGCTTATCGTGGCGTACCGCAGACGTGGCTGATGTTTCCACCAACAACAGGAATGTACCTGATGAATGACTTGTTCAGTTATCAAGGTTCATCAGCTTTCTTTCGTTAGCTGCAAGTAAATTGTACCTTTTGGGGTTCTGATCTTCGACGTTCCATCAGAACACATCCTGTTGACTATCAGGACACACTCACAGACTTTGCTCCAAAACATTCAGTGCTTCACGCATCATCCGAATATTTTCTTTTACCTGAACAGCGGCAAGGCATTGTCCAAGAATGAGATAATCTAAAGTCACCCCACCGTACACTCCAATTTCTATCAACAAATCAATCGAAGCCGTTTTCGTTCCTTTTTCAATTTTGTTCATGTACGACCGGGATATATTCAGCTTCTCTGCAAATCCCATCTGTGTCATACCTTTTGCTTCTCGTATTGCCTTGATCCGTTTTCCTGCTTCTATTGGGTCAAAGTACATAATCTTTCCTCCGTAATCTTGAAATTTGTGAATGAAGTTTCAAGATGCCGAAGGTGGAGAACGGCAATGAGACTTAATCCCGGATATAGAAAAAGCGCACCTGTTTCTGCTGTTTGTTGCAAAAACAAGTGCGCCTGCAAAATGTCGTAAAATCAAAGAAACCTCCGTCAGCTATTGGTTGAACAGGCATTTGTAGTTGCTCTGTCAACATAGCCGACGAAGGTATTATGACTGGTTCAGTGTCGGTTTTATTCAGTTTTTTACGGTATCACGGTGGTGTTGTAAAGCGATGCCGGTTTTTTGCAAGTTTTTATTGGTAATATGATGGTGTTATAAATTTTTTGTGTGAAAATTAAACACGATATATTTCCTCTACAAGCCTCTTATATTTTGTGGTAAAATAAATTAACAAATCGGAATTTGAAGCGGAGGTATGTATTATGATAGGATTTTGGTCGTGTATAGTTTTGGTAATACCATTTCTGATTATAGGTGTGTTATTTGCGATTTTTAAGGAAAAAGCAGCAAAATTTGTTTCAGGATTTAATTCATTTTCTAAAGAAGAACAGGCATTGTATGATAAAGCTCATATCTCTCGTGATACAAGAAATCAGTGCTTTATGTCGGCTATTATAATGTTGGCAGGAGCATTATTATCCTGCTTTTTAACCTCATATATAGCTATACCAACCTATATTATTTGGTTAGTTCTGTTTTTTAGAGAAGTCCACTTTGATAATCATAAAGCGTTTGAAAAATATTTATTAAAGTAAATTCCAGTTTGTAAGGGACGAAAATGCCGGAGGAATAAATTGCACCTCCGGCATTTCTTACGTCATATTCGCTTCCACAGCTAATCTATTTGCCAGCAGCTCATAATCTTCCTCAAGCAGATGATTTTTTGCTGTCCGCAGTTCACTTCTGGCAATCTCAGTGTGTCCCTGCTTATGTATCGCATGAATCAGCCAATAATAAATATCTGCACTATGCGGAACAATCGCCAGTGCCTTTGCCGCATACCGATGGACGCAATGATAATCCTGATCCTGATGCAGCGTTTTCAAAAGCTCTGTCACTGCGCCAATATAGCGATGCTGATAATGTACAGACTGACCTATAATCCAATGCTCTGAATTGGCAGAACGAAGTAAATCTCCATTGTAAAGATCAACAGCCTTTTTCAGCAATTCTGCCTTTGTCTCTGTTGATGGAGCATTCAAAGCCATCCTCCATTTGCGCTCAAAAAGCTGAATATCCGTAAAAACATTCAATTTGGGATTGATCTGATAACCATGAGATGTCGATTCTATTAAGCGATAATCAGAAATCAATGAAAAAGACTGCTGTAAACGATATACCAGTCCTTTCAGATTTTTCCCTGGAGCATCTGATTCTTCATGCGGCCAGATTGCATCTACGATTTCTCTTGGCGCAGAAGCCGCTTTTTTTGACAGTAATAAGTACACCAGCATTCTTACAATTTTCGGAGACTTTAATTCCTGCTCTTTCAAAACTCCTCTTGACGTTGTGATTTTCAATTCTCCGAACATACTGATATAGACATCTGTATCCTTTTCAATTCTCGGAGACATAATGGCAAGTTTATTTGTTTCCATTAGAAAATACTCTGTAACTGCTGATATAACTGCATGATTCAACAGGCGCAGTAAACTCCGGTGGTTCTGATAGCGTTTTGGATTTCTCATCGTAAGAAATCCCATTGGATTTTTCCAAAATGGAACTGCCAAAACAGATTGTACCCCTAACCGCTGATACATTTTATATTCTTCCGGATTGCTTTCTTTTATTTCTTCCACATCCGGTATTTTAACCGAATCACGAGTTTTCAGGCACGCCAGCCAACGCCCACAATTATCCGACAGTTCAAATTCCTGGCAGGTATTCGGTGCCATCGGACCATTTTTTGCATCATACCACCACAGCGGAGTCCATACACCCACATCCAGATCAACATGGATAATTCCGCACCAGTCAGCATCATAAAATCGAGCAATCGTTTCCATCACAGCCATAGCAACCTTTTTCGGGTCACAGCATCCTGCAATTTCTCCGTGCAATCTATGGATAATACGCTCGATCTCGACTGCATATCGAACGTACTCCATATCATTTCCAACATCCGCTTCACTGGATTCCTTAAAGCTCTGCTTTAGACTTTCCGGCATATACATACCTCCTCATAAAAAATATAAAAAAAGACCGCAAAGCTACACTGGCTATAATAACCTGACAGCTTTACGGTTTTGGTTTGCAAGTTGTGAGTTGGCTGTCATATCTTATTCGATACTGGCAGTCAAGACAGCTTTCATATTTGGAAATGCTATATTAGTATTCGGATTTTACCGATACTTAAGGGCATCCACAGGAACCAGTGAAATAAATACAACTGGCAGAAGTGTCTTGCTCCAAAGTAACAAAGTACATTGGTTACAAATCGTTTGTAACTTTACGGGTTTTCCGAATCACTGTTTTTGTCGTCTGAATAATTTCAAGAAAAGCCTGTAATTCAGCTGCATCACAATCAGCCAATTCATTTGCTATTCTTTGGTCATATACCGGTTTTACTTCCACCAGACTGTCACACAGTAATTCATCCACAGAAACTGAGAGAGCATTTGCAATCTTAACGATAGCTGGCAAAGATAACTTTGTCTGGGCAGTCTCAATATGACTTGTATGTGATGTCGTCAGTCCTGCACGATATGCAAGCTCAGCCTGTTGCAAGCCCTTTTTATTTCGGATTTCTTTAATCCGTTGCCCAATCTTTACATAGTCCACTTCATTTGCGCCCATCGCTTCGATCACCTCCTACCCATTTTCCGTATTTTTTTATTTTATTGGCTCTGAGTATTATTGTCGATTTGCTATATGGTCTTTATCGCCTATGCAATAAAATTCTATTGAAGAAATTTTGTCTTTATGGTCAGTAATTTGCCCGTAAGCATAAAAAAGCCCACATATCCGATACATTCTACCGGGTATGTAGGCTTCTCTTTTCTTTATATTATTGTGTCCTTTTTTTCTTTGGTGCAGTCAGTTCAAAACTCAAAGCCAACAATTTTTTAATGGCATCGTCCAGCTCCGGCTTATCCAGAAGAATACTAATCCAGTTTTCTTTATTCATGTGGTATGCTGGGAAGAATCCATCCTGAGTGCGGTAGGAACCGATCAACATCGGATCACTTTTCACATTCAGAATATCAACTTCACCATCCCCAAAAAGCCCTAATTTATCTCTGCCGACTTCCATTATCAAGCCATACCACTTTTGATTGTCTGTGTGGCGTAAAACAACATTCCAGTCATCCCACGGATATTCCGGTTCTGTACCATATTGCTGCCTGCACCAGTTAAATACTTCTTGTCGTGTCATTTGCTACTCAACTGCTTTATATCCAGCATTTGTAATTACACAAATTGCTTCGCTTTTTCTTTCGATATATTTTGCTTGCAAACAAGCATTAAGGGCTTCTTCCCAAACAACATATTCATCCAATAAGAAAAGGAAAGAGACGACCAGAGAACCTTTCGGATGGTTCTCTGGACTCTCCATCGACCAGAGCCTTGCTCTGGACTTGCGGCGCATGGAAGTCTTAGATTTTGCCGTATTCGCAGGCAGAGAAATGACCGCCATCATCAAGATAGCGTGCGGCGTTGTAAAATTCCAAATGGCCAAATTGTGACCCAGTGAAACGGTCACAATTTGGGAAGGAAGAAGGCTGCGGATATGGAGTTTTCGCCGCCCCGGCGGAAACGGAATGGAGCTGGCTTCTTCTGACGCCGCGGCGATTCTTTTCTTTCTCAAAAAGAGAAAGAAAAGAATGGGGGCGCAAAAAGCAGGCGGGGAAGGCTCGCTCCTGCTGATCACCCCAGCGCGTCCCACTGCTCCCACGCGCCGCTCTGCGCGGCGGTATGGGTGACGGCGGCTTCCTGGATCGGGAGGAAATACCAGGCCCGCGCATCGCGGTTGTCATCAAAAATCGGCATCCCAAGCTGGAGATCGTCGAGCGAGGCGGGCGTCCGGCCCAGCAGCGCGTTGAGGATCTGCGCAAGCTGCGCGCGGGAGAGCGGCGCGTCTGCATCGAACGTCTCGCCGTCGAAGCCCATGACCCA
>OGXG01001716.1_pt1 | contig 10580 bp, 9 predicted proteins | sample 1576251 | NCBI WGS metagenome assembly OGXG01 (sample SAMEA3541533, study PRJEB24748) | human gut metagenome | biome: human gut; feature: human-associated habitat; material: faeces | place: China | collected 2012
TCACGGTTATCTGCCGATTGAACCGGGAGAACGTGCCAAGAAACTAAAAGCACTGGAGCAGCGTGTGTATGCTGAAAATCAAACGCAACTTTTCATAGAGACGCCTTACCGGAATCATAAGATGGTAGAAGATATTTTGTTGAATTGCCGTCCTCAAACAAAGCTCTGTATCGCTGCCAATATTACTTGTGAAGGAGAATATATACAGACGCGTACAGTGAAGGACTGGAAAGGACACGTGCCCGATTTATCTAAGATTCCCTGTATTTTTCTCTTATATAAATAACGCCTTTCAGGTGTTCATATTCATCTTCGAAGCAGCTGCTGAAGAAGCCTTTTCCTAAGTTTTCCTCTATCTGTTTGAAATTCCACAGCTTACTGTTTTTAAAGCGGGGGGTACAAAGGATGGAATCATCTTTGATATCGACAATGAATAGATAGATAAGACGGTTGGTCACTTCATTCTCGAAGTGATAAACGATGTTGAATTCAGGTTTGATACCTTTTTCATGAGGAAAAGCATTGTTGATTAAACGAGTGGCGCCTGCTTCCAGAGATTCTCCGTAGCGAAGATAACATTCCATGGGAATATCTACTTTTCCTCTATCCAGAATGGCTGTTGATGGCCTGTCGCAAAGGAATAACATTCCGTGAGTGGATATGGCAATTCTTATCACCGGATTGATGTATGCATTTTTGTAATTAACAGCTTCTATTGCAGGTGTTTTCCCGATCACGTCTCCTTTGGTATTCACAATAGGAACATATTCCGTGTGTGACATTAAATGATTGAAGAAACGGATGGCGATCTGATTGAACAGGATACTCATCAGAAAGACAGCAGGGGGGGACACTTTATAGAGTACAAACATGCTCGTCTTGCTCAACGGGTCTTGGAAAACGATGGTAATGCTGATTATAATAAAATGCAATATACCGAAGATCAAAGCGATACGGGCAGATACAACGGCTGCTTCTGCTCCCTGCGCATATAAACGTTTGTTGCAAGAACCTATCTGTTTTAAGAAATGGTTGATAAACCTTTTCTTATGCATGTAAAGACTTAGCATCGGAATGAGAATACTGACTTCCAGCGTAAGTGGAAGTGCACCGGGTGGAACGTAATCACCAGGAATGAGAGCTGCTACGGATAATAGTGCTAACACTCCGGTTGCTATATAGAGGATAAAATTAGGAATTAACAATCCCTTACGTCGATAAGAAAGGTATATACCTATAATACCTATGCCTGTACCGATGTAAATAGCCGTGTCTTGCGTTATAAGTTCACACAATAAAATGGAAATAATAACGGGGATAAAACCCAGCGACATGTTAAATGCGGAAGAAAGTGTTCCTTTATGAGCCATCTCTATATTTATGTTTATTTGTCGGTTCTATCAATAAAACAAATAGGGGATATGTTTTGTTTGCTAACGAATATGTTTCTCTGCATGGTAGGAGGAACGAACAAGGGGAGCGCTTTCTACGATGTTGAATCCTTTCTCTAAACCTACAGTTTTATATTCTGCAAATTGCTGCGGAGTGATGTATGCTGCAACGGGATAATGCCGGTGACTCGGTTGAAGGTATTGGCCTATGGTAAGAATCTGGCAACCGGTTGCTAACAGATCATCCATCAATGTTTCGACTTCCTCCGGGGTCTCACCCAGTCCGACCATAATGCCGCTTTTAGACTTAACTCCCTTCTCGGAAATGTGTCTGATAACTTGCAGACTTGTATCATAATTTGCCGCACTGCGCACTAGCGGACTAATGCGGCGTACGGTTTCCATATTGTGTGAAATAATGTCGGGGCGGGCTTCGATTACCAAATCTAACAACTCCATCCTGCCTTGAAAATCAGGAATGAGCACTTCGATTGTTGTTTGTGGATTCAGCCGTTTTATTTCCCGGATGGTACGTGCCCAATGTGCTGCTCCCAAATCCGGCAGATCATCCCGGTCTACGGATGTGATGACAGCATGATCCAGTTTCATCAGTGCGATGGATTCTGCTACATGGGTAGGTTCGTTTATGTCTAGCGGGTGCGGGCGGCCGGTTTGTGTGTTGCAGAATTTGCAACTGCGCGTACAGATGTCACCACCGATCATAAAGGTGGCAGTTCCTTTTCCCCAGCATTCCCCCATATTAGGGCAACGCCCACTGCTGCATATAGTATGCAAGCAGTGGGAGTCGACAATCCGTTTGGTTTCGGTGTATCGTTCGTTGGCACCGATATTAATTTTCAGCCATTCGGGCTTACGTACTCTGTCCGTCATTATAAATTGTTCAAGAAAAAGTTGGTCAACCGTGTGTATAGGTGTTGGCGGGTATTGCCACCATATATTCCATGATTGCGGTTTGTATACACTTGCATATCAAATTGTTTTCCAAGCTGAACCAACTGTTCGGCATATTCCGCACAATTTTGGAAGTGCACATTATCGTCTGCCATGCCATGCACCAACAACAAGTTTCCATGTAGTTTGTCAGCACGGGTGAAGGCTGATGATTCCTTATATCCTTCCGCGTTCTCTTTCGGAGTACGCATGAAGCGTTCGGTGTAAATCGTATCATAGAAACGCCAGTCGGTGGGTGCAGCTACTGCTACTCCTGCTTTGAATACGGGAGTTCCTTCGCTCATACTCATGAGAGTCATGTATCCGCCGTAGCTCCAGCCCCAGATACCGATGCGATCTTTATCCACGTATGGCTGTTTGCCGAGATACAAGGCAGTCTCTACCTGATCTTTGGCTTCTTTGACTCCGATTTTCAGATAAGTGCATTTCTCGAAAGCTTCTCCACGACCTCCTGTGCCGCGACCGTCCACGCATACCACGATATAACCGAGGCTTGCCATGTATGTTTCCCAACTGATTCCCCAGGTATCTAATACCTGTTGAGAGCCCGGACCGCTATATTGATACATCAGTACCGGATATTTTTTAGATGCGGAAAAATTAACCGGTTTCATCATCCAGCCGTTCAACTTCACGCCATCTGTGGTTTGGAAAGTGAAGAACTCTTTTTGTGGCACAGCATATCCGGACAATGTTTGTTTCAATCCGTCATTGGTAATAAGCGTTTTAAGTGTTTTGCCCGAATTATCATTCAGTGTAACCAGCATCGGAGTATTCAAGTTGGAGAACTTGTTCATGTAATACTTCATTGATTTGCTGAAGAGCGGTGTATTGGTTCCTACCTGTTGGGATAGTTTGAGCTTCTTGCCTTTCTTGTCTATTTTATAGACAGCTTTGCGCAGAGGGCTTTCTTCATTGCTGGTGTAATAGAAAGAACCGTCTTCTTCATCATATCCCAGAAAATCTTTCACCTCAAACTTACCGTTAGTAACTTTTTTAATCAGATTACCTCCCATGCTATACCAATAGAGGTGACTGTAACCGTCACGTTCGCTAAGCAGGCTGAAGTATTCCGGATAGAACTGGATATTATCGAAAATATTCTCCTTGATATAATAAGGAGACTCATCGCGAAGCATTAGTTTGCAAAGTGTGGAACGAGGATCGGCAAAGTAAAGATCAAAACGGTCTTGATGGCGGTTCAATGTCATGATAGCCAGTTTATTGGCATCCTTTGTGAAGCGTATACGCGGAATGTATCCGTCTGCATCCAATGGGAGTTTCATTGTGCGGGTGACATGTGATTTGATGTCATACGTGCGTACCTCTACTTTCGAATTCGGATATCCGGCTTTTGGATACTTATATGTATATTCGCCCGGATAATCTTTTAAAGCATCAATGCGGGGTGCTTGTCCGGCAAATACCGGGAAAGAGTAGGAGGGAACTTCCGACTCGTCGAAACGGATAAAAGCAATCAGCGTATTGTCGGCGCTGAATTCCAAAGCACGGTCGAAACCGAACTCTTCTTCATACACCCAGTCAGGAATACCGTTGATTACCGAATTCTGTTTGCCATCTTCTGTGACCTGGCTTTCGCTGTTGCCGTAAAGCAACTTAACAAGAAATATGTTATTGTTGCGTACGAATGCAATCATGGTACCGTCCGGAGAAAAGACGGGGACCTGTTGAGGTCCACCGTCAGACAGCCGTTCAATAATGTTGTTTGTCGTAACGCCCTTATCATTTCGTTTCAAAGGGTAAATGTAATGTACAGCTGTGTATGAATGCCTGTAAATAGGTGTTGTTTTAGTAGCAATCAGCAATTTCTGACCGTCGGGCGAGAATTGGTAACTGTCGAAGTTCTTGAAGTCACATTCGCGTGTGGTATTTACATCGAAAATCACTTCTACTTTCTCACCTGTCTTGAAAGAGTATTTAATGATTTGCGTGCCGTCAGCGTTCATCTGTGTGTAGTGTTCGCCATCAGGCATAGGGATTACTCCCTGAATATTTTCCGGGCGGAAACGTCCGGAAGTAATATCTTTTAAATCAAGTGCCTTTTGTCCTTGTGCCATTCCGGTCAGACAGAGAAGGCAGAGTAATAAAGTGATGCTGATCTTTTTCATCTGCGTTTATAATCGGTTTTGGTTTTAATTCGTACTTGCAAAAGTAACAATAAACTTAGATTCAACAAAGCCTGACCGATTTTTATATAGATTTGATAAGGATTATTGGGTGAGATTCAATATCTTTGTGAAAAGGACTTTAAACATTACCACTATGAATTCAAAAAGAAAAGACTTGCAATATGCTTCTGTCTTCTTATTGGCCGTGGCATTGACGTTCCTGATGGGAAAGGGTGATAATCTGTGGTTGGTGTCATGGGGTGACTTGATACCGAGTTTGTTTGTATTGTTCATAGCAGGTGATTGTTTACATAGTTCCCTGCTTCGTATCAAACGTGGCGAAGAGGAGGGAGGAGCCCGGTGGAGTACTTGTTTCACTTTTCTGGTATTCAGCATTATTTTTATGGGCGACTTGTTCTTTATCGGCAACTTTATTGTCAATAAACTGTGGAGCTAAAAGAGATGTAATAAATCTGTTTCACAGGTGTTTAATAGTAGATTGTTCGTCTTAACTATATCTTTTAGTTTACTTTAACTAGATAAATTAGTTTATGAACTAAAACTTTTCGTTATTTGCAGCAAACAAAGTTGCAGATATGAAAGGATTAACAGCAAAAGAAGAAGAAATCATGGGCTTTTTCTGGGAAAAAGGTCCCTTGTTCGTGAAGGAAATGTTGGCTTTCTATGAAGATCCCAAGCCACATTTCAATACACTATCTACGATTGTGCGTGGGTTGGAAGAAAAAGGTTTTCTAGCTCATTATACTTTCGGAAATACCTATCAATATTATCCCGTAGTCAGTGAAGAAGATTTTCGTAAAGGAACGCTGCGGAATGTGATTAGTAAGTATTTTAATAATTCTTACCTGAATGCCGTTTCTTCTTTGGTTAAGGAGGAAGATATTTCCTTGGATGAATTGAAACAGCTCATCGAGGAAGTGGAACAGGCTGACAAAAAACACTAATCTATTAAACGAAAATCTATGCTATGGGAGTTTTCTTCATTTATATATTAAAATCATCTGTTTGTCTTGTTCTGTTTTACCTGTTTTTCCGGTTATTACTTAGCAAGGAAACCTTTCATCGTTTCAATCGTATGGCTTTATTGGGAGTGTTGTTCTTTTCATTACTCATTCCTTGTATCGAAGTAACTACCCGGCATCAGGTTGAAGTGCAGCAGGCTGTGCTTTCCATTGAACAATTGCTATTGATGGCAGAGTTGGAGACTACTCCTGCCAATGTCGGTGCAGTGCAGGAGACGTCGGCCATATCTTGGGTACAGATTGTTCTGCTGGTCTATTGGGCGGGTATTCTGTTTCTTGCCTGTCGCAATATCTATTCTTTGATTTGTCTCTTTCGGTTGGTACATTCCGGCAAACATGAGAAGTTGGAGAAAGGGGTTACACTTGTGGTGCATAATCAGGAGATAGCTCCGTTCAGTTGGATGAAGTATATTGTCATCAGCCGGAAAGACTTGGAGGAAAACGGGAGGGAAATCCTTATTCATGAAATGGCTCATATTCACCATCGTCATTCAGTAGATTTATTGGTGGCGGATATTTGCATCTTTTTTCAATGGTTCAATCCTGGTGCATGGTTGTTGAAACAAGAGTTGCAGAACATTCATGAGTATGAAGCGGACGAGACCGTCATTAATGAGGGTGTAAACGCGAAAGAATATCAACTATTATTAATAAAAAAAGCCGTTGGCACAAGGCTCTACTCTATGGCCAACAGCTTTAATCACAGTAAACTTAAAAAACGTATCACTATGATGTTAAAAGAAAAATCGAATCCGTGGGCACGGTTGAAGTATTTGTATGTACTTCCGTTGGCAGCTATTGCAGTAACTGCTTTTGCCCGTCCTGAAATCTCTGAAAAAGTGGAAGAGATTTCTGCAGTCAAAGTTAATGATTTGGCAGCAATTGTGGAAAAAAAGAGTGAAGAAAATGTTGTTAAGGAGCCTATTGATACTACCAAGAATAAGGTAGTAGTGGTAGGTTATCGTACAGAAAAAAAAGATTCTGTCTTAACATCCGGGAAAAAGAAGGTGGCTATTTCGGTACAAGGAATTTCCGGCGAAGGAAAACCTTTGGTTATTATTAATGGGAAAGAGTCTGAACGTGAAGTAGTAAATGCTTTGAATCCTGAACGTATTGAAAGTGTGTCTGTCATAGGTCCTGAAAAAGCTATTAAGATTTATGGAGAAAAGGCTAAGGATGGAGTGATGGATATAAAACTATATTCGGAAAAAAAGTTTGCGCCGAGAAAGATTGAAATCGAAGGCATTAATAAAACAAGGTTGGATGCATTAAATAGTGGGGCAAAGAGTTGGGGAGCTACGTTTCGTTCTGCTGATGGAGGTAAACCTTTGGTTATAATTGATGGCAAAGAGGCTACAGGTGATGATCCTTTAGCGAATATTTCTCCTGATCGTATTAGGAGTATATCTGTATTGAAAGATAAGACTGCATTGGCTGCTTATGGTGATAAGGGAAAGAATGGAGTGATTGAAGTAAATCTATTAGTGAAAGAAGAATATCAAGCCCGTCAAATTTCTATTCGTGCTATTAATGATACAGTGACTTCAACAATAAAAGTAACTGCATCTGAAGAATAGCAGTAGATTTTAGATGTCTTCTGTTTCTAAATATTGTCAAAATATAATGTTATAAAGATTGACGGAGGTACGCTAGTATCTCCGTTTCTTGTTCCGGGTGGAACCATTTTATTTCTTCATCTCTTTTGAACCAGGTCATCTGTTTACGCGAATAAATGCGGGAGTTTTGCTTGATTTTGTCTATAGCAAAGGAGAGTTCCCATTCTCCGTCCAGATATTTGAACAGTTCTTTATAGCCTACTGTATTGAGTGAATTGAGGTGACGATAGGGAAGTACGGAACGTACTTCTTCCAATAATCCTTCCTCCATCATCTGGTCTACCCGACGGTTGATACGGTCATAAAGTTCTTCCCGATCACGAGTCAGGCCGACTTTCAGAATACGGAAAGGACGCTGTTTTTTTTGTTGGGTGCGAAAAGAAGTATAAGTGCGTCCGGTCATATAGCAAATCTCCAACGCATGAATCACCCGCTTGGGATTCTTTAGGTCTACAATCCGGTAATATTCCGGATCTAACAAGCGAAGTTCTGCGCAGAGTTGTTCAAGGCCTTCCTCTTCATACTTTTGTAACATGAGTTGACGGGTTTCCGCATCAACGGTAGGAATATCGTCAATTCCCTTACAGATAGCGTCTACATACATCATTGAGCCACCAGTGAGAATCACGACTTCGTGTTGCGTGAATAATTTCTCCAGAATTTCCAGTGCTTCTGTTTCGTATTGGGCAGCGCTGTAATAGTCTGTGAGGTGGAGCGTGCCGACCAGTTGATGGGGGACACGTTTGAGTTGGTCGGGAGTAGGAGCTGCCGTGCCTATTTTTAATTCGGCATAAAGCTGTCTCGAATCGGCAGATACAATGCTTGTCTGAAATGTTTCTGCCAAGCGCAGGCTCAACTCCGTTTTCCCCACACCTGTAGGACCTATAAGAACAATGAGAGTAGGCATAGATTTTTAAGTATTAAGTATAGAAGTATTAAGTATTAAAGCGTACGGGACTAAAAAAATATTAGGTATTAACTGCCTGACACTACATAGCAATTAATACCTAATACTTGATATTTAATACTTAAAATTTTTCTTCTTCGTATGGGCTGCTAGTGTCACCACCTATGTCAAATCCTTCCTGATCGAAATCTTCCATGTCGAAGTCCTGGTCTCCATAGAAGTTTTCATCCAGATCAAGAGAACCTCCGGTAGCGGCCATTTCTTCAAAGTCTACCGTTTGTTTAGGAGCATCTCCTGATTTCTTGGTACATTTGGCACCATTCATATCTTTTCCGGTAATAATTTCGGATAGTTCGATGAAGAAACAACGTTCTGTTATGTAATCGAATACATATAGCAGTTTCTGTTTTTCGTCTTCTACCAGTTCACTGATAGCAGTGTCTTTCATTACCCAGCTATCTATTTCCGGATTGTCGTCCATTTCTTCTAAGGTTACTTCTTTTCCTTTTTCCCAGTCGTCATCGCAGATAAAGAAAGAAGTCATCTGGTCGTTTGCGTACCCTACTGATTTCAGTATTGCTTCATGGAAGTCATAAAAAGTTGCTTCCGGATCAATTTGTATTTCTCTGACAAAATCGTCAACTTCATCAGATATGATAGTAAATCTGTATATCATAATATGACTATTTTGAACTGTTTATTTAATAATACCACGTTCTGAATTACGGATAAAATTGACTATATAGTCAATCTCCGGGCTCTTTTCGAATTCATCTTCTATTTTTTTCAATGCTTCTGTCGTGTTCAAACCACTTTGGTAGATGATACGATATGCATTGTGAATACTTTCGATCACTTCATTGGAGAAGCCACGACGGCGCAAGCCGATGATATTGATTCCGCTGAAAGCGATCGGTTCGCGTCCTGCAATGATGTAAGGAGGAATATCTTTACTGAAACGGCATCCGCCCTGAATCATTACATGACTGCCTACATGACAGAATTGATGCATCAATACATTGGCGCTGACAATCGCGTTATCATCAATGACGATTTCGCCTGCCATCTTGGTAGAGTTACCGATGATACATCCGTTACCAACCAATGCGTCGTGTGCTACGTGTACACCTTCCATCAATAAATTGTTATTTCCCACAATCGTGCGCCCTTTAGCTGCCGTACCACGGTTGATTGTTACATTTTCACGAATCAGATTATTATCTCCGATTTCGGCTGTCGATTCTTCACCGCGAAACTTGAGGTCCTGCGGAATGGCTCCGATAACGGCACCCGGAAAAATCGTGTTTCCGTTACCAATACGTGAACCGTATAAAATATTGGCGTTAGCCATAATTTTATTGTTGTCGCCGATAACTACGTTCTTATCTATAAATACAAAAGGCGCAATTTCTACATTTTCTCCGATCTTAGCTTCGGGATGGATATACGCTAAAGGACTTATCATGCTTTTAAATATCAATTATTACTTATTTTTTACTATTTGTGCCATGAATTCTGCTTCGCAAACAACTTTCTCGCCGACAAACGCATATCCTTTCATGGTAGAAATGCCACGGCGGATAGGTGCCAGCAGTTCTACACGAAAGATGATTGTATCTCCCGGCACTACTTTCTGACGGAATTTCACTCCATCTATTTTCATGAAATAGGTAGAATAACGTTCAGGATCATCTACGGAATTCAAGACGAGCAAGCCTCCGACTTGTGCCATTGCTTCCACTTGAAGTACTCCCGGCATAACGGGCTCCTGTGGAAAATGTCCCTGGAAGAAAGGTTCGTTGGCTGTGATATTTTTAATACCTACAATGTAGTTGGCACCAATTTCAATCACTTTGTCCACCAGTTGGAAAGGATAGCGGTGCGGTAACAATTCGCGGATACGGTTTACATCCATTATTGGTTCACGGTTACAGTCGTAACTTGGTGCCTGTATTTCGTGCAGACGGATTTCTTTCCGCATCTGACGGGCAAATTTATTGTTGATGGTGTGTCCCGGACGGGTAGCGATGATACGACCTTTAATCGGTTTTCCAATTAGAGCGAGGTCACCGATGACATCAAGCAGTTTGTGACGGGCACATTCATTGGGCCAAACTAACGGTTTGTGATTGATATAGCCTAACTGATCGGCATCCATGTGAGGTACTCCCATCACATCTGCCAACTTGTCAAAGCTTTCTTGTGACATTTTGCGTTCGTAGATTACGATCGCATTGTCCAGGTCGCCACCTTTAATCAATCCGGCGGAGAGCAACGGCTCTATTTCACGAACAAAGACGAAAGTACGGCTGGCAGCCACTTCGTCTTTGAAATTATGCATATCTTCAAGGGTAGCAAACTGATTCGGGATAATAGTCGAATCGTAAGAAACCAGTACATTCAGACTGAAATTCTCGTCAGGTAGTACAATGATAGAAGAACCAGTCGTTTCATCCCGGAACTCAATTTTAGACTTGATAATATAAAAGTCTTTGACGGCATTTTGTTCTACTGTTCCTACA
>OGXG01001718.1_pt1 | contig 10573 bp, 7 predicted proteins | sample 1576251 | NCBI WGS metagenome assembly OGXG01 (sample SAMEA3541533, study PRJEB24748) | human gut metagenome | biome: human gut; feature: human-associated habitat; material: faeces | place: China | collected 2012
TTTTCAGATTATTAAGTGCATATGGTGGAGCATATGGTAGTGGACCGGGAGCAGGTGATCCATTTGGAGCAGGTGGACCGTTTGGTGGTTTCTATGGCCGCTATACCTACAATAATGCAGGTAGCAGTGCACAGGATGACAATCCCAAGGTGCGTGCAGCAGGCAATTTCATCAGCAACGGCTACTACAATGAGGCACTGAAGGTGCTTGAGGAGGTACCTTTTGCTGAGAGACGCGGAAGGTGGTACTACTACAGTGCTGTCGCAAACCAAAAGCTCGGCAACACGGCGACAGCCATAGAACACATACAGCGGGCAGTGTCGCTTGAGCCAAACAACATGCAGTACCGCCAGTTTATGCAGATAATTGAAAATGGTGGCTCGTGGTATTCGGATATGGGAGACATATACGGACGCCCTAGTGGCAGGGGCAGCGAGTGCTGCAGTCTGCTAGCCACATTCCTTTGCTGGCAGATGTTCTGCTGCTAGTATATATTTTAATAACTGTACTAATGATAACAGCCTACGACTCAATGAGACATGGGCTGTTATTTGATATAGCTTTTTAAAGTTGAAAAAGGTACTGGATTGTTATATAATAGTACTAAATATATAGGTTGCATCGACATTATATTGGTTAGTTTAGGGGGCAAAAATGGAGAAGTTGAATATACTGATCCTGGATAGCAACAATAAGGACAGGCAGGAGCTAAGGAAAATAATCGAGAGCACAGACTCTGATTTTATATACGAGATAATGGAAGTGGCAAATCCACAAAAAGCCGCACAATTGCTTAGTGAGCGCAGAATAGATATCATGCTTACGGAGATTTTTGACAGCATAGAGACCGGGACAGATATCATAGGGTATGCCAGAGAAAAAGGTGTTAATCCTCATATACATATAGTGATTGTAAGCAGACAGCGTGATTTTGAGAGCGCCCGAATGGCGATAGAGCATGGAGTGGAGCTGTATATCTTAAAGCCGGCTACACCGATGGAGATTGCATCGTGCATGGCACAGATGATTTGTGAGATACATGATAGCAGAAAAAATGAAGAACAAAAAAAACAGATGACATTTTTTATGTGTGGATTTTTGCTGTCGCAATATATTGCAACAGGAAACAGGCTGTATATGGATGAGCTTATGAGATTCACACAAATAAATGATTTAAACTCTGCCCAACATGTGAGTAATATCATGCTTTTGTGGGTAGACAGTGCATTTTGGAAGGAAAATTCCGATAAAGTCATTGATAGAATAAAGGAGAGCTTTGCTTCAAGGGCAGATGCTGTCAGTCTGGGCGGCAACTATGTGCTCATCCTGCTTTGGAAGAATCATTACAGCAAGTCAAGCTATATGGCTGAGGGCATATACTATATGCTTACAGAGGTGTATGGTCAGCAATGCTATCTTGCTGTTGGCGCAGGTATAAATGATATCTATGAGATACACGACTGCTGTCAGAGGCTGGAAAAGCTTATGGAAAACAGATTTTTTGCTGACAACAATGGCATCTACTACGAGGATGATGAGCTTGTCGAACGTGACGAATCTGAGAGAGTGGAGTGTATAAACAGGCTGCTTATGTACATCAGAAAGAGGGATATCGAGCTTGTCAGAAGAGAGTATGGGCACTTGAAGCACATGATGTTTCAGAACAAATCGGACTCCGAGACATTTGTGAAGTTTGTTTTTGCAGAGATTGCGCTTGAGCTGTACAATGCAGCTCATGGAAGTTTCTATGGAATGGGTAAGAAACAGGTCGAGAAGATTTTTGAGGCAGATTCTCTAAATGAGTTATATAATATCATAGAAGAAAACATCTGTATTTATGAGGAACATATCGCTACAGATGACAAGCAGATCCGAAAGGATGTAGCACTGGTCAAGAGCTATATCAAGGCGCATCTGTCAGAGAAGATAAACCTGGAGAGCCTTGCAGATATGGTCTTTCTTTCACCGGGGTATTTGAGCCTTATTTTCAAACAGTCTACAGGGGATACAGTCAGTCATTACATTATCTCCCAGCGTATAGATGAGGCAAAGAGACTGCTTGAGAGCACCAATATGAAGGTTAACCAGATTTGTGAGAAGGTAGGCATTGATAATGTATCGTATTTTGGACAGCAGTTTAAGATGTTTTGTGGAATGAGTCCAAGCGAGTATAGAAAGCGCAAAAAATTCGGGGGTGGGGTAGAAACGGATTAACATATGAAGCAGTCTTTGGGCGGGAGCACGGAGGCTGCTTTCTCTTTGGCTGGCAGTGGGTTGGGGCAAAAAAACGCAAAAAAAGAAAAAATTTGATGACAAAGCACCACCTCTATGCTACAATCAATTCAAAGCATTATATTTCTGTAAGCGGCACCACATAACAATTTTTTACAGGTGCACACCACTTTGAAGAGGGCAGACCACTTCGCATCATTCTACAAAGGACATGGAAGTTTTCAATGCTTTAATTACCCATTAACAGCAGGAAAATTGAAATGCCGTATGTAGACAGAATACAGAAAGTGCAGTCAGAAGGCAGTTAGAAGCCAGATAATGTAGTCATAAGACAGATGAACTGTATACAGTGTGATAATCATAATGTAAACATATAGAAAACATAAAGAAGGACAGCACATGTATAATTTGTAAACTGTACCACTGTACCCTCATTGGCACCAGATTTTCCTGCTCACACAAGAGAACAGGAGGAGAAGGATTGAGCGCAAAGGACTCAATGGCAAAGGAATACTTTGCAGACAATGCCAGGTTTGCTGACCTGTGCAACAATATACTGTATGGAGGAAGAGAGGTCATCCTGCCGGAAAACCTTAAGGAAAGGGATACCACAGAGGTGCTGACCGCACTAGGGCTTGACAAAAAGACCATAGCGATGCAGAAGATGAGGGACATCTTCAAAAATGCCAGCATCAAATATACCGGCAAATCATACGTTGTCCTGATAGGAGTAGAAAATCAGTCGGATATACACTATTCCATTCCGGTAAAAAACATGTTTTATGATGTCATGGCATATGGCAATCAGGTAAAGGAAACAGCCAAAAAGCACCGCAGGGAAAAGGATACGGCAACATCTGATGAATTTCTCTCGGGATTTACAAAAGAGGATAAGCTGATTCCGGTGATAACGATAACAGTATATCTCGGAATAAAGGAATGGGATGGTCCAAGGAAGCTGTCAGATATGTTTGGTGATGTGGATGAGGAGCTTCTGCCATTTATACCGGATTACAGGATTAACCTGCTGGCACCAAGGGAGATAACAGACTTTACCGGATTCAGGACATCAATCAGGCAGCTTTTCGAGGTATTGCAGAATGCGTATGATAAAGAAAAGATGCAGGAAGTGCTTCATAATGATGACAAGTTTAGCAGTGTGGACAGAGAGACAGTCGAGGCAATCAACCTGTTTGCAGGAACGGATATAGACATAGATGAGAAAGAAGAGGTGATTGATATGTGTAAGGCGTGGGAAGAGCAGAAAAATGAAGGCAGAGAATTAGGTAGAGAAGAAGGTCGAGAAGAAGGCAGAATTCGTCAGGCAAAAATAACAGCTTTGAAACTTCAGAAAAAAGGTCACTCAATAGAAGATATAGCTGAATGTGTGGATTTTGATGAGGAAACTGTAAAAAAATGGCTTGTGAGCTAATATTGTAGTGAAATGTAAATTAGAGGAAGCAATCTTTGGACGAGAACTCGGGGGTTGCTTCCTCTTTTGCTGACAGTAGGATGGGGCTTCATTCTCTACGAACGGCGCGTTTCGACGGTTTCGTCAAGCATAGAAAATCTAAAAGCATAATTCCTACAGTATCTTGGCAGTGTAGCGTAGCTCTCACGAAAGTGTATGCGTTAGCCGGTCACATGGGATGAAGCCCCTCACACTGTGCCAAAATATAGCCTGAAATATAATTTTTTTGAAAAAATATGATTTAAATGCAATAAATTGATTAAAATTTGGTTAAAATTGCTAAAAAAGGCGAAAAAAATTATACAGCAATGATACTATTGTACTAGAAAATAACTTGCATTATGCTTTGATTTATGGTACAATGAGCGCATACAAACCAAAGAGATGCTGATAGGGCACAGCTCTTTGCACAAAAAACCATGTTATAATGAAAAGGAGAAAAGAACTATGGTAAAGAATGTATTTAAAAAGTTAGGAAAGAAACAGAAGAACAACAAAGGTTTCTCTCTCGTAGAGCTTATTGTTGTAATCGCCATCATGGCAGTGCTTGTAGGTGTACTTGCTCCACAGCTTATCAAGTATGTTGAGAAGTCTAGAGAGGCTACAGATATCCAAACATGTGATAATATTGCTACAGCTTTAAAGACATATTATGCAGACGAAGAGGTTTCGGCTTCGGCTACTGCTACTACGGTTACTGTTACATTGACTACGACAGAGCTAGGAACAGGTGCTGATACGGCTGTTAAAGATGCCGGATTAACAAAAGCGAAAATTAAAGGCACAAAGTGGACTAGTGATAAAATAACAATTGTATATGATAAGAAAGATGGAACTATTGAATATACTGGAGATTCTCCATATTATCATTCAGATAAGGATCAATTCAAAAAGGGCCCTAAATCAGGGAAATAAAATAAAAAGATATATAGTAATTGAATTTTTTAAGGACCACCAACCATGACCACAGAACTGATACCCATCTACATCTTAATATTTGCATTCGGTATAGTTATAGGCAGCTTCCTAAATGTCTGTATCTACCGCATACCGCAACATGAGACAGTGGTGACCGAAAGGTCCCACTGCATGAGATGCGGGTATCAGCTCGCGTGGTACGATATGGTGCCGGTTTTCAGCTGGCTGTTTCTTCGTGGCAGATGCCGCAAGTGCAAAGAACCGATATCACCTCAATACCCTATTATTGAGGCGTTAAACGGTATATTATACATAGTAGTATTTGCAGTAAATGGACTTGAGCTTACGAGTATCATCTACTGCTTTCTTACATCTGCACTCATAGTTCTGAGTGTGATAGACTGGAGAACATATGAAATTCCATTCGGAATCAATATATTTATACTGATACTTGGAATCCTGCATGTGTTTTTAGACCATGATAACTGGTCTGAATATGTGATAGGATTCTTTTGTGTCAGTTTATTTCTTGAAATCCTTCTTCTTGTAAGTGGAGGAAGAGCCATAGGTGGCGGAGACGTCAAGCTCATGGCATGTGCAGGTCTTGCGATAGGTTGGCAGAATATTACATTAGCATTTTTCTTAGGATGCATCATCGGTTCCGTGATACATCTGATTCGTATGAAAGTAACAAACGCAGGCAACAGGCTTGCGATGGGACCGTACTTGGCAGCCGGAATATTTATTTCGATGCTATGGGGTGAGAAAATGATATCGGCATATTTGACACTCGCAGGCTTTTGAAAAGTGTGTTATAATAAAGCGTGCTTGACACAGGCAATATGACTTACGGTTAGATAAAAGCAGAGTAAAACACAGATATACCGAAATTTATATAGAAAGTTTGTAACTATTCAGTACAGTTACAAATGTTTTACAGACGTATACAGTGTAAAACAAAGATAAACATGGAGGATTAGGTTATGGCAAACAGGGTACTCGGCATTGAAATAGGGGAGAACCTTACCAGAGTAGTTGAGATTGATTACAAAGCGAAAAATCCCAAGATTTACAATATGTTCGGCTTTCCGACACCACCGGGGATGATTGATGATGGAGTGGTACAGCCGGATGGAATGTTTCGTTCTATCTTATACAGCAAGCTAAAGGAAAAGAAGATTGCCACAAAAAAAGCTGTTTTTGTGTTAAATTCAGCACGTATAGCAAGCAGGGATATTGAGCTTCCACTTGTTAAGGAAAAGCAGCTTAGGGAAATGATTGCAATGAATGCATCGGATTATTTTCCGGTGGATTTGAGCCAGTACAAGCTGGTACATCAGATTATAGAGAAGATTGACAGACCGGAAGAAAAGAAATTACGTCTTTCGGTTATTGCTGTGCCTAATGACCTTATTTTGTCATATGGTGCTCTTGCGGCTGATTGCAGACTGCAGCTTGTAGCTCTTGACTATAGTGGAAATGCCATCAAGCAGCTCATGAGAAGAGAGATTCCCGGAGATGTGAAGGTGACTGTCAAGGTGGATGAGGTTTCTACCACACTGACTGTAATGGATGGAAGCATGGTAAAGCTGCAGCGCAATGTCAACTATGGACTTGCTGATGCTATAGAGGAAATTCAGGATAGTGAGCTTTTTGGAGAGTATCTGTCATTTACCGATGCAGTTGATGTGGCACGCAGAAAGACATGCCTTGCAATAAAGCCTGATGGTACAGTGCCGGATGAACCTGCAGGCGGTGGCATGGATCCTATGGGGCATGAGATTGATTCAGAGCGCTTTAAGAAGCTTCGCCTGAATGTGTCATACGCACTTTCCAATCTGATAAGCAGTCTCGGACGAGTGATAGACTACTATCAGTCGAGAAACTCAGATACTCCTATCGAGAGAATTTTCCTCATTGGCTTAGGTGCTGATTTCAGCGGACTCTCAAAGCTTTTGACCAATGAACTGAATATTAAGGTAGTTCCGCTCCAGCAGTTTGACGGTATGCATGTGGCAAAGAGCATAAACCTCGCAGAGGCAAAGCTGGCAGAGTATTTCAACTGTGTTGGATGCTCACTGAATCCGCTTGACATATTAGACAGTAAGAAAAACAAGGGAATCGGTGCTACGATTATGGCAGGAACAGCTGCAGGTGCCATGCCATCCGGCAGCGCACAGGCAGGGATGCAGGGAAAACCACCTGTTGGTCCTGATGGAAAGCCTCTTCCCGTACCGGCAGGGGAGGAAGCCGAAAAGCCTGTTTCTTTTGCAGTGCAGCTTCTCATTTTTGGCTTGTGTGTGGTAGTTGCAGTTGGTATCACGGCATACAGCATTTTTTCAAATCTTGTTTTAACTTCAGACAATATGACGCTTAAAGCGCGTGTTTCTGATTTGTCATATGCACAGAATATATATGATGTGTACAACCAGACAAAGAAGGACTATGACTGGACTAAGCTTCTTGAGAGCGCCTCATCCAACAAGAATGATGAGATAACGGGCTTCGTGGATGAGCTGGAGCAGAAGCTTCCGTCAGAGGCCAAGCTTGTGAATATGTCTGTTACGACAGATGGTGTTTCGATGACCATCAAGACAGGCAGCAAGGATATAGCGGCTGATGTGATTGCACAGCTTCGTACATTTGAGAGTATCATGGTATCCAATGTGTCAACCATCACAGAGGAGGTTGATGAGACCGGTGCTTCAAAGGTTCAGTTCACAGTAGATTGCACATATGTAAAGGCTGATGACAGTGCTGCTTCTGAATCGGCGGATGGCACAGGCAGTGAGCCAGATGATACATCAAAAGATGCGTCATCACAGGCACAGACGGATAGTAATTCATCATCAGATACAGACAGTACAAATCAGTAGGGGGTGTTAGGATGTCGACAAGAGATAAAAAGTTACTTATTATATTAGCGGGTGTTGCCATTTTAGCACTGACATATTTTTTGATTTTTATTCCACAGTCCAATAAGAGGGATTCACTCAAGAGCGAAAACATGAATCTGAAATCACAGTATAATCAGCTTTCAGCACTTGCGGCAAAGGCGGATGACTACACAAAGAAGACAAAGGATATGTCTGATGCCATGCAGCAGGTGTATGACAATTTTCCTTCATATTTACAGATTGAAAACGGCATCATGGATGCAGTTGCAATTGAAAAATCTACCAATACAAATATTACAGAGCTTACAGTCGGCTCACCGACTGCCATTGATGTGAATAATCCGACAGGTGAAGCCGGTACAGATTCTTCGTCCGGCAGCACAACGGACAGCAGTAATACAGACAGTTCGCAGAGCTCTCAGACCGCTGATGGCAACAGTTCTCAGTCACAGACTGATGACGGTAGTGCAGCTGGTAGCGGCACATCATCAGGCTCTGCAAAGTCTACGGTTACAGGCTATCAGCTTTATGATGTCAGCACAGTTATGGCATTCAAGACAGAATATCATGGGCTTAAGGCTATGCTCGGCGAGGTGATTGGTTCATCACAGAAGAAAACTATCAGCACACTCAATGTGAGCTTTGATGATTCGACAGGCAAGCTGACAGGTGAGATGCTTGTGGATTCATATTTCCTGTATGGACTTGATAAGCCATATGAGGCACCATACATACCTGCAGTACCACATGGTACAAATAATCTGTTTGGTACAACAAACTAACTGATTAATCATAAATATTAAATGTTAGATTATTGAGTTATGAGATAACAAAATACAAGAGGGGAGGAAGCAGATTTGAGAAAGCTAAAAAACGATGATCGAGGAGTAACACTTGTGGAGATTATTGTGTCGATTGCTATTCTCGCAATAATCGTGCTTCCTTTTTTGAATGCATTTGTCACAGCTACAAAGACCAATGTAAAGGCAAAAAACGAGATGAATGCTACACATCTGGCGACAAACATTATGGAGGGCATTGAGAAGAACTCCATGAAGACACTGGCGTATCAGTTCAACTATCCGTCGGAGGGCTTTGACGTGGCGGACGGCTTTAATATATCAGATGGAAGCAGTGCATGTGAGCTTCTTAAGAAGTCGGGCAAGTTTGATAATGTAAAGAGGCTTGAGGATATCAGTGCTGAGATTGTAAACAAGGACGATGTCATCACTAGCTGTATTCACAAGACTGATGCATCAGCCAAAATAATCGATACATCGCTTTGGGATTTCAGGGAGTCGGATGCACACAAGTATTATTTCTATATGTCTGGTGTGCAGTCAGGCACAAAGAAATACAATGCTCTTGTGACAGTGGATGCAAAATCGGACGCAGAGTCGGACAATAAGGTTAAAAAGTACAACATGGACGAGGTAGCGGATATGTCGGCCATGGATGCAAATTTTGACTGCATGAGTGCAGACAAGTATTCTGCTACAAATATTATATCTGCATTTAACAATATGAATCTAGGCTTCAGTGTACAGCAGAGTGATATAAAGAGAACTATCACAATTGATATAGAAAAGAGTGGAGCTGCGAGCAATAAGGCTACCAAGGTGACGGTGTCGTATTCGTATTCTATCAATAAGAATGGAGTAAGAAAGACTTTTCCGGATCCGAATAGTGCACTGAAGGATGATTATACCATGGTGATTTACGACAATTCTTCAGATACTGTAAACCATAATCTGAGAAATGTCTATCTGTTTTACAATCCATGGTACACATCTACAGGAGCACTTTACAATACCTGCAACGATGTCATTATAATCAATAATAAGGACAAGCTGGACTGCACGGTAAATATTGTAAAGCAAAAGACTATATCGGATCAGTCAGAGTTGAGCACGAAGGAGAGTACATATAAGGCATATGTGAAGGTAAGTGAGCCGGGAAATCGTACAGGTCATGCTTATACTCATATAGCCACCAATCTGAATGTAAATATGGGAGCACCGGATAATCCACTACAGCCGGGGCAGGCTATATATGGCTTTAATAACAATGTAATTCAGAATGATGTAAAGGCAATTGTCGATATAAAGAATCTGACAAAAAGCAATGCATCTGAAAGGCTGTATGATGTGAAGGTGGCTGTATACGAGAGCAAGGCTTCACTGGATGATATATTTAATGATAAAGACCCGGTTGTTACGATGACCGGAAGCATGGGGTATTAATTATGAAGCGTAACGATAACCGTGGTGCTTCCTTTGTGATGGTTGTAGTTGCAATGGCTATAGTGGCTGTTTTAGCTGTGACTGTGCTGTGGATAGCACTTATGAACCTCCAGATGAAGGTGACGGATGAAAAAAATACAGATAACTTTTACTCGGCAGAGGGTGTGCTGGATCAGATATGTACAGGTCTGCAGGGAGATATTTCCAAGGCTTACTCAGCAGGATATACCAAGGTTATGGAGAATTACTCTGACAGCAGCATAAATGAGGCCGGCAGACAGAGCAACTTTGCGCAGGAGTATCTGAAGAGCTTAAAGACCAGCCTGGAGTATGACAGCACAGGTATGACGTTTAATATGGGAAAGCTCATACAATATGTAGACCCGAAGCTTCTCGAGAATAAAGACAATCAGCCACGTGCTATTATCAAATCGACCAATGCCGATGTAAACGGCAATGGACAGCTCAAGGTGTACCAAAATCGTGTCGTGCTGAACGGACTAAGGGTAGAGTATACCGATGAAAAGGGATTTAAATCAATAATAGAGACAGACATTTCTCTGGGAGTTCCATCCATGAGCTTTACAGCATCGGGAGGAGTTCCGGAGCTTTTTACATATTCTCTTGTAGGAAATGAAGGACTGAAAATTACATCAGGACTTACTAAAGTAAATCTATCCGGCAATCTCTATGCCGGCTGCGAAAATGCGGCAGACACAGGAACTTCTACTACGAGTGTTGTTATTCCAAACAATGCCACACTTGATGTAAAGGATACCAGCTATATGATTGCAGAGGGCGATATAGAGGTG
>OGXG01001721.1_pt1 | contig 10560 bp, 6 predicted proteins | sample 1576251 | NCBI WGS metagenome assembly OGXG01 (sample SAMEA3541533, study PRJEB24748) | human gut metagenome | biome: human gut; feature: human-associated habitat; material: faeces | place: China | collected 2012
AGTACTTTTCAGTATATTCCTTGGCTTCACGAGCCGCTTTGTCCTCCAGACTTTCCCACTCTTCCTCTTGACTGAGTTTTCTCCACATGCAACAGGCAATATACCCCAAGCAAACGGAGAATCAGATAGAAAGTATATTGAAAATGTTTTTCTGTCGCTTCAACCGTCTTTATCGAGCCATGAGAATCATAAGGTATATCCGCAAGGAAAGAAGTTAAAGCTGAACAAAAAGCCGTAGTTTCCCCTTCCTCAAGTAAAATGACGGCATCTACAATCCAGTTGGAAACTTCAAACTCTTGGGGTTTGAAATAATTGGCTGCCACCATGGTCAGAAATCCCTTTTTCACCTCATTATTTGGAAAGTCCAACAGGTAACGGTTTCTCCGGGAGTCGTATTCCTTGATCGTCAGATAGCCGCTTTGATAAATCATAGGCAGCGGTTTTTCCACATCGGCCTTATAATCGACAAACATCGAAGGATCATAGTAACGCCCAGTCAATTCATCCATCTGCTCGTGGTTATGCCGCAGAAGTTTGATCAAATAAGTAGGAGTACCTGATGCAAACCAATAGTCGCGGATATCGTTCATATCAAAAGCATTGAGCAGGCTGAAAGGATTATAGACACCAAGCAAGCCGCTGCCAAAATGATAGCCATCGTATTGCATTTTGAGTACGTCTTTCATTTCCTCCACTGTATAATTGAACTTTTCAGCCAAATTTGCAATAGGTTCTGCAAAATAATGTTCCAATTCCACCTGAGTCACACCACACAATGCTTCATAATGATTATCCATACTTATATCTTTAGGCTGGTTGAACCCGCTGAACACACTGACTTGCGAAAATTTTGTCACTCCCGTAAGCAACACAAACCTCAAGTATTCATCAGCCCCTTTGAAGGTGGAATAGAAAGCTTTCAAGATTTCGCGGTTGGCATCTTCCAGAGGAGTATCCAATGCATCGAGAATAGGCTTGTCATATTCATCTACCAGCACCACGGCACGACGCCCCGTTTGCTGATAGGCTAGAGAAAGTATTTGTTCGAACCGCTTCCCCATAGGAACCTCACGGGGAGTTTCTCCGTAGATTTTCTCCCAGTTGGCAAGATAATATTCTATGGTAGCTTCCAAGTTTCCTTTTTCCGTAAAGTTAACACCGTTGAAATCTATCTTGAACACAGGATACTGATGCCAGTCTTTCTCCAACTTCGCTATCATCAAGCCGTCAAAAAGTTCCTTGCGCCCCTTGAAATAGGCATCCAACGTGCTTACCAACAAGCTCTTCCCAAAACGACGGGGACGGCTAAGAAAACAAGTTTTGGTCGTCGTTACCAAACGATAAACCAAATCGGTCTTATCCACATAGACCCAATTACCTTCTATTATTTGATCAAAACTCTGTATGCCAATGGGATATTTCATCATTCTCTTTTTCTTAAATGGATTGTTAATGCGAAGATAACGACTTCTCTTCGCATTAACAATAAAAGTGGGAAAACAAATTCATTTCAAGTGAATTTTAAAGACAAGTCCTCCTGAAAAATATTTTCCGTTATTCAGTTCCGCCGATTCTTACAAGGCAGGGACAGTGGGGACAGCAGGGACAGCCCCTTTTTTTCTCACACACGTGCGCGCGATACAATAAGGTGGAAAATGAGTTTCCCAATGACACCAACGAGGAAGAACAACTCACCGAAGGCTCCGAACCTTATTTCCCCCTGCCTGCCTTTCCACAGGATGACATATGGCCGGAGCTGCTAGAGAAAATCATCTCTTACAGTAAAAAAACCAAATAACACAACACACTGCTCCCGGGAGGCCCCCTGCATGCAGACCTTCGTATACGCACCGAGGTGAAAAAGGCGATGAAAACCTACTACCAGGAAAAGGCGGCCCAAACGGTTCACCAAGCAAGGGGTCCGATGAGTGTGGACGGTAGGGGGAACGTATCACAAGAGCTGACCCCGGCTTTATACGCGCGCACGTGTGTGTGTGAGAAAAAAAGGGGCTGTCCCCACTGTCCCCGTGTCCCCGCTGCCAGTTGCAACTAGTCTGCCTCCACTTGGAGAGCCATGATTCCCCCCGCAATCCGCCAAGGGGTCAAAAGGGGTCGGAAGGGGTCACGCCGCACGGACGTGAAGTTATCTTTGCAGTGTCAGAAGGAAGAAGCCGCAACCCGGCACAAGATTACAAAAATCCTGGTACAAGATTCCGCGGATCTTGCCCCAAGTTTCACCGGATGCCGCAGCAGTGTGCGCCTTGCTCCTACCTGACACTTTTCCGATAATAATAACCCTTTAAAAACAAAAACGATGATCAACTACAGTATCTCACTCCGTGCCAATCCCAGTGACCAGGATGCTCCCAAGAAGGCTTATGCCAACGCCCAGTACTCAGAAATCATGACACTGGACAAGTTTGCCGAGCATATCTCGACTCACGGCTCCAAATACAACCGTGCCGACATCCAGGCGGTCCTGATCCAAGCGGTGGACTGTATGCGGGAGCAGCTTCTGGCAGGACAACGCATCCAGATGGGCGATCTGGGCACTTTCTCCATTCATATCAACAGCATGGGAGCCGAATCACTGGAAACATACAATCCCGCCATCCATGTGGAAGACCTGAACGTGCGCTGGAAAGCCGGGACCCGTTTCCTCAGCTTGCTGAAAGACAGCGTATTCAACCTGGTCCCTACCCGAAAGGCTGCCAAGCTGGTGGTTAAAGCCCTGAAAGCGGGGAAAAACACCGTGGACCTGACGGGAGAGGCTTCCGGACCAGATGACAAGACGGAAGAAAACGCCTGAACTTTCCGGGCTTCTGAAGTCTGATCGTATTTTGTCTTTCTGAAATGAAACGGTTGTTCTGAAGTAGACCTGTGTTTCTATAAAGATCTGCCTTTCTGAAATGAAACGGTTACTCTGAAGTAGACCTGTATTTCTGTAAAGATCTGTATTTCTGAAATGAAACTGTTGTTCTGAACAAAGTGAAGAATCTGAATGCAATCGTTTTTATGCCCACAGATTCCTCGTCTTTGTCCGGAATGACAGAAAAAAACAAATCCTTTAAAACAAATATCCCTATGAACAATTCAAAGAAAATCACCTGGAAGCAAATTCTGCACGCCATTATCCAAGCTGCCATAGCAGCGCTCACCGCCTTGGGCGTAACCAGTTGCACCACTCTCTTTTAAAAAGCCCCCTGGCCCATCGCATGACACTTTTTAATTTTTAATTCCCTATTTCAATTCAACCATGATTCAAGAAACTTTCCCTATGATAATCGGTGAGGAAGAGATCCCGAACGAACGTGCTCTCCTCACTCAAGAGGACGGCCCGATGATGGCATCCTCCGCTTCCGTGAAATATATCGTCATTCATTGCAGCGCCACACGCTCCACCCGGGATTACACCGCCGAGCAACTGCTCCGTGACCACAAAACGCGAGGTTTCCGCACAGTGGGGTATCATTTTTATATCCGTAAAAATGGAGATATAAAGACCACCCGTGAGATTGAACGAATCGGTGCGCACGCAAAAGGACACAACCAGAACAGTATTGGCATTTGTTATGAGGGCGGACTTGACTGCCACGGTCATCCCGCCGATACACGTACCGAATGGCAGATTCATTCGATGCGGGTGCTGATCCTTGCACTCCTGCGCGACTATCCCGGTTGCCGGGTGTGCGGACATCGGGATCTAAGTCCGGACCTGAACGGAAACGGAGAGATCGAACCCGAAGAGTGGATTAAAGCGTGTCCGTGCTTCGAAGTGAAAGAATTCTGCTCAAAAATGTAATGTACTCTATAGAAAGACTTGTGACCGAGTACATAAATACTTGTCACAAGTCTTTTCTCGTTTTATCATTTCTTAGGTTATTTTCCGGTGAGTTTTACTTAGACACGGGGCAGATGTTTGATAAAGAAAGTTCCTTATATATACTCAATAACGATTCTGCTGTGTTTCTCCACGAAAACATCTGGCTGCGCTTAAGCCCGTATTCCACTTGTTGCTGGTAGAATGTCCCGTCATTTTCTAGTTTCAAGATTTTTGCTGTGATATCTTCGGGACTGAATGGATCAACCAATAAAGCCCCATCACCTGCAATTTCGGGCATTGCTGAAGTATTTCCTGCAATGATTGGTGTTCCGCAAGCCATCGCTTCCAGCATCGGGATACCGAAACTTTCGCGAAGTGAGGGATATAGAAATGCGAATGCACCACTGTAGAGCGCTGCAAGGTCGGTATTCTCAATGTAGCCGGGGAAGCTGAGATAACTTTTGATATCCATCATCTTTTCTTCTTCCAATATCCGGTCAATGGCATCTTCTTTAAGGTCGGCAATCAGTAATGGTAACTTCTTTGCCGATTTTTTCAAATATCCGCTGTACGCTTTCAGTACTCTCGGAGTATTCTTTTTCGGATCCGTGTTTCCTAGAAAAAACAGATATTCGTCTGCATCGATATATTTCCGGGTAATTTCCGGAGCTTTGGGCTGCAAATGGAAATGACTGTTGAACCCGTTATATATAGCTACTAATTGCTTTTCCGGCAGATGTAACGCTTCAAGAATCCGTTTCCGTTCGAACTGCGAAACGGTAATAATTTTCTCGCACTTGGGGAGTATGCGCGGAACGACTAACCGGCGATAATGCCATCCCATCTCTTGATACCACGACAGGCTGGACGACTGGCGCTTTTCCAGATAGATTATATCGTGCAATGTTAGAACCAGAGGCACAGGGCAGTGTAGAGGAGCCGTGTTGCTGGTGCAATGCAGCAAATCGGGCTTGATGCTTTTTACTGCACGCGGGAGTGCTACCTGTTCCCACAATGGATAAGTAGGGCATTTCAGCTCGATGATATGTACGTTATCGGAACTTTCCAGACACTTGTCTTCACCGGGACTGACAAAAATGAAATATTCATTTTCATGATCCATTTTTTGTAGTTCCCGAATTGTTTCAAGAGCAACAAAATCCATTCCATGCTTGTTGGGGCGGAAAATGCGCTGTGCTTCAATGGCTATTTTCATATTCTTTCTTTTTTAGTGGTGGTGATGTTTTCTCTTTTATATAAGTTTTTTGTTTCTAGGGAGTCTCATTTTTTTATAAATATTCTCTTGCTTTTCAAGAAAATTTTCTTTAAAAATGGCCTTCTCCATGTTCTGTATGGATAAATTTTTTATAAGCTCCTTTCAACTTGAACAAATTGCCGATGGTAGTGAGTGCCAGTATTGGGATTTTTATAATTGCTTTACCCAATCGTTTGTTTAGCAGATTTCCAGGTATGGGCAATATCATTGCTACTATCTGGGCTATGGATAATATCCACCATTTTATGGCTATCATCCATTCGTTTCCGGAATCGCCTTTCAGACTTAGCCAGATACCGATGGCTGTGAAAATAAATGTCAGTCCGAAAACACCTGCTATTTGGATCAGTCTTGGGGGTAGCATCCATTGAATTATCTTGTCGCAGTAGTCAATGTTACCTTGGCGGATTGCTTTCTGTAATCCGGACAATGAACTGCGGAGAATGCCGAATTGTGCAGCTATCCAGCGTTTTCGCTGATTGCTGATGGCTTCTTCTTTCTGCGTTTTTTCGTCATAAATTGGTATTTCCGGTAGGTAGGTGGTGTGAATGCGCTGTTGCAGAAGAAGTACTTCTAATTCCTTGTCTTCGCCTGCCGTTTCAAGAAGTCGGACGTTTTTCCGGAACCAGTCGGCTTCAAAAGCCATTCCTGAACCGGATAATGCGGCTGAAAGTCCTAGTGCATTGTGTCCGCTGCGGAAGATGCCATTATTAATTTCTTCGCTGATGCCATCCAGAACAGAAATGTCAGTATTCAGATTTTGGCCGGTTCGGTGGGCTTGTATGCACCGCACACCGCTGTCGAATGCACGGTTTACCGCTGTCAGGAAGTGCGGGGAAGTCAGATTATCGGCGTCCATGATAACTACTACATCGTAGGGTATTCCGTCAATGGCATCCATTGCCATTGTCAGTGCTTTGGCTTTGGAGCTGTCTTTATAGTCGGCTATCAACAATCGGATAGGCAAGGAACGCAAGAGCTCGTTGGTGGCAGACTGCATCTGGTCGGAGATAACGATGATATCAAACATTTCTTTCGGATATTCCTGTCTCAGGAAACTGCGTACGGAAGAGACGATTACCCGGTCTTCTTTATAAGCCGGGAAGAGTATGACGAAACGTCGTAGGGTGCGGGCTTCCGGAAATTCAGGGACCCGGTAGAACTTGGAAGCAATGGCGTATAGCAACAGATAACATACGCAAAGCGCGAAAAGTACAAAAAGAATCCAGTCGACGATATTCATAGTATTTGGAATTTATGACACAACGTTTTATTTATCGGGTGAGACAACGCTCTTTTTGTCGGATGACGGGCGAAGAAGTCCGGAGTTTACTCCATAGAATATGGCTGCCGCCAAGTCGAAACGCCCTTTGAGTATGAAAGCCAAACTATTCTTTGTAGCAGCTACGGTGCTCTGATAAATAATGGAGGCGATGCGGTTGAACCCTTTCAGATTGCGCCGGGCATAGAACAGGCGGTTGCGTGTCAGATAATAAGTACGCAATTTACTAAGTTGCCCAGTGCTCTGGCTTTCTTTATGAAAAATGGTACAGCAGGGATCGTACCACAGTTCATATCCGGCACGGGTCATGCTTGTGCTCCAGTCTAGTTCTTCATAGTAGAGAAAAAATATCTCGGGCATCATTCCTATTTTTTCAATGACTTCCCGTTTAAACATCATTGCTGCCCCATGCAGATAGGGGGTGGTGTGGGGAGTGTCGAATGTTCCATCGTCTGGACAATCGAAGCCCAGCATATGGTTACGTAGGGTGATTTGCGACAAGGGAGTGAATCCGGCAAATTGTATATGCTGGGGTGGAAATGCAAAGCGTATCTTGGGGGATACACCTCCAATCTCCGGTCGACTTTCAAGGCGTTCTACGAGATAGGCGATATGGTCTGATTCAATATATGTATCATTATTAATAAGGAATATGTATTTACCTTTTGCTACCTGGATGCCGATATTATTTCCACCGGAAAAACCACTGTTCTCATTGCTGCGGATAGCGACAACGGTGGGATACAGTTGATGTATTTTAGCTGCTTCGTTTTCATGTGAAGCATTGTCTACGACGATGATTTCATAACTTACAGAATGTATTTTATTCTGTAGTGATTCTATTAGTTCGCATGTGTCTTTGAATCCGTTGTAGCAGATTGTGATAAATGATATGTCTGGAATATTGTTTGTCATATTTGTTCGTCAGTTTTTTTGAGTGGCTACTAGTTCTTTTTCTTTCTCTTCTTCACTGATGCGCTTGTCTATATGAGGAGCGGCAAAACAGAGTGCGAATCCTATATATACAGTCAATGGATTGGGATACTGCATTACGTCGTTGACATAGGCCGCTATGAAATAACCGGCATCCATACAAAGCCAGGCTGCCACTAATCCGCGCAAGCTCTTATTGCGTACTTTAAACATCAGTAGCCATGAGCACCAAGCGAATAGAATGCCATGTATACCCAGATAAAGAATGAGTCCGACAATTCCTGTTTCTACCCATACGCCGACTAACCATGAATCCGGAGGATAGGGCATTTGCTCTTTCGGTTCGAAATTTCCGGTTGAAAGCCCAACACCATATCCGATAGGCTTCTTTGCCATCAATTCTTTCATTCGCATCCTGTTTTCGACACGTACGAGGTATGAAGCATCTTCGGTAGGATGGAAAGAGGAACGCATTTTGTGAATGTATTGGTTTCCGCTCCCGATGTTGGTATAATAGAAAAATGCGAAAATGCTGATAGATATGAATATACCTCCCAGTAATGCTTTCCAATTCTTTGCTATGACGGTTATCATCAGCATGCCACCCATAAGAACGCCCATGGCAGAGCGTGTTCCGGAGATTCCCATTCCATAAATGCCGCAAAAAGCAATAAAAAGGAAGTAGATGCGTTTCCATCTGGAGTCAACAAAGAATGAGGCAATGGCAAAGGTCACAGTAGACATGGCAGCATGAACACCATAATTGGCTGCATCAGAGAAACAAGAGAAATAGCGAATGCCTGACCAGATAATGTGAGTACGTGCACCTCCCACTACGTGTAAGAAATAAAGATCTTTAGAACTGAATCCATGATTCTTCTGCCAATAACCTTTTAGGGTGAATATCAAAACAAATATTGACCATATAATTAATAATAGTTCAATATCTTTTTTGGTACGTATTACGATCGGAACGACGAATGCACAGATCAAGGGGGTGAGAGCGTATGGAGTGAGGTTAATATTCCAGGCTGCCATAACATTGTTTGGATTCAGTATTTCCAGTATATAAAACAATAACCAGACAATGAAGAAATAGGTCATTATATTTTGTCCGGGTTTCCAGTTAGTGCGCTCGTCATTGCCGAGTTGTATCAGACAGATCGTAGTAAACAATAAGATAAGCACCATTGAGAATAATCCTATCTTGATGTTTACGAACATACTTGCTGCGATTAGCGCGAACTGTGCGGCAAGCAGGAGGTGGAAAGCGGTTACTTTATTCGTCATCGTCCTCGTCTGCTGCTTCTTTGGCTTTTCTTCTGAGATTGAATATGATTTTTTCTGTTAATGATAACTGACTGAGACGATAGCCGATTCTACGCAGTAATGTATGGGGTGGAAGTTGTCCGGTAAAGTCTTCTACTGCGTCACGGTTCGCATTTGTGAGGCATATACGGAATGGGACATCCGTCTTACCCAGTTGCTGCGTAAGTTGTTCGCAAAGCTGTTTATCAATAGTTTTCCAGCCACGGTCTGCCGAAGCTACTAGAATATTGGCGTTGGCATCATGTAACAGAGCACTCGGAATATTGCTGGTCGATAATGGCGGATAAGCAACTATCAGCACATCTTCTCCTTGCAAAGTGTAAAAGTCTGTAATACTCTTGGCTAGCAGAAATTGGGTCGAGTCTGTATTAAAATCTACTCCATAGGTGATAAACCTGGCATTTAACATCCGGCTTTGCATATATCCACAGATTAAATTTCCCAATTCTTCTTCTCCGGAATTGTCACTGGTGCTGAAAAGGTTGATGATGAATACGCCGGGAGACTTGCGCTTAGTCAGGAAGCGAAGTAGCGAATTGCTCAATTCTTTTACGGAAAGCTGAACATAAGTCTTGGTCAGACCTCCATAGCGAGAGGGGCTTGTATTGGGAATAGCGCCTATTACCTTAAACCCGGTGACTCGCCTGGTACGGCTGGCATCTCGTAAAGTTCTGTCAAGCATTTCGACTAGTAACAACAAAGCGACTATGATGAGAAAACTGACTGCACAGGCAGCTATAACAATCTGTTTCCGATTGGTTGAGTTGGACGAAATCGGATAAGTCGGCTCGTTGAGTACTTTCAAAGTGGCAGAAGTCATTTCTAGATTTTTCTTTCTCAGTAAGGCTTCATTATAACTTTGAAGTACAGTGAGGTAGTTGCGTTCGGTGAAATTTATCATGCGCTCTTTTTGCTTGATGGTAGTACCTACCGGTGCGAAAAAAACATATCGGTCATTCAATTCACTGCGTGCATTCTGTACAATCTGTAATTCAGCTTTGGCTTTCTCGTATAGTAGCGTTTGTTCCAGCCATTGGTCGATGATATTGGTTCTCGAAGCGCCCTCTTTGGTATATTTATGGCCGATATAGGAGGATGTTAAGTCATTTAATTCTTGTTTGATTTCAGAGAGCCGTTTCTTTTCATTTATCAAGGTCTGATCGTCTGTTTTTGAGGAAACAGTCATCGCTTCAGCCTCCGATATTCTGCCGGTAATGCTGGAAGCTTCTCTCAGTTTGTCTACAAATTCCATGTTCTTGAGCACCTGTTTTGCATTACTGTCCATATGCTTTTCTAGTTCTTCAAGCATGGATTTGCTACTATTAAAAGCAAAAAGTGCGTCTTGCTCTCTCAGCTCGTATTCTTTACTGATGGCGGCTATTTCTTTGGTCTCGTCAATGTAGTTGATAATGCGTTTTTCTACATTATACTTTGTTAGGTCTTCTTCTTCTAAGTTTAGTTTCTTTCCGATGCGCTTCAACTCTTCTTCAAAGTATTTGATTACTTTGTCCGTCTCTCCATAACGAATGCGACGATATTCTTCTACAAATTCGTCCATTAAGATACTCACTGTATTGTAGACGATGCCTGGATCACCGGATGAATAGCTGATATCCAACAAATCACTGGTCAATCGACGCTGTACTTTGATGTTTTTCAGGGCATTATAGCTATAAAAAGGGTGATTGTAGTAAAATAATCCATAGATATAGTTATCTCTATGTGGACGCATATATTTTTCCAGATTAGCTACTGTCTTATCTTCACTCGACTTGTCGATTAGTTTTAGAATTTCAGCTCCATTCGGACTATTTTTCAAGTGATTGTAGGTATAGTTATAGCTGGAAGCGGTAATACCGTTACCTTCTTGGCGGGCGTATAGATGGAACCGAAGACATGCTCGCCAGGCAAGGTCTC
>OGXG01001724.1_pt1 | contig 10544 bp, 10 predicted proteins | sample 1576251 | NCBI WGS metagenome assembly OGXG01 (sample SAMEA3541533, study PRJEB24748) | human gut metagenome | biome: human gut; feature: human-associated habitat; material: faeces | place: China | collected 2012
TGTGCAGATATTTGCATGGAGCGAGGAGAAGAATATTATACAGATGCGGAAAAATATTTAAAACGGGCTCTAAAGCTAGTGAAAGATACAGATAAACAACATACTGAGGAGCTTGTGTTTAGTTCTCTTAGTTATCTTCTGGAATATCAAGGGAAATCACGCGAAGCTATATTGTATGCAAATAAAGGTATGCGGTTGGTATTAGACAGCTCTGAGAGATATGGTTACTATCTAGTTATCGGGAGTGCTTATTTGCAATTGGAACAATATGATTCAGCCTTTGTTTATTTGAATAGAGGCATACCTTCTGATAATTATTATGCAAAAACAAATGCATACATGAAACTATCGGAAATGGCGATGAGGTTGGGAAAACAAAATGAAGCATTGGAGTACGAAACTTTATATACTATATATAAGGATTCCATGAAATTAGTAGAGCAACCGGTTGAGGTAGTTTCTTCTTTAAAGGATGTGTTATATCGTCAATCAACGGAACGCTATGAATCCTTTTTGACCCGGTATCGTTTTTGTCTATTGTTATTTGTCCTATTGTTTATTATTACGATTTATTTCTTTTTGCAGAGGCGTAGAAAAAGGAAGAAAGAAATAGCACGATTGGTTGACAAACGTCAATTGTTGTATAAAAGTATAGAGGCTATCAAGAAAGAGTTGGAGGAAAAAAAACTAGAAATAAAAGAAATACAGCAACATTGTGAATGTTTAGAGTCGGATGTTAACTCCAAAGTGCAATTAGATAGTTGTCTTAATGAACTATTAGAACAATACCATTCAATGCAAGAAGATTTAGAACGCCGGCTTGTAGAAAGAGATGAGGAAGTAAGGCGATTGAGAAATCTGAATCTGAAATTTATATTAATGTCTTCTCCTATTTATCAAATGTTGATAGCATTGTGTGAGTATAATAAACTTAACCCTGATGGAATGAAGAAGATTACTAATGATGAATGGGTAATTTTATTGCATGAAATAGATATGGCATCTTTGGGATTTGTAGAAAGATTAAGCACTGAATATGAGTATTTATTGGAGGAAGATATTCGTTTTTGTTGCTTAGTTAGGTTGGATTTTAAATATGCCGATATTGCCTATCTTTGGGGATGCACTTCTGCTGCTGTATATAAAAGAAGTTGGTCTGTATTGGAAAAGATGGGTTTAAATAAAGATAAGAAAGTAAAATTGGTTGATATATTACGCAAAGTCTAAGCTTTGTGTATTATTATTTGAGTTTTATGCAATACAACGCATTCTTTGCATTCGTTAACATAATGGTATAATACTTTTCTTAAGCTTACTGCTCATATTTACAGCGTTAAACATCAAATATGAACAGTATATGAAAAAACTACTATTTTTATTATTCCTAGGTATTTTCTTTTCGGATCTAATACTAGGAAATTCTCCAAATTGTAATATAAGAGGTTGCAATATGGAATTGAGTTGTTCTTCTAGAAAAATAATTTTAAAAGGAAAGGGTAGTAAACCAGGTGAAACGACTCGAATACCAGCTATCTACCCAGTTGAAGCATCTATAAATAACAATGTATTGTGCCTCGACTTTTTTTCAAAAGTACCTAGTGTGACAGTTTCCGTAATTAATTTGGATACTAATGAGACAGTGTATCTAAATACTTTCATAAATCCTGTAAGTCTGATTACTTTAGACCTGAATTTGGTGGAAGGAACTGCTTACCGCTTAGAGCTTTTGTCTAAAGATTATGATTTATCGGGGGATTTTGAACTTTAATTAACTATAATATTATGAGAAAAATATTTATACAATTTTATTTGTTAGTCGTGCTTATTATTATCGCCTCGTGTAGTAACGAGAATATAATAGATGCAGAACGGAATGCAATTAAACAAGTAGATCCTAATGCGTTATCTGAAAATGAAGTTATTTCTATTGTAGAATCCTTTCAAAAGTCTATCAAATCTAAGACAGATACGAGAGGCGAAATAACAGAAAATCCAATTTTTGCTATTAGTGAGAAATATTTAATATCGTCTCGAAATTCAGAAATTACCCGTTCGTTGCCTAATGATGTAAAAGCTTTAGTTTATGAAGTTGAAATAAGGAATAGATATGAACAAGGGAAAGCTATTGTATCTGGTGATAGAAGATTCCCAAAGGTATTGGCGTATATACCTTCCTATAATGACTCCATTTTTGCAACGCAGATAGGAGCAAACGCTATGATTCAAATGTCGAAGAATGCATTATTAGACGAAATAGCCAATAATAGTGAGGCAATTACACGCTCTAGGCCTATTACTGATTTAGATGGCCAGGTTTGGATGATGATTGAACCTTTCTGTACTACAGAATGGGGACAGAAAGAACCATATAGTTGGAAGTTTGTAAATACTTGGGTTGAAATACCTATGGATATTTCTCGTAAAATATGTACATGGGAAAGACGCCCAGTAGGACTTACCAACACTGCAATAGCCCAAATTATGGCCTCCTTAGAGCCTGAATTAACTTGTGAAGGGATATCAATGGACTGGAGTTATTTAAAAGAAAGTAAAAGTATTAGTTATGATGATCCTTATGAGAAATGGAATATGGTTGCATCTTTATTTAAATATGTATATGATAGTACATCTTCTTCTCCAGTTTGGGGAACTGCCTATACTGATGTATGGCCGGACTCAGAATCTAAATTAGTGTCTTGCATTACTGCAATATCAACTCCATTATCTAATGTGTATAAATATCTAAATTCAGGAAGTGGAATAACCAATTGTGGTAATATTCAAAAATGGAGTATAGAAACAGTTAAAAATTCTGTTATTAAAATATGTCCTGTTTTGGTAGAATGTAATGGAAGTGCTTTTATAGTGGATGGTTATGCAATGACAAAGAACGAATCTTCTAGCAGTAATGCATATTTTCATTGTAATTTTGGAAAGACAGGTAATTCTGATGGTTATTATTTGGTAAACAATGATGGAAGCATTTCATTTGAGACTGGTGGTAATACCTATTGGGATACGCAATTAAGTGTTATACCTGATATAAGAAAAAGATAACATTGATTTATTATTGTACAGATTACATATTCAATTGAAACTTAAAAATATTTATTATGAAATTAAAGTATTATTTTTTGTTTTTCGTATTGTCGTTATTAGCTTCATGTAATGATGAAGAAGGTTTGGATTTACATAATAAGCCGATAGAATCTAACTCAATTGTATTATCTCCGGATGAATACATTAGTATTGCTTATGATAATCCAAGAGTAATAACTCCTGATGAGGCAAAGCAACTTGCATTAGATTTTGGGGTTAACAGAGTGCAGACGAGAGGTAATGAAAATATTGTTGTGAAGTTTCGCTCTTCTTTTAATATTGAAGAAAAGGGCAGCAATGCGGTAACAAGATCGGTTACAGACAAATCAATTCTTCTTCCTGTCTATGAAATGGAAATAGTCAGTGATGCAGGGAAAGGACTTGCTTATGTTTCTGCTGATGAGCGTGTGGCAAAGGTTATGGCTTATTTGCCCAAGGTAAATCTTGAGGATACAGCTAAAATTATTGGTGCGAAGGCTATGCTTGGTTTGTCAGAACAAAGCTTGTTAGAGGAGGCCAAACATTATGAAAAAATGAAATTGGAATTTAGAGATGAAACATTAAAAAGAATATCGAAAGAGCTCAATGTTGCAGCCGTAAATTTTAATGAGATCAAAGATAGGATTCTTGTCGAGGATTGTCTAGATTCACGTGCAACCCCTCAAGATCCTGCTGGCAATGCTATTGGGTGGGCTGGTTTTTTTTGTATGGCGACAAATTGGGATCAAGAACCTGTATATAATGATTTATTAGAGAAAGCATATTGTGCACCAAATGTTGGGAAGGAACCTGTATATAAAGCTGTTCCTGCGGGTTGTTCGGTTGTTGCCATGGCACAAATTATGGCTTCACTTGAACCAAACTTAACTATCGATGGTATAAAAATAGATTGGGAAGCATTGAAAGCACAGCCGCAGATACTAATGCCGCTACCCTGGAAGCCAAATCAGGGATCACCTGAGATTGTTAGAACTATGGTTGCTAAATTATTTAAACATATTTATGACCTTTCTGGTACTCATCCAGAATATGACAAAACAACAAATTGGGTAACAGGTTCTGGTACATCTGGACCTCAAACTAGGGATTTTCTTAGAAGATATTTTACAACAGGAGATTTGATAAATGGTTGGGATGGTAATGCTGCATTTTTGTCTTTACAGAAAGCTAAACTGGTATGGGTTGGCGTTTCAGATGCTTCTAAAAAAGCTTCTCATGCTTTTGTGATAGATGGATTTGCTTATTGGAGACCTCAAACGAGATATTTGGTTAAAAACTTTGATTTTTATTTCCGTGCGAATATGGGATGGGCTGGGTCTTATGATGGCTTCTATTTAGTTAATAAAGATATGTCGATATCTTTTGAAGCTGGAGGCTATGAATTAAACACAGGCTTTAATATGATCTGTGAAAAGAATGAAGTATATTATTCTGATTTTTCTTCTTGCTATTGTTAGTTGTAATGATGCAGAAGATGATGAAATATATATCAATGATTTTCCCCACAGGATATCAGAGCCTCCATTATTAGATAATAAAGGTGATACTGCTTTTATTATTATGACTCCTGCGGAAGGATGGAGATTGCATGCTGCTGGGACTGTTGTGAATAAGGATTCTATTGCTCTCAATGTAAAAATGACCCATACTTTTTTGCTTGAAGAAGATTGGTTTTCAATAAAAAAAGAACAGGAGGATTCGGTGATGACAGTAATTGTAGACGAAAATACATCTGGTGATATTAGGGAGATAATCTTATGGCTTTCTTATATTGGCTCATCAATGAGCACATATACAATAAAGCAAAATCCATAAATTATATAACTTATGAAATTGAAATACTATTTTTTGTTAGTTATCCTTGCTTTATTTACTTCATGTAGTAATGAACTAGGTATGCAAGATAATCTGAATGATTCTAAAATTTTATTATCTTCAGATGAGTATATTAGCATTGCTTATGATAATCCTGGAATAATTACTTCAGAAGAGGCTAAGCAACTTGTTTTGGACTTTAATCCAACAGGATTACAGACTAGAAATAATAATGTAAAAATTATGGCTATTTCTACATATAATGTATCTAGTTCTTCTGGATTAAAAACAAGAGTCGGTTCAACTAATCTTACTACTATTCCTGTTTATAAAATTGAATTTTTAAGTGATGAGGGGAAAGGTGTGGCTTATGTTCCTGCTGATGAACGTTTTGCAAAGATAATGGCTTATTTGCCTAAAACAGATTTAAAAGACTCTGTTAAATATGTAGATTCTAAGTCTATGCTCTATTTATCAGAATTGAGTCTGTTGGAAGATGCCAAATATTATGAAAAGGTAAAATCAAAACTGAGAGCTAAAACATTAGCGAAAATAGCAAAAACTTTAAACGTGAAGGCTGTGAGGTATGATGAGATTCAAGATATAATTATAGTAAAGGATGAGATTCTATCCCGTTCTGGACCAACATTTCCTGTTGGAAATCCGATAGGTTTTGCTGGTCTGTACTGTAGTAGTACAGAGTGGAATCAAGACGCACCATATAATGATTTGCTACAGAAAGAAAATTGTGATCTTTATGATACAGGCTCACCTACTTACGAGGCTGTCCCTGCTGGTTGTGCTGTTATTTCAATAGCACAGATTATGGCTTCTTTAGAACCTGACTTAACGGTTGATGGTCTGAAAATTGATTGGAATATCTTGAAAGCACAAAAACAAATTATTGCTCCTTCATCTTGGCAAACTCCTTCCTCTGAAACAACTAGAGAAATGGTTGCTAAATTGATAAAATATATCTATATAGCAACTAATACACAGCCTGTTAGAAATTCAAGTGGTTATGTTACTGGGTCTGGTACTTATTCTTCTGATACATCTAGCTTTTTCTATCGTTTTTTTTCAACTAGTGGTCTTAAAAATGGTTGGGATGGTAATGCTGCATTTCAATCTTTACAACTAGCTAAGTTGGTATGGGTAGCTGCAACCTCTAATCGTGGGGGAAGCCATGCTTTTATTTTAGATGGTTTTGCATACTGGAGACCCCAAACAAGATATTTGGTTAAAAACTTTGATTTCTATTTCCATACGAATATGGGTTGGGGAGGATATTACGATGGCTTTTATTTAGTAAATAAAGACCTCTCTATTACTTTTGATACATCTAATGGAAGTTATGATAGGAACTTTTCTATGATTTACAATATCATAAATAAATAAACTGGGGCTTAGGTCTGTTTTGAGCAGCAAAGGCTGATTTATAGTCTTTGTTGCTCTTTTTATTGAATATTTAAATAATAATCGTAGATTCTGCCATTCTTGGTTAAACATTTTTAGATTTAAGTTGCAAATATATCATAATTCTTTTACTTTTGCTTCCGGTTTCGGACAAAACTTATCCGAAATCTCTGAAAAGCATGAAGGAAGTTACGTTTATCCGTCGGAACATTGAAAAATGGAAAGGGACCGAAAAGGTGGTGGAACAGGCTGCAAACCTGTCCCCTGACCAACTTGCCGACGCCTATACGGAACTGACTGCCGACCTGGCTTTTGCACAGACCCATTTCCCGACTTCCCGCATTACCATTTATTTGAATAATCTCGCTTCAGCCCTGCATAATGAAATCTATCGGAGCAAGCGTGAGAAATGGACACGCATTATCACTTTCTGGACACGGGAAGTGCCGCAGACCATGCATGATGCGCAGCGTGAGTTACTGATCTCTTTTATCATCTTTGCCGTCAGTGCGTTGATCGGGGCAGTATCTGCCGCCAATGATCAGGAGTTTGTGCGTTTGATAATGGGCAACCAATACGTAGATATGACATTGGACAATATTGCCAGAGGTGAGCCGATGGCAGTATACAATGGCTCTCCCGAAGCTCCGATGTTTCTGGGCATTACAATCAATAATATAAAAGTATCCTTCCTGTGTTTTGCCGCGGGGATACTGACCAGTTTTGGTACGGGGCTTATACTTCTTCAGAATGGAATTATGCTCGGTTCATTTCAGATGTTCTTTTATCAGCACGACCTGCTTTGGGAGTCGGCACTTGCCGTCTGGCTGCACGGAACTCTTGAAATATGGGCGATCATCGTAGCCGGTGCTGCCGGACTTGCTTTGGGCAACAGCTGGTTGTTTCCCGGCACCTATTCGAGACTCGAATCTTTTCGCAGAGGAGCGAAAAGAGGGCTGAAGATTGTAATCGGTACGGTGCCCGTGTTTATCATGGCGGGATTTATCGAAGGCTTTATCACCCGTCACACCGAACTTCCGGATATGCTGAGGCTCGGCATCATCCTTACATCCCTTGCATTTATCATCTTTTACTATATTTATTTACCAAATAGAAAAAAACATGGAATCACAGAAACCTAAGGTTGCAATGTACGTGAAACGTTCTTTCGGTGATAAGTTGAACGCTTCTTTTGACTTCATAAAAGAGAATTGGAAAATACTGTTGAAGTTTACGACTTATCTGCTTTTGCCTGTAAGCCTTATTCAGGCATTAAGTCTGAACGGACTGATGGGAGGAGCGTTTGCCATGACTGCTATGTCCAAGACTGCGACGGTGCCGGATACTGCATCTTTATTGGGATTTATGTCCTATTACGGTCTGTATATGATTGTATTTATGATAGGCAGTATTTTGCTGACCTCCATGATCTATGCATTGATCCGTACCTATAATGAACGTGAAGAACGCTTGGAGGGAATCACGTTGGGTATTTTGAAGCCTTTATTGTTCCGCAATATCAAGAGACTGCTTGTAATGACCCTTTTCTCCATCTTAGTCATGCTTTTCGTGGGGCTTGTGGTAGGTCTGCTGGCGTTTCTGTCACTGTTCACCTTGTTTCTGACCATTCCGCTTCTTATCGCTTTTGTAGTGCCGCTTGCATTATGGGCACCTATCTACCTGTTTGAAGATATTACAGTGATGGAGTCTTTCAAAAAGACATTCCGGCTGGGCTTTGCCACTTGGGGAGGCGTCTTCTTGATATCTCTGATCATGGGATTTATAGCTAATGTATTGCAGGGAGTGACTATGATGCCGTGGTATATCGCTACGCTGGTGAAATATTTCTTCTCATTAAGTGATGTCGGAAGCGAGACGACAGTATCGGCAGGATATAGCTTTATCCTTTATCTGCTTGGTATTGTACAGGCATTCGGCGCTTATCTTTCCATGATTTTCACTTTTGTCGGAATGGCCTACCAGTACGGTCACGCTTCCGAAGTGGTAGATAGTGTAACTGTAGAGAGCGATATTGATAATTTCGATAAACTCTAAACATATATAATTCAGAATAGATGCTGACATCCCCGGCTGATACATTGGTTTGCGACACCGTGCAGATTGCCAAATGGCAATCCGAATCGGCGTATGACTACAATCGTGAACTGATAACTCCTGAAATCAATATCTTTGAATGGTTTCGCAGGCAGTTTGGGGAATTGTTGCGGAAGATATTCGGCAGCCGTTTTGCCGAAGAGTATTCTGAACTTATATTAATATGTCTGGCCATTATTATTCTGCTCCTGATTATATGGTTTGTTTATAAGAAGCGTCCGGAGTTATTCATGCGTTCGCCCAAGAATAAACTGCCTTATGAAGTGGGAGAAGATACGATTTACGGTGTGGATTTTTCGGGAGGGATTGCCGATGCGCTTTCCCGTTCCGATTATCGGGAGGCGGTGCGTCTGCTTTATTTGCAGACATTGAAACGGCTTAGCGACGAGAAACGCATTGACTGGCAGCCTTATAAAACACCGACACAGTATATCAATGAAGTACGGATACCCGTTTTCCGTCAGTTGACCAATCATTTCCTGAGGGTTCGTTACGGTAACTTTGAGGCAACGGAAGAACTGTTCAATTCCATGAAATCCTTGCAGGAAGAAATAGGGAAAGGAGGGGGCTCATGAGGGGAAGCCGCTGGTTTATCTTCTTTGTCCTTGCTTTTCTGCTGCTGATGTTTGCTATAGAATATCATCTGCCGAAGAAATTTGTATGGGTGCCTACCTTTAGCCATTACGATGAGCAGCCTTTCGGATGCGCTGTGTTCGACAGTCTGCTGACTGTTTCACTGCCTTCGGGATATACACTGTCCCGAAAGACTTTTTATCAGATGGAACAGGAAGATACTGTTCACAATAAAGGAATACTGCTGATTGCCACTAATTTACCTTTCGGACGGGTGGATATAGAAGCCTTGCTCAAAATGGCGGATCGGGGAAATTAGATCATGCTGGTAAGCAGTTCTTTTACCAAGATTTTGGAGGATACGCTGAAGTTTGATTGCACTTATTCTTATTTCAGATCGGTCGATTTGAAAAAATATGCCGCTTCGTTATTGAAGCGGGACAGTATTTATTGGATCGGTGATCCGGAAGTTTATTCACGGCAGGTGTTCCGTTTTTATCCGCAGTTCTGCAAGTCCTATTTCCGCCGTTATGATTCGCTGCCGGTACGTAAACTGGCGGAGATCAATCTGGCAAGCGATATGGGGCACGCATTGGATGAACTGGATTCTACGACCGTTTCCCGCAATTATCATCCGTTGGTGGCTATGGTGCGTCCGTGGGGAAAGGGTGAAATCATTCTGGTTTCTACTCCTTTGCTTTTTACCAATTATGGAGTGCTGGATGAGAAAAATGCGACTTACATATTCCGCATCCTGTCGCAGATGGGAGAGTTGCCTATTGTCCGCACCGAAGGATATATGAAGGAGACTGCACAGACGCAGCGATCTCCTTTGCGTTATTTTCTGTCGCAAAGGCCGCTTCGCTGGGCGATCTATCTGTCGATGTTCGCTATCTTGCTCTTTATGGTGTTTACAGCACGGAGGCGGCAACGGGCAATACCTGTCATACAGGAACCGGAAAACAAATCCCTTGAATTTACCAAGTTGATAGGCACGCTTTATTATCAGAAGAATGACCATGCCAATCTGGTTCATAAGAAGTTCACCTACTTTGCGGAAGTGCTGAGAAGAGAAATTCAGGTAGATGTGGAGGAAGTAGCAGACGATGAACGTTCTTTCCATCGGATCGCTCAGAAGACGGGGATGGAGGTGGAAGAAATCAGCAGGTTAATCCGCAAAATCAGACCGGTGATTTATGGAGGACGTGTTCTTTCCGGCGAAGAAATGAAGGGATTTATTGATAAAATGAATGAAATAATCAATCATATTTAAAGAAGATATTTATGGAAGAGAATACAGAACAACGAGTGGATTTAACTCTCTTTTCCGAGAAGATACAGGAATTGAAGGATCAGATTGCTTCCGTTATTGTTGGTCAGGAACAGACGGTGGACTTGGTGCTGGCAGCCATCCTAGCCAATGGTCACGTACTGATAGAAGGCGTGCCGGGAGTTGCAAAGACATTGCTTGCCCGATTGACGGCTCGTCTGATCGATGCGGACTTCAGCCGTATCCAGTTTACGCC
>OGXG01001729.1_pt1 | contig 10522 bp, 8 predicted proteins | sample 1576251 | NCBI WGS metagenome assembly OGXG01 (sample SAMEA3541533, study PRJEB24748) | human gut metagenome | biome: human gut; feature: human-associated habitat; material: faeces | place: China | collected 2012
AGTATTTCTTTGTAGCTGTTTTGAAAAAGGAGTGTAATAAGAGCAAAAACCAGTACACTACAATTGAATTTTTACCAAGAAACATCAGAAACTTGTATTTTTTTACTATATTGCCTATATACAATACCATGATAGCGCCTGTTATTGAGAAGTATATAAAAAAGATTGCATATTTAAGATTAAAATGAGGGAAATGCGTATAATAAGGTATAGCTTTACCAAAGATAGAAAAAGCTGTTATACCAATTATATACAATATACATGCTACTATTCCGTATAACTTGATATTGTTCTTTAATATAGCTAACCTTTTAAAAGTAAAACCTATCCATAGAAACAAAAGGTTCACAAGAGCATTATGCCAATGAAGCCAATTGTATGAATGAAAATGACTAGTGTTAAGACTTACTGCTATCAAAAATGGCACAAATACCAAGAAAAACTGGTACGTTTTCTTCTGACTTATCTTAATTATGATCCACAACAATATTTTAGTAATAAAAAGTGCACTTAAGAACCAATAAAGCTCTGCCAAAAAAAAGATCCTCTTCCCCAAAACTGTTACAAAAAAGAATTCTTCATCGTTTATAACCCAACAAACGAATTGATTTACCAAACTAAAGAATAGTAATGGCACTAATATTGATTTTACATTTGAATATAGGTCTATTAAAAGATGAACAATAACCTGTTATAAAGAAAAATGCCTGCATGAAATAAGGTACGTATAAGATATCCCATTGAGTTATGTATTCTATATTTTCAACAGATATTATTTCTTTCGCCATATTAACAATATGATGAAAGACAAGAAAAATAACAAGTACCCCTTTGGTAATATCAACAAATGGAAGTCTTTCTTTCTGTGGAATAATTATATCAGTTGCCACAATTCTAAATTTTATTTTTACATTTTTTTATTATATGGCATATTCTGACTACATTATCAAGGCTAAGATCTGCATACAAAGGAATTGTAAGGACACGTTTGCTAATATGTAAAGCGATGGGAGTTTGATAAACATCAAAACGTCCATGATAACAATCGAAAGCATTTGTAAGCGGATAAAAATACTTACGTGCATGTATATCGTTATTAGCAAGTGAGTCGAATATTTCATTTCGAGTACATCCGAAAACCTTTTCGTCAACGACTATTGGAAAATATGCATAATTAGGCTGTACACCATCTTGAATTGGCGGCAACAGAATGCCATCTATATTTGACAGATTATCACGATAACATTCAACCACAGCCTTACGCTTTTCTATCTCTGCATCAACATGACGTAAGTTACACAATCCCATGGCTGCCACAAACTCGTTCATCTTTGCATTGGAGCCTTTACCATCTACAGTTTCAGCATCTTTTATACCAAAGTCTCGAAGCTTATAAAGTTCATGTCCAAGTTCTTTATCATGATAGCAAACCGCTCCTCCCTCAATAGTATTGTAAACTTTGGTTGCATGAAAACTAAACATGGATGCATCTCCAAAGCTACCAATGCCTCGGTCCTTATAACGAACACCAAATGTATGAGCCGCATCATAAATGACTTTTAAGCCGTATTTCTTAGCAATACGCTCAATTTCTTCCACATTACAAACATTTCCATAAACATGAACAGGCACTATAGCAGTAGTCTTATCTGTAATTAACGCTTCTATCTTTGTTACGTCTATACAATAATCGTTTGGATCGATATCACAAAAGACAGGAGTTAAGTGATTACGAACAATTGCATGTGTGGTAGAAGCAAATGTAAAAGGGGTAGTTATCACCTCTCCTGAAAGATTCATAGCTTGTAATGTAAGTTCCAAAGCATTATGCCCATTAGTAAAAAGTGATATGTTATCAACGGAAAGATATTCTTTCAATTGTGCTTCAAGAAGGTTATGCTTTGGTCCCATATTAGTTAGCCAATGACTCTCCCAAATATCCTTAATTTCATTAATGTATTCCTCATAAGGAGGCATTGAGGTTTGGGTTACTAAAATCTTCTTCATATAATTATATGTAGTTTATTATTCTTTTTATTTTTCTCCTATTCTCGTATAACTAAATCCCATCTCTTCCAACTCTGCACGATTCCAAATGTTACGTCCATCTACAATATACTTATCAGTCATCACCTTCTGGATCACGTTCCAAGTGGGTAAACGGAATTGTCTCCATTCAGTCATAAGAAGCAACGCATCAGCACCATTAGCACAGTCATACAAATTATCAGTATAGACTACAACCTCACCAATACGACGCTTACATTCGGGCATAGCAATAGGGTCAAATACTCTCACAATAGCTCCATCCTTTAATAACTTATCAATTACGACTAAAGCAGGAGCTTCACGCATATCATCGGTATCAGGTTTGAAAGCAAGACCTAGTAAAGCAATAGTCTTACCTTTTGCACCACCCATCAAACAAATAAGCTTATCATAAACAATACTCTTCTGACGATCGTTAACACGTTCCACAGCTTCAATTACCTCCATATGGTAGCCATTGTCAATACCTGTATGCACCAATGCTTTCACATCTTTCGGAAAACAGCTACCACCATATCCACAACCTGCATAAAGGAATTTCTGACCAATACGCACATCAGCTCCAATGCCTTTACGTACATAATCTACGTTAGCTCCTACTCGTTCACACAAATTAGCTATATCATTCATAAAACTAATACGGGTAGCCAACATCGCATTCGCTGCGTATTTAGTCATCTCAGCACTAGGAATATCCATAAAGATCACACGGAAGTTCTGGAGCAAGAAAGGTTGATAGAGCTTAGTCATCACCTCTTCGGCCTTCTTGCTCTCAATACCTACTACCACCCGGTCAGGACTCATAAAGTCTTTAATAGCAGCACCTTCTTTCAAGAATTCGGGATTACTAGCCACATCGAAAGGTACATCCACCCCACGCTTGTCTAATTCCTCTTGAATGACAGCTTTCACCTTTTGAGCAGTACCTACAGGTACAGTTGATTTAGTCACTAAAATTGTATACTTTTTAATATTTTGTCCAAATTGACGAGCGACAGCAAGTACATACTTCAGATCGGCACTACCATCCTCATCAGGTGGAGTTCCTACAGCAGAAAAGACTACTTCTACATCATTCAAGACTTCGGTCAAGTTTGTCGTGAAATTTAGTCGCCCATAACTTACATTCCGCTTCACTAGCTCTTCCAAACCCGGTTCATAAATAGGCATTTCTCCAGCTTTCAGTTTGTTTATTTTATTTGCGTCTACATCCACGCAAGTCACAGTGGCACCCATTTCTGCAAAACAAGTACCGGACACCAAGCCAACATAGCCTGTGCCTACAATTGCTATATTCATATACTATTATTGTTGAGTACTTACTTTATCCTTCCTTCACTTTGCGTTCTCCATAGCCGTAACCATAACCATAACGCTTACCATAACCATAGTATTTGCCATATTTACCGTAACCGTAGTAATAACCATATTTCTTCTTTTGGAGATCAAGACCATTAATAACAGTACAGATATTGGGAAGCTTATTATCAGCAGCCAATTCATTAATCAAGGTAAACTCTGCTTTTCGGCTATAATCAGCACGACATACATAAACAGACAAGTCAGCAACACGACCTACAAGCAAAGTATCAGTAACCATACCAGCAGGGGCAGTATCCAAAATTACATAGTCAAAGTTCTTTTTCAATGTTTCAATCGCTTTATCTAAACCATCACGAGCCAGTAATTCCGTAGGATTAGGTGGTACTGTTCCGCCAGGAAGAATATATAAATTCTTACTAACATCCGAAGGTTGAACGAAATCCATTAGATTCTTCTCCGGATTCGACAGGTATTGAGTAATTCCTTGCTCCTTTCGGGGGATATTAAAAATTTTATTCAAACCGGGTTTACGAATATCAAGCCCTACAATTACTACCCTCTTTCCTAACAAAGACAGACTAATTGCAAGGTTTGAAGAAATAAAAGACTTGCCCTCACCACTAACTGTCGAAGTCACTAAAATTACTTTCTGATCATTCTCAAGCATAAACTGAAGGTTAGTACGGATATGACGGAAAGTCTCACTCATTAATGTATTCTGATTCTCAAACACAGCAATAGAACCTGCTTTCTCGTCGGTTAACGGTACATCACCGACAATAGGTAACCTTGTTAATTTTTCAACATCGCCGCGTCCCTCTATCTTGAATTTAGTCAGACCGATCAGGAAAATGATACCAATAGGTAATCCTAGTCCCACAACCAAAGCAATCATGTAAATTGTTTTAGGTTTAGGAGAAACCGGACCTCCTTCAGCTGCAGGCTCATCTATAATCTTAGCATTATTTGCAGTAGCAGCTAATGTTATAGCATTCTCTTCACGTTTCTGCAAAAGCATCAAATAAAGCCCTGCCTTGATTTCCTGTTGACGTGCAATACTTACATATTGACGTTCCTGTCCTGGAGCATCGCTGATACGACGGGAAAAGCGACTTGCCTCACGGTCCAAATCTGCCTTCACAATAAGTAAGCCCTGCAAAGTTCCATTAATAGCAGCCTGCACATTTGCCTTCATAGCACGAATACTCATATCCAAATTCACAATCATCGGATTACTCTCTGTAGAAGTACGAAGCAAACGTTTACGTTCAATGACAAGTTCATTATAACGTTCCAATTGAGTAGCCAATCCATTATCTGTTAAACCAATGTTGCTAGGAAGCACTTCATACTCATTAGACGGATTATTGATATATTTAGCAAGATCACGAACTAAATTAATCTGTGTCCCATTTTCCACCCGCTTCTTTTCATATTCTGCATTTCCAGATACAGCCAACTGAGCATCACTGCTAATATCCGTTAAACCCGCGTTTCTTTTAAACGCCTCCAACTTATCCTCTGTACTACCTAATTCTTCATCAATAATCTGAATACGTTCATTTATAAATTCTCTTGTTTTTTCAGCAACCTCATTTTTATCATTATTCGTATTTCGGTTATACATCTCCATCAATTTATTGATAAAATCTTGAGCGCGCTGTATATTTGTATTCATTAGCGATACTACAGCTACAGAAGTTGCTTTAGAAGTTGGAACTATACTTAATGCCCATTGATATCCCTTTGCCACCCCAAATGGCTGACTAACTATAGCACTGATATTTCGTGTAACATTCTGCCCTTCTATCTTCCCATTTGATAAAGAATCTTTCAATGCAAACCCAAATGTACCTACATCTGTAGGCAACACCGCTGGAAGTTTATCAAAATGTTTATTATACTCATTCAAACCCACTTTTAAATTTACATCCAAACCACCTTCCTGCGTAAGCTTCATATCAATCATAGCTACACCCGGCAAATTATCTGCCTCCTGTGCTGTCAAATTCACAATTATCGGAGAGGTTTTATACAACTCTTTTTTAGGAAATTCATCCTCATCATAGTAAGTAATATAAAGTTCCAAATTATTAACGACTTCTTTTAGTATCGTTTTGGATCGCAATACTTCAATTTCATTATCAATGCTCTGCGTAGAAGTGATCATTCCGCCTATTCCCAAATTCTCTAAATCAGAAGTAGAACCACCTCCACCGTTCTTATCATCTTTTATCATAATAGAAGCAGAGACTTGATACACCGGGGTCTGAAAATGTAAATACACCCAAGCACCAATTAGGCAAACCAAAACGGAAGTCACAAACCAAGGCCAATGAATTATATACCTAAAGAGAAGTTCCTGATAGTTAACTTTCTCTTCGTCCAGTTCACTCATATTATTGTCATACGAATTTTCTTTCATTACTGTTCGCTTATTGTAGATTATTTTAATATTGTTACTAAAAGAGTGGCTAATGAAACCAAAATAGAAACGCCAGAGAACCACAATCCTGTACTAGTTCCTATATCCGAATTCTTAGCCTTAGTCTTATTAGGTGTCACATAAATTATATCATTCTGCTGTAACTGATAATAAGGAGACAGTACCGTTTCAGCCTTATTCAAGTCCATAGTAATAATTTCCTGCTTGTTATCTTGCCCTGTCCGGATTAATTTCACATTATCACGCATACCATAAATAGTCAAATCACCTGCCATAGCGAGTGCTTCCAACAAATTAATCTTCTCGTTAGAGACTACAAAGCTTCCTGGCTTAGTAACCTCTCCCAATACCGAAATCCGATAATTAACAATACGCACAGTTACAAGTGGCGCTTCTTTCAAATAAACCTTCAACTTATCTATAATCAGATTTTCTATTTCCAGTTTAGTCAATCCACCTACATGAATCTCGCCCAACACCGGAAAGTTGATATTCCCCTGATTATCCACCAAATATTGCTGCAGAGCAGATGATGCGTTTCCTTGTCCTACCATCTTTCCCTCTGTTCCATTAGCAGTACCCGAATTTACCAGATTGAAAGGTGCAGCCAGTTCCGGAGTAGAACAAGATACGGCAATCGTCAACAAATCCTTGGGCATAACCTTCACACCTGTCTGACGAACACTCTGTTCTGTATCATTCACAAAAGCCGTATCCTGCAAATAAGGCACTTTCTTATATGATTGGCAGGATACCAGCAAAAAAGCAAGTAACGCACCCAAAGTCAATCGTTTCAGTTTTCTCATAACCACCTACTCATGTAATTTTACAACTATTGATTTAATTTTTATTCAAATTCCAACTCTTCACCTAATAAGCCTCTTTATCCCCGCGGATTACATTATACACAGTCTTATACATGATATATAAATCCAAAAGAAACGTCCAATGCTCAATATACCAGATGTCACGTTGCACACGTCCTTCCATCTGCCAAAGCTCCTTCGTTTCTCCACGGAAACCTGTCACTTGTGCCCAACCTGTAATACCAGGCTTTACAAAATGACGAACCATATATTTATTTATTAAATGAGAATATTCTTCTGTGTGCTTCAACATGTGCGGACGGGGACCCACTAAAGACATGTCCCCTTTCAGGACATTAATAAATTGAGGAAGTTCATCCACATTCGTCTTACGAATCAGATCACCGATTCGGGTTTTACGAGGATCATGTTCTGTAGCTTGTAATGTATCACATTGAGCATTTACCCGCATTGAACGAAACTTATAGCACCAGAATTCACGACCATCCTCCCCGCTTCGTTTCTGTTTGAAAAAGACAGGTCCAGGTGAACTTATCTTTATAGCCAGTCCCACAATGACATATATAATCGGGAAAAGGATACAAAGAAACAGTAGCGAGCAAATAATATCAAAGCCACGTTTCATCATACGGTTCTCCAATAACTCAAGTGGCTCACGACGGATAGAAAGTACCGGGACATTACCTAACATTTCAAAATACATTCTCCGTTTCAGATAGTTCCGGACATTGGGAACGCTGAAGAAGCGAATCAGATGATTCTCACAATAGTTGATAATCGGCACTATTTCAGCACTACGGGCGGAAGGAAGACTACAATAAAGCTGATCCACCTTTCCCGCATTACGAGTCAAATAATCAACAGCTTCACACGGCTGTCCCAAATAAGCTATGTTCATAGGATAGCGGTCTGACGGAAAATCTTCAAAATATCCCAATACACGATACCCGGATGTCGGATCATCCGTCATGGAATGATAAAGTTCCTGCATATTTTCATGGCTACCCACCAGTACTACCTTTCGGACATTTTCCCCACTTTTGCGATAAAGCTCCAGAATAGATCGGAACGTCAGACGATAGGAAATGATAACGATAATGAGAACTATATAAAATACCCCCAACTGACGCAGATTGACACATTCAAAATGGAATATGTATGAAAGCCCAAAGACTATCAAGACAAAAGGAATCATATTCCGGGCCACCCGAAGCATAATTTGTTCCGGGCGGACCACCGGACGATGAAGGATCACTCCTGAACGGATGTTGCAAACCAGATAACATAAAGTCATCAGAGCCATGTTCTGGAGAAGAGGCATTGAATACTCAAATAGAGACCGGTTTTCCCAGATCGAAGTAAACATCCATAACAGCAAGTTCAATAAGATGATGTCCCCTAGAAGGACAAACGATTTTAGGACTTTATTGAAACGTTGGACTTCCTGCATTATTTTATTATCAACTGATTAAATTTCTTTCCCATCACCCGTGTTTCTCACGATAATCAATATAACGGTCGACCCATTCAATTGCTTTGGCTCGAAATTCCTCTTTGGTATGACAGTCATAGAAGTAAGCCAAAAGACGGGTGAAATGGCTTAAACGAACGTCTCCCCTTTTATAACCTTTGCATAGTAGACAGCTTTGCCCAAGCCTATTTCAGCGCACATGGGAGCTATCTTCACACCTGCTTTCTTAAACTGCTCGGCGATGAAAAGACCGAGTGCTACATGAGAGTACTTTTTCATTTTTGTAATTCTGTTAATTGTTAAAGTTATTAAATAATACATGATTCTACCTATAACTGTTCTGATATGTCAGAACAGTTGATTTAAAAGCTATTCCTACCTTCGCCCCGCGTTTTGAAAATTCAAGGCGATAATCAAATAATTAGATACGTTATGACAAACGATTTTAGAATGTCTTATTTCATGCCTCCCATTGCGCCCATTAAAGACGAACACGGACAATTAGTTACTCCTCCTACGCTTATTCCCTGCTGCGAAGTCTCCGTAGAGCAAGTCTTTCAAATGATTACCTGCAACGAGAATCTCAAAGTTCTGACCGAACAAGTACGCAACTCCGAAGATATACGGACGGCAAAAGCATCACTATTACCATACGTGACTCCCTGTGGTACATTCTCGCGTCGCAGCAGCAAATGCCTCATAGATCCTTCCCTCCTAACAGTAGTAGATATAGACTATCTCACCTCCTATCAGGAAGCAGTGGAGATGCGTAAGACGTTGTTCAATGATCCTCTCCTCCACCCTGTGCTCACGTTTATCAGTCCTAGCGGACGAGGCGTAAAAGCCTTCATACCCTATAATCATTTACCCATGGCCGATGACGCAAACTGTATTACGGAAAAAATGAAGTTAGCAATGTTATACACTGTGATGATCTATGGTACAGGAACACCTCCTCCTTTCGGAGAAAAGAAAAAAGGCGTGGACTTTTCCGGTAAAGACATTGTGAGATCCTGCTTCCTTTGCCATGACCCGGGAGCATTATTTAGAGCCACCAACGAATAACCATAAATCATAAATCATAAATTATAAATCATAAATCAAAATAATGACTGATATTGAATCTTTACGCCGCCTCACTGAAGCGGTTGAAACTGCAGGAGCGGATATTGCTCCTACCTATGCTGAATATGTACAACTGGCGTTTGCCATCGCAACGGATTGCGGAGAAGCGGGACGCGAGTTTTTCCACCGTTTGTGCCGGACATCCGCAAAGTACCAACGTGAACATGCCGAACGGATATTCTCCAATGCTCTCACTACCCGGCATGGGGAAGTACACCTGGGTACGGCTTTCCATCTTGCCGAAATGGCAAATGTGAAACTCTGTAATACGGAAGTTATGAACAACCGTAGAAATACAGAAAATACGGAAAATACACCATCCAAAGTTCTCACACACGCACACGTATATAATAAGGTGGAGAATGACGAACCGGACGAATCCGAAGAGCTGCTGAACGGTAGTGACCCGAACCAGCCATTGCCTACTTTCCCCGAAGCGGACTGGCCGAAAATCCTCTTGCTCATCATGAGCTATGCCACCAGCCCTACCCAGCGTGACGTCATGCTGCTCGGAGCATTGACTGCCATAGGTGCCAGCATGGAACGATATGTGAGATGTCCATACGCCGGCAAACTCCAGTCTCCTTGCCTGCAAAGTTTCATCGTGGCTCCTTCTGCCTCGGGTAAGGGAATTCTTTCGCTTATCCGTCTGCTCGTCGAACCTATCCATGACGAGATCCGCCAGCAAGTAGCGACAGAGGTCAAGGCTTACAAAAAAGAGAAAGCCGCCTACGACGTCATGGGAAAAGAGCGTAGCAAAGTGGAAGCTCCCCAAATGCCCAAAAACAGAATGTTTCTCATCTCTGGCAATAACACCGGAACAGGTATTCTGCAAAATATCATGGATGCCAACGGCACAGGACTTATCTGCGAAACGGAAGCAGATACTATTTCTGCTGCCATCGGCTCGGAATACGGACACTGGAGCGACACGCTCCGCAAAGCGTTCGACCATGACCGTTTGTCGTACAACCGGCGTACCGACCAGGAATACCGGGAAGTAAAGAAAAGCTATCTGTCCGTCCTGCTTTCCGGTACGCCCGCACAAGTGAAACCACTTATTCCCTCGACAGAGAACGGTCTTTTCTCGCGCCAGCTGTTTTATTATATGCACGGTATATGGACATGGATCAACCAGTTTGAAAGTGGCGAAACCGATCTGGAAGCCATCTTCACAGGCATAGGCCTGGAATGGAAAAAGCAACTGGACCTGATGAAAGCACACGGGCTTCATACGCTCCGGCTCACTGATGAGCAAAAGCAAGAGTTCAATGCCCTCTT
>OGXG01001736.1_pt1 | contig 10498 bp, 7 predicted proteins | sample 1576251 | NCBI WGS metagenome assembly OGXG01 (sample SAMEA3541533, study PRJEB24748) | human gut metagenome | biome: human gut; feature: human-associated habitat; material: faeces | place: China | collected 2012
AGTGGTGCAGCTTCAAGCGGTTTTCCTCGGCGAAGTCACGCACTTCCTCCAGAGTCTTTCCCTCATCACGCAGGTCCGCCAGCTTATCCATAAAGAGACCGTAACCGGAGGAGGCCCCCAGGGAATCCACCACATAGATCTTGCGGTCTGGATATTTCTCCGCCAGCTCCTCCGCCGCGATGCGGGCGGAATTGACCGAGCCGGAAAGGCCGGAAGACAGGCTGACATGCAGGATATCCTTGCCCTCCTTGAGGAAGCCCTCGAAGTAGGCCACGAATTCATCCACATTCACCTGAGAAGTCTTGGTCATTTCACCGGCCGCCATGCGGGCGTAAAACTCATCAAACGGCACACTTTGCCCTAGGTCGTCGGGGTAGCTCTTATCCCCTAGCGTATAGTGGAAACAGATATAGTGAATATTACGGCTTTCAAAGTACTCCTTGGAAAGATCCGCGGTGGAGCAGCAGCTCAGAATGTATTCGGACATCAGTTTACCTCCTTTATTTTCGGCACCCTCAATCTTATACATCATGGCATCCATTTCAGCAAAACTCATAACACCTGTTACAACATTGCTTCTGATCATAAAAGGAGGTACACAGTAAGTAAAACCTCTGTTTATCATGAAGTCACGTGCATAGGAAATTACTGCTGAGTGAAGTCTTGCGATATCTCCCATTAAATAGTAGAAACCATTTCCCGCAACACGTCTTGCACTGTCAAGATCGATTCCATCAAAACTTTCCATGATTTCTGTATGATATGGCACTTCAAAATCCGGAACAACCGGTTCACCAAACTTCTCGATTTCTACGTTCTCGCTGTCATCTTTACCGATCGGTACAGATGGATCAATGATATTCGGAATTACCATCATATCTTTGAGAAGTTCTTCCTCTACCTCTTTCTCTCTTGTGGAAAGTTCTTCAATACGGGTTCCGGAAGCAGCTACCTGTTTCTTTACTTCTTCAGCTTCTTCTTTCTTTCCCTGTGCCATCAGTGCACCGATCTGTTTGGAAATTTTATTTCTCTCTGCACGAAGAGCTTCTACTTCCTGTTTGATCTCACGGTTTTCTTTATCCAGTTCAATGACCTCATCAACTAACGGTAATTTACGATCCTGGAATTTGTTTTTGATGTTCTGTTTTACTACATCTGGATTTTCTCTTAAAAATTTAATATCTAACATTTTTTCCTCCAATTATTTATTGATACATTTTTCTAATGTCAATTTTTCCTCATTTGATAATGCTACTTTTGAAGCACCATTTCTAATTTCTTTTGCATAGACATAAGTTGCATTCTGACTGCTCATTCCATTTAAAAGTGTTCCATTATTATTATGGTCAAGTAATGCGATTACAAAGCTTGTTTCTCCACCCATATCAGAAAATGCATTATATTTATAGACTTCCATCTTAGAAAAACTACTCTTATGCTCTTCGTCAATTCTCTGTATTTCCTGTTCAAGAAAGTCTTGTTCCACAATGATCTCATTTAATTTATCAAATCTTTTAACGATACTTTCCTCTAACGATTTTCCATCTTTCCCAGATAAAAACTTTTCATATCGTTTTTTTAATTTCCCAACTTTTACTAAAGCAACAATCACAAGAATCAGTGCTAAAAATAATGCTGCTGCAAGACCAATCACTACATATTCCATGCCTACACTGTTAAAAAAATCTGTCATCTTATGTTCCTCCTAAATTGATCTGATCATATCCACGATACGTTCTAACTCATCGCGTGAATAATACTCAATTTCTATTTTTCCTTTATTATTCTTCTTATTTTTGATACTGACTTTACTTCCTAAAATCTGTTTCATAGATTCTTCTAATTCAGTGTAAAGGAAATCATGAACATCTTTTTCTTCTTTTTTATTTTTTTTGATTTTCTTCAGATCTTTTACCAGCTTTTCAATGTCTCTAACACTTAATTTTTCATCAAAAACTTTCTGAGCAATTTCATATTGTTTATCCTTATTTGAGATTGCTAATAAAGCTCTTGCATGTCCTGTGCTGATCATCTCTTCCTCTAGCATCTTCTGTACTCTTGGATCTAGTTTTAAAAGTCTTAATGAGTTGGTAATTGATGCACGACTCTTACTTACTTTCGTCGCAACTTCATCCTGTTTTAATTCAAATTCTTCCATCAATCGCTTATAAGCCATTGCTTCTTCGATTGGATTTAAGTTATCTCTCTGAATGTTTTCAATCAGTGCAATTTCTACAATTTCATTTTCATTGTATTTTCTGATCATAACTGGAACTTCATTCAATCCTGCCTGTTTTGCAGCTCTCCATCTTCTCTCCCCTGCAATGATCTCATAGAAATCATCCTTTGGAGTAACGAGGATTGGCTGTAACATTCCATACTGTTTAATAGAATCTGCAAGTTCCTGCAACGTATCCTCATCAAACTGATTTCTTGGTTGATCTGGATTCGGCTCAATCTTATCGACTGGCAAAGTAAGTTCCTTTTTCGTTTCTTCTTTTTTCTTTGTTTTCGACGATCTCGAAACTTTTTTCTTTACCTGCTCAACGTCTTCTTCGTCAACGATTGGTGTTTTTGGAATCAGCGTATTTAAACCTCTTCCAAGTCCCATTTTTTTTGCTGACATTAATTTTCACCTCCATTTTCGATAACTTCTTCTGCCAGAAGGTCGTAACTTTCTGCTCCTGAAGAACGAGGGTCATACAAATTGATTGGAAGTCCATGACTTGGTGCTTCTGCCAGACGTACATTTCTTGGGATGATCGTTTTGTAAATATTCTGATTCAAATATGATTTTACATTCTCAACAACCTGCAATGACAGATTTGTTCTGGCATCATACATTGTAAATACAACACCCTCTATTGTAAGATCTGGATTCAAACTCTTCTGAATCAATTCAATCGTATAAATCAACTGAGTTAATCCATCTAATGCATAAAATTCACATTGAATTGGAACGATCACTGTATTCGCTGCTGTCATCGCATTAACCGTTAGCATTCCCAATGCTGGCGGACAGTCAATAATTATGAAATCATATTGTTTCTTTACTTTCTCAAGATTATGTTTCATGATGAACTGCATCTTATCAACGGTCATCAATTCGATCTCGGCTCCGGCCAGATTTCGATTTGCTGGAAGTAAGGATAAATTATCAAACAAGTCTTTAACGATACAATTCTGTATCTTCTCTTCTCCTGTGATCACCTCATAAGTTGTCTTATCCAGCTCGTTTTTTTCTAATCCCAAGCCACTGGTGGTATTCCCCTGTGGGTCCATATCAACGAGTAAAGTCTTTTTTCCTCTTGCAGCTAATGCTGCCGAAAGATTTACCGCTGTCGTTGTCTTCCCAACTCCACCTTTCTGGTTGGCAATTGCAATAATTCTTCCCATTTTTTTCTCCTTTTGAACAATATTATAACACTAATTATTTTTCATTGCTACATGTTTCACGTGAAACATTTATTAATTTTTGTGCAATTTCGCTTTTATAACTATTACGATTCTTTTCGTTTTTATATTAAATGTTTCACGTGAAACATTTATTAAATAATCAATGCATACTACTATTTTTCAAGAAGAAAAATGGAGTGTCTTCACAAATAAGAACACTCCATAATTCCACATATTTTTTAAAATCTTATCATCTGCTATTTATTTACTCAAATTTGATTTTATTACATTTGTTCAGGACACTGAATTCCTAACAGATCCAAACCATCTTTAATTACTTGTTTTGCTAAGATCACAATCTTAACTCTCGCTTCTTTTAACTTCTGATCTTCCACATTACACTGGTTTTCATGATAGAAACGATTAAAACTTTGAGCTACTCCCATTACATATCTTGAGATCACAGATGGTTCTAATCTATCTGCTGCCACCTTAATCACTTCAGGGAATCTTTCAATCTCTTTTAATAATGCAACAGATGTTTCATCTGTTACTAAAGATGGATCGATCTCTCCAACTTCTGTGATTCCTGTTTTTCTTAATACACTTGCCGCACGTGCATATGTGTACTGAACATAAGGACCTGTTTCCCCATCAAAGCTGTGTATCTTCTCCCATGTAAATGTTACATCTTTAATTCTCTGATTATATAGGTCATTAAAGATAATTGCTCCGATTCCAACTTTCTGTGCAACATCCTCTTTATCCTTCAGATCTGGATTCTTCTCTGCAATAATTTCTCTGATCTTAGATACTGATTCTTTTAAGATATCTTCTGCATATACGATGTTACCACTTCTTGTAGAAAGTTTTCCACCTTCTAAACTTACTAATCCATAAGGTACATGAATTAAGTTTTCTTTAGCCCATTCATATCCCATTAACTCAACAACTTTAAATACTTGAGCAAAATGTAATTTCTGCTCTAATCCTGTAACATAAATACATTTATCAAAGTTATATTCTTTCTTACGATAAAAAATAGCAGCAAGATCACGAGTTGCATAAATACTGCTTCCGTCTTTCTTCATAACCAGACAAGGAGCCATATCATATTCATCAAGATCAACGATCATTGCTCCTTCACTTTCTTTTAGCAGATTCTTTTCTTTTAATTCTTCTACAACTGCTGCTGTCTTATCACGATAGAAACTTTCTCCTGTATAATGATCAAAATCCATATTCAGCATCTTATAAATTCTCTTATATTCTACCATACTGATATCTTTGAACCATTCCCAGATAGATAAAGCTTCTTCATCTCCTTGTTCCATCTTCGCAAACCATTCACGTGCCTGATCATTTAATGTATCATCTTTCTCTGCTTCCTCATGGAATTTTACGTAGATTCTTAATAACTCTGGAATACCTTTTTCTTCTACAGCTTCTTTACTGCCCCATTTTTTATATGCAACGATCAGTTTACCAAACTGTGTTCCCCAATCACCTAAGTGATTAATTCTTTCTACCTTATATCCAAGCTTATCAAAAATATGATATAAAGAGTTTCCAATAATCGTTGTTCTTAAATGTCCAACGTGGAAGTTTTTTGCAATGTTTGGAGAAGAATAATCGATACATACTGTTTTTCCTTTTCCAATTTCCTGTGCACCATAAGTACCGTTTACCTTTGCCAGTACTTCTTTTACATAATTCTCTTTATTCAAGAAGAAGTTTACATATGGTCCCATTGCTTCTACTTTTGATACATCTTCACTTGCAGGAATCTTTTCTGCAATCTCTGTTGCGATCATATTCGGAGCTTTACGAAATACTTTTGCTAACTGAAAACATGGAAATGCAAAATCTCCCATATCATCTTTTGGTGGTATTTCAAGAATCCCATCAATTTTTTCTTTATCTAATTCTTCAATTGTTTGATCTAGTAGATCAATAACTTTATTTCTCATAATCTTCCCTTTCTACATCTCTATCATAGTCTGGATCACCACTGCATTTGTTTTCCATCGTTCAATAGAAAATTCTTTTGTTAGTTTATTTTCTAAAACAGAACGCTTCTCATAGAAATCTTTTGCATTTTTTATAACTTTTGGTTTCGCTTCAATATTAATTAATATTTTATACTCATCAATATTCATTTCAAAATTAAGAACAAAAACACCTATCTCATTTAAAAGACTCTCCAACACTGCCTGAAAACCTTTTAAAAATGAAAATGTCATGCATACTTTTGAGCTCTCTGATGAATCCTGATAATTGATACGTTGTGTTGGATAAAGTTTCTTAACATATCCCATCAACTGTTCAAATGCTGGAACAAACAATATTTTCTGATCTTCCCTTTCCACAAATTCTTCTGCAAAAAGGCAAGTCTCTTCCAGTCCCTTCTGGTAATCATGTAATTTTGTTATCTTTTCTTCTTTTTCACGCAGGATCATCTGAAATTCATGAATCTCTTTCTCAATCTGAATCATATCCTCAGAAACAGGCTGCTTCTCCTCCTCAATCTCCAGTGGAAGCGGAGAAAATACCTTTCGGATCTGATAAATCTTCTGCTGATTATTGATCGCACCTTCTTTTTCATTCTTCTCCTGAATCATATCCTGCATCTTATGATTCAGTTGATTTCGATCAGTTTTCAATTCCTGAATCTGTTCTTCCAAATAGTCATATAACTGATCGATCAGGTGACTTTTATCTTTGTTTTTTTCCATAATTTTCCCACTTTCTTTTTATCATAAACGATAAGGAAAAGAAATGAAAGTATAAACTTCTAGCAAATCGGTTCTTTTGTCGGCAATCCTGCTTTTCTCGGAAAACGTTTTGGTGTTGCTTTTGTCTTATGAATCTTTAAGATCGTTCTCGCCATATCCGTATCCGGAATCTCAAAAGAAATAATATCCTCAATGCTGCCGCCTAAAATTTTCACTGCTTTCTTTGAATTTGCTGCTTCCTCTTTAATATCTCCTGATTTATATGGCAGAAAATATCCATCCTCTTTTACATAAGGAAGACAATATTCTGATAAAACTGTCAGATTGGCAACAGCCCTTGAAACAACATAATCAAATTGTTCTCTATATTCCTTTTGTTTTGCAAAATCTTCCGCTCTTCCATGAATTGCTGTAATCTTTTCAAGTCCAAGTGCTTCTATCACTTCATTTAAGAATTTAATACGCTTATTTAAAGAATCCAGTAACACGATCTCTAATTCTGGAAATGCGATCTTTAATGGAATTCCTGGAAATCCCGCACCTGTTCCAATATCAAGAATTTTCAGCAAGAACAAGGAGCAGACTGTCCACGAAATGTTTTGTGATCACATCTGAAAGCTCCGTGATCGCCGTAAGATTCATCACTTTATTCTTCTCAACAAGCATCTCATAGTATGTTTCAAACTGCTCTAACTGATGATCGCTCAATTTAATTCCAAATGCAGCTGCTTTTTCTCTTAATCTCTCCATCTATTATCTCCTGTGGTGCATCTGTTCCAGATAAATCAGTAATACAGAAATATCCGCTGGTGATACTCCTGAAATTCTAGATGCCTGTCCGATGGAAGATGGGCGGATCTTTGATAACTTTTGTTTCGCTTCAATTCGTAAGCTTCCAACATCTTCGTAATCAATATCTTCCGGAATTCTCTTCTTTTCCATCTTCTTAAACTGTTTTACCTGTGACAGCTGGCGTTTGATATATCCTTCATATTTAATATTAATATTTACCTGTTCCTGAACATCCAGATCATACTCTGGTCTCTCTGGATCGATTGGTGCCAAATCCATATAAGTAAGCTCCGGTCGACGGATCAGTTCTGTCATTTTAGCAGATGATTTTAATGTTGTACTTCCAAGCTCTTCAAGTAATGACTGCACATTTTTAGACGCACCCACATTAATATCCTCTAGTCGTTTCATCTCATCTTCGATCTGCTGTTCTTTTACTAATAATTTATCATATCTTTCCTGACTGATCAGTCCTGCTTCATATCCGATCTTGGTCAGACGAAGATCGGCATTATCCTGACGAAGCAACAATCGATATTCTGCTCTTGATGTCATCATACGATATGGTTCCTGTGTTTCTTTTGTTACCAGATCGTCGATCAAAACTCCAATATAAGCCTGTGAACGATCTAAAATAATTGGATCTTTTTCTTGCAGTTTGCGTGCAGCATTGATACCTGCCATCAGACCTTGTGCTGCTGCCTCTTCATATCCTGAACTTCCATTAAACTGCCCACCAGAAAATAGCCCGTCAATCTCTTTAAATTCCAATGAAGCTTTTAGCTGTGTCGCATCAATACAATCATATTCAATTGCATAAGCATTTCTCACAATCTTAGCATTCTCTAATCCTGGCACACTGTGATACATCTTATACTGTACATCTTCCGGCAACGAGCTTGACATACCACCAACATACATCTCATTCGTGTACTCGCCCTCTGGCTCAATAAATACCTGATGTCTATTCTTATCTGGGAATTTCACGATCTTATCTTCAATCGATGGGCAGTATCTAGGTCCTGTTCCTTCAATTGCACCAGAAAATAACGGTGATCTGTGAATATTTTCTTTAATGATCTCATGTGTTTCTTCCGTCGTATAAGTTAACCAACAGGAAATCTGATCTCTCTTAATATCTTCTTCCTTATTTGTAAAACTGAATGGAACAATTCTCTCGTCTCCAAACTGTTCTGCCATCTTAGAAAAATCAATCGTATTCTTATCAATTCTGGCTGGTGTCCCTGTCTTAAATCGTCTCATGGAGATTCCATGACTCTTCAGGGAATCTGTCAGGTAATTTGCTGCCTGAAGTCCATTTGGTCCTGTATGATTGCTGACTTCTCCATAAATACAGCGCGCCTTTAAATATGTTCCTGTCGTTAAGACAACAGCTTTTGCATAGTAAACAGCTCCTGAATATGTCTTAACACCTTTGATCTTCCCATCTTCAACAAGAATCTCTGTAACTTCACCCTGACGAAGTGTAAGATTTGGTGTATTTCCCATCACCTGAGTCATGGAAATAGAATACATCTTCTTATCTGCCTGTGCTCTTAAAGAATGCACTGCCGGCCCTTTCGATTTATTCAACATCTTAGACTGTAGATAAGTCTTATCAATATTTTTACCCATCTCACCGCCCAATGCATCAATTTCTTTTACCAGATGTCCTTTGGAACTTCCTCCAATATTAGGATTACATGGCATCAATGCAACACTATCCATGCTTACTGTAAAACAAATCGTTTCAAATCCCATTCTGGCTGCTGCAAGTGCAGCTTCGCATCCGGCATGACCTGCACCTACAACAATAATATCATATTTTTCTTCTAAATTATTCATCTTTATTTACCCATACAAAATTCTGCAAAAATCTCATTTACCAGATCTTCTCCCACAGATTCTCCTGTGATAAATCCTAAATGCTCATATGCATCCAAAAGATCAATGGAGAAGAAGTCTTCCGGCATTCCATCTTCAATACTCTGCAACACCATAGCAAGACTCTTTAAAGCTTCACTTACTTCTGTTTTATGTCTCATGTTCGTCAAATAAATCTCATCATTAAAGGATACATGTCCTTCAAAGAAAATATCCTGGATCAGCTGATACAATTCTTCAATTCCAGTCTGCTCTTTGGCTGAAATCTGCACAATCTGCTCAAATCCTTTTTCTTTGAGATCCGATACCTTCACCACCTGATCAAGATCTGCTTTGTTTAATAATACGATCGTCTGCTTATCTTCAATCAGCTCCATAATCTCTTCATCATCTTTTGTTAATGGATCTGAAGTATCCACAACATATAATACAAGATCCGCTTTTGTCAACAAATCTTTTGCTTTATCCACACCGATCTTCTCAATGAGATCATTCGTATCTCTGATTCCTGCTGTGTCAATGATATTCAACGGAATCCCTTTAATCTGAATAGATTCTTCTAACGTATCTCTTGTTGTTCCTGCAATATCTGTGACGATTGCTCGTTCTTCTCCAAGTAATACATTTAACACAGATGATTTTCCAGCATTCGGTTTCCCAACGATAACTGTCTGAATTCCCTCTTTCAGAATTCTTCCATTATCAGCATTCTCCAAAAACTCATTTAACTGATTTATGATCACTTCGACTTGATCTTTCAATTCATCTGAAAATCCGTCCACACTGTAATGTTCCGGATCATCTAATGCAGATTCAATAAACGCCACACTGTGAATGATCTGTTTTCGAATCTCTGTGATCTTCTTTCCTAACGCACCCTCTAACTGCTTTAAAGATGTACTCATTGCAAATTCATTCTTTGACTGAATTAGATCCATAACTGCTTCAGCCTCAGAAAGATCGATCCTTCCATTCAAAAATGCTCTCTTTGTAAATTCTCCCGGCTCAGCTGGCGTTGCTCCTGCCTTAAATACTGCTTCCAAAACCTTCTTCATAACAACCACACCACCGTGGCAGTTAATCTCAACAACATCTTCTGCTGTATAAGAATGAGGTCCTTTCATAACTAATACAATACATTCATCTAGCAATGTGCTTTCATCATAGACATGTCCATAATGTGCCGTATATGTCTTTACATCTTTGATCTTCTTATCTTTTTTCTTCGGTTTAAATACTTTTTCAATAATATCAAGTGCCTCATCTCCACTGATCCTGATAATTCCAATCCCACTGTTAGTCATTGGAGTGGCAATTGCTGCAATCGTATTTGATTTCATATAATATACCTCAAAAAAGGGCTGCCTAAATTAAGGCAGCCCTATATCTTATTTTTTAAGCATAACAACAACTTTACGATAAGGATCCTTACCTTCGCAAGTAGGTGAAGCTGAGCACCGCATCGGCGTCGGGAACGTCGATGGTGAAACTGCCGTTGTTTCCGGAAACGGTGCCGCGGGTATTGTCGCCCTCCAGCGTGACGGCGACGCCGGCCAACGGCAGTTCGTGGGAGTCGTTGACCGTACCGGTGATCGTGCGCGATCCGGCCGGAGCCTTGCGTGCCGCGGGAATCAGGGCGATCTGGCGTTCGGATATCGTGAAGTCGAGACCCGTCGGGGCGAGCATCTGGC
>OGXG01001738.1_pt1 | contig 10493 bp, 17 predicted proteins | sample 1576251 | NCBI WGS metagenome assembly OGXG01 (sample SAMEA3541533, study PRJEB24748) | human gut metagenome | biome: human gut; feature: human-associated habitat; material: faeces | place: China | collected 2012
AGTTTCGGCGGCGGTACAGGCGGTCAGGGTCAGCGCCAGCAGGCAGGCGGCAAGGCGGGAAAGACGTTTCATGAAGGGACCCTCTCCTTATAAAAGAGTCAGGAGCCGCTGGGGCCGCGGGAGCTGACGCTTGGGGGCGGTGCGATAGCCCTTTTCGGTGAGCGCCAGCGCAAGCCGATGACCCGTGAAGTAATAGGGGAGCAGACCCCTGCGGAGCCAGATGCCCTTTGGATGCTTCATGGCGGAACACTCCTTTAGTACCGTCATCGTAGCATGGAGGGGCGGCGGGTGTCAAGCGGGAAAGCGGAAAAAGAAGCGGAAGTCCGGTTTTTGGGATTGCCAGGCGGGAATTTGCAAAAATATATTGACAACTATATGTTGTTGCATTAAGATGAGAGTAACCAACAATACCTGACAGGAGCGGCAACATATAAGGAGGACAGCGATGGACTATAAGGAAAAAGTGGAGTGGCTGGGTCGCTATCAGGCGTCTGTCAGCTGCCAGCACATGCTGGAAGAAGAAATCGAGGTGCTGCGCAGCGACGCCGAGCGGGTGACGGCCTGCATGAGCGGCATGCCCGGGCGCAGCGGCCCTAACGCGGACAGGCTGCCGCGGGCCGTAGAACGTATCGAAGAAGCGCAGAAAAGGCTGGAGCAGCAGCTGGAAAGCTGCATGGAAACGCGCGCGGAAATTATGTGCGGCATCATGACGGTGCGGGATAGGCCGGGGCAGGAGGTGCTGCGCCGCCGCTATGTGATGGGGCAGAATTTTTCGGAAATCGCGGAGGCGATGGGGGTAGTTCAGCGCCGGGCGTACCAGCTGCACCGGACGGCTGTGGAGGGGATGGCCGTGCCGAAGCGGGCGTGAAAAAGATTTCAGTAAATTTCCCGAAGATTTCGCAAAATTTCATTGTATTTCACAACCAACAGTGGTAATATGATACCATCGAAACTCGTGAGAGGAAGTGATTCCTCCCGCGGGTTTTTTTATACCCATTCGGGAAAAGGAGGGATGCCGTTGTGTGAGATCAACGCGGACCATGTGCTGGACGAGCTGGCCGAGATCGCCTTTGCTGTCCCCGGCGAGGAGGGCGGTCTGCCGGTCAAGGTGGCCGACAAGCTGCGCGCGCTGGAAATGCTGTACAAGCATCTGGGCCTGGGCGACGGGGCGAAAACAGAGGGGGTGGTCATTGTGGACAGTGAAAGTTAGGAGAGAGGTGCCAAGGTGGAAGTGCGGCTGAAGGAGAAGATACCCGGCGTGTTCTGGCCCGTGCATCAGGCAATACGGCGCGGCGAGGTGACAGAGGTCGTGGCCAAGGGCGGACGCGGGTCCGGTAAGTCGAGCTATCTTTCGATGGAGCTGGTCTGGCAGCTGCTGCGCCACCCGGACTGCCACGCCGTGGTGCTGCGCAAGGTCGGCGGCACGCTGCGCAACAGCGTGTACAACCAGATCGTATGGGCCATCGGGGAGCTGGGGTGCGCGGGGTATTTCCGCTGCACGGTCAGCCCGATGGAGTGCACCTATCTGCCCACCGGGCAGAAGATCTTATTCTTCGGGACGGACGACCCGGGCAAGCTCAAGAGCTTAAAACTGCCGTTCGGCGCTGTGGGCATTTGTTGGTTTGAGGAGCTTGACCAGTTCGACGGCCCCGAGGAGGTGCGCAACGTCGAGCAGACCGTGCTGCGCGGCGGCAGCTGGACGCTGACGTTAAAGAGCTTCAACCCGCCGGCCATGGCCCGCAGCTGGGCCAACCGCTACGCGCTGGAGACCCGCCCCGGCAAGCTGGTGCACCATTCGACCTACCGCGATCTGCCGCGGGCCATGCTGGGTGAGCGGTTCTGGGCCGACGCCGAGCACCTGCAGCGGACGAACCCGGCGGCGTTCCGCCATGAGTACGGCGGCGAGGTCGTGGGCAGCGGCGCGGCGGTGTTTGCCAATTTGCAGCTGCGGGCCGTGCCGGACGACGAGCTGGAACGGTATGACCGCGTCTACTACGGCGTGGACTGGGGCTGGTACCCTGACCCGTGGGCATACAATGCTATGCACTATGACGCGGCTCGGCGAACGCTGTACATCTTTGATGAGCTGACACGGCGCAGAACCAGCAACAGAGACACGGCGCAGTTGCTTTTGGATAGAGGGCTGACGCGCGAGGACAAAGTTTGCGCAGATAGCGCCGAACCGAAATCCATTGCGGACTACAACAAGTACGGCGTGAAAACATTCCCTGCCCGAAAAGGACCGAAATCGGTTCGCTATGGCACAAAGTGGCTGCAAATGCTGGAAGCAATCGTGATAGACCCGGAACGTTGCCCGGACACAGCAAAGGAATTCAGTGAGTACGAGTACGAGCGCGACGCTAAGACAGGCGAAGTCTTAGAGGGCTATCCAGACATCAACAACCACCATATCGACGCGGTGCGGTATGCGATGGAAAGCACAGCGAACAAAGCCGGAGACAATACGGCAATGAAGTATCAAAGCATTTACAGATAGGCGGTGATGGAAAATCAGAACATATCAAGACTTTGTGGCGGTCGGTGAAGATGAACGTTCCCGCATGGGATTTGTGTTTGACACAATCAACGATTTTAAAGGCCAGAAAAAGACGCGGGACATGCTGGACGCAAAGCTGTACTATTGGGGCGAAAATCCCACAATCAACCGCTATGAAAAAATGGTATATGACCTAGAGGGAAAAGCGCATCCCGATATGTACACAGCCAACCACAAGATTGCCAGCAAGTTTTTTGGATTTGTTGTAGATCAAGAAGCTTCCTACCTGCTGGGCAACGGCGTTGCGTTTAACAAGGACGCCACAAAAAAGGCTCTTGGCGCTACGTTTGATGAAGATATTATGGATGCTGCCCGCCATGCGTTGATTGGTGGGCAGTCTTTCGTATTCTGGAATCTTGACCATATTCAGGTGTTTGCGCCGGAACAGTTTGTTCCGCTATACGATGAAGAGGACGGCGCATTGAAAGCCGGAATCCGGTTCTGGCAGATTGACACGGACAAACCGCTGCGGGCAACTCTGTACGAGATGGACGGTTACACTGACTACATCAAGCCGCGTAACGGTGAAGTGCGCAGTTTAAACGGGAAACTGCCGTACAAGTTGAAAGTGCGATACTCGGAGATTGACGGCACAGAAATTTATGACGGCGAGAATTATCCCGGATTTCCCATTATCCCGCTGAAAAACGGTGAACAGGCACGCAGCGAACTTTGCAGCAGAAAAAACACCGTTGACGCGCTCGACCTTGCCAGCAGCAATATGGTCAACAATGTGGATGAGGGCAACCTAATCTATTGGGTGTTGACAAACTGCGGCGGCATGGATGAGGTGGACGATGCAAAGTTTGTGGAGCGTCTTAAAACTACCCACGTTGCCCATGCAGATGGTGACGAGGGTGCAAAAGCCACGCCACAGAGCATCGAAGCGCCGTTCCAAGGCACGCAGGCGACCATTGATATGCTGACCAAAAAGCTGTACACGGATTTTCAAGCGTTTGACGCATCTGCCGTAAGCGCTGGAAACCAGACAGCAACGGCCATCAAGGCCAGTTATGTGCCACTCGACCTGAAAACGGACAAGTTTGAAAGCTGCGTGACGCGCTGCATAAAGGGCATTTTGGCGGTTGCCGGTCTTGATGACGATCCGACATATACGCGCAACCAGATTATCAACAAGCAGGAAGAAGCGCAGACCGTGCTACTGGGCGCGGAGTACTACGATGATGAGTACATCACCAAAAAGCTGCTTACTATTCTCGGCGACGCAGACCAGTTTGAAGACCTGATGCGCCGCAAGGCGGCAGAGGAATTAGACCGTACGACAGAAGGCGAGGGATGACAAGATGTTAAATTTTGAAAACCTCGACAAAGCCAACTTTTTAGGTGTTGGCAAATACAATACGCCAATTATTCAGCCGGAACACATTGATGTGCGGCATCTGGAATGGATTCCGTTCAACTTTGCTAAAACCTGTACGGACTGCGCAACAAAAGGCGTTCACTTTTTCGTGGATGATTATCAATTCCAAAGGGTGTGGAATCAGCCGGACAAGTACATTCCGCTGCTGCGCAAATTTGGCGCTGTGTGTGCACTTGATTTCTCAATGTATACGGATATGCCGCTTGCTATGCAGATATACAATCACTATCGCAAGCACTGGCTGGCGGCATACTGGCAGCAATGTGGGATTCACGTTGTGCCAACATTGTGTTGGAGCAACGAGCAAAGCTACGAGTGGTGCTTTGACGGTGAACCGCAACAGTCGATTGTGGCGATTTCCAGCGTGGGAACGCAGAAAGGCAAGCAGAATCAAGCGCTGTTTGAAAAAGGCGTTCGGGCGGCATTGGCAAGGCTTGAACCCAGTGAAATTTTGTGGTACGGAAAATGCCCGGAAGAATTTGACTGGAACGTCACGAGGATTCAGCCATATTATAAGCAAGTAAAAAGGAGATGTGAGAATGGGCGGTAGAGGTTCTGGAAGCGGTAGGGGCAGCAGTAGCAAGCCTAAAAGCCAATTTGGCAACCCTGTAAAAACGCTTATAAAAGTAACGAAAGAAAAAACAGCCGCGCCGACTTTGAAAACCGCAAAGGACATTGTTCCGTGGGTAAAATATCAAACCGGCGTTGACCTTGATAAATACAGGAATTCCGTAACAAAAGGATTCGACAAAAGAAATCAGATTTTTGTGGATTCGTCAAAGATGTCCAAAACAGAACGGCGAAATCTTGCTTTGCTGGAAACGCACAAAGGTTATAAAACGAACATTTCTTCAGAGCTAAGCGGCACATGGCTACTTGGTATAAAAGTTAAGAAAAAATGAGAAAACCTGATTACGCCCACAAAATGACAGATGCCGAGCTTGCAAAGCTGGAACAGCGCATCGCAAAGCTGTATAAAGAAGCTGCTGACGAATTGACCGACACGGTGAAAGCCTATTTTGAGCAGTTCGAGAAGCGTGATGCAGCCATGAGAGAAAAGCTGGATGCAGGCGAAATCACCGAACAGCAATATACACAAAAATTCAAAAGCATCGATGACATAACAAAAGCAAAAGAGAAAAACAACGAAAAGTATCGTGCAAAAACGGGAAATGACTGGTCGTTTAACACTGACGGCAGAGCTACCGCGTATCACGAATTTGGACATTGTGTTGTTGATGTTCGCGGATTGCCTGATAATTGGGAATCAATATCCAGTGCATGGGCAGAAGAAAGCAAATGCGACATTTTGAAAACGCCTGATGAAGCATTTGCAGAAGCGTGGGCAGCGTATCATCTTGGCGATGAAAAATTGCCGCAAAACATTGCAGAAATCATTCAAAAAATTGCGGAGGGCAAATAAATGGAGTTTATTCCGATTTGCTTAGAATGTAATAATTTTAAGCAGTATGATAAGTGCCAATATTATGAGCCTATCCCGCAAAAAATAAAAAACCGTGAAGTTAAATGCACGTATTTTTCCGGCGGAGATTACGAATTATTTATAGACGCACAAAAAAATGAAAATCACACTTGAAGACCACAGCGCTGAAGTTTACAAAGAGCTTGAAGCGGCTTGCCAGCGGGCGCTAGAAAAGTGCGGGCTTGTGGCTGAAGGGTACGCTAAAAAGCTATGCCCCGTGGACACTGGCAACCTGCGCAACAGCATTACCCATATGGTAAACGACGGCGAAAAAGCTGCGTATATCGGCACAAACAGCGAATACGGCGTGTATGTGGAGTGCGGCACGGGCATTTACTATCCGGGCGGCAGACAAACGCCGTGGGTATATCAAGACGCAAAAGGCAATTGGCATCTGACCCACGGGCAACGCGCTAAACCGTATATCAAGCCTGCAGTGGCAGACCATGCCGCGCAGTACACAAGAATTATCGAACAAGAGCTGAAAGGCAAATAAGCCTTTCGGCTCTTTTTATTGGGAGGAAAGCACATGAAAAAGATTCTTTATATCGCAATCACGATTATGACTGTAGCGCTGCTTTTGTGCGGCTGTTCTGAAGCTGACAAAGCAAATGCCAATATTTCCAAGCAAGCCGATTACTTTGAGAGCGAACGAAAAATCACCGTATACAACGCCAGAACAGACAAGGTCATTATGGAAGCCGAGGGGTATATGTCTATCTCCAACAATTCCAATAATGAACTTGTCTGCACCGTAAAGATTGGCCCTGACACTTACAGGAAGAATTACATTTACCTAAATGACTACACAATGTATGTTGTCGAGGATATTACAGGAACACACACAGACCCGTATCATTACAAGCTGTATTTCCACACAAATGTGTTGCCCAGCGTTGAAGTGAAACCGTAAAAGGCAAGTTTACCTAGCAACTACCGAGACTTTCTCGGCGGTTGCTATTTTTATACGCAAAAACGGCGAAGCACTGCCGTTTTGAATAAAACGCGAATGTCGAAGAACTGACACCGAAGAAAAGGAGCGAAAACATTGGCTATTACTCGCAAGCTGCTGAAAGGTATGGGGCTGACCGAAGAACAGCAGGACACCATTATTGAAGCCCACACTGATACCGTAAACGGTTTGAAAGCGGACGTTGACCGCTATAAAGCCGATGCGGAAAAACTTCCCGGCGTTCAAAAGGAACTGGACGACCTGAAAGGAAAGGGCGATGACGGTTACAAGGAAAAGTATGAATCCGAGCACAAGGCTTTTGAGGATTACAAAACCAGCGTGGCCGCTGAAAAGACTACCGCTGCCAAAGAAAAGGCGTTGGAGACCGCCCTGAAAAAAATCGGTATTGCCGATAAACGGATTGCCACTGTTGCCAAGATGGCAAGGGCAGATGGACTGCTGGACGCTTTGGAGTTGGACGAGAACGGCGCAGCAAAAGATGCAGCAAAGTTTGAAACCAGTTTGAAAGACGGTTACGGCGAATTTGTTGTAACTACCAGCACGCAGGGCGCAAACACGCCGAATCCGCCTGCCAACAATGGCGGCAGTGGTTCCATCACGGCAGAAGCCTTTAAAAAGATGGGCTATGCCGAACGACTGAAACTCTATAAAGAAAGCCCGGAACAGTATGCCGAGCTTGCAAACAACAAAGGAGATTAACACATGGCAGATACTATCCTGACCAAACTGGCAGACCTGATTAACCCCGAAGTTATGGCCGATATGATTTCGGCAAAAATTCCTGACAAAATCCGCGTGGCACCTTTTGCAAAGGTGGATGACACCCTTGCTGGCGTGCCCGGCGATACCATTACTGTGCCGTCTTACGGTTACATTGGTGACGCAGAGGACGTTGCAGAGGGCGTTGACGTTGACATCAACAAAATGAGCACCAAGGACAAGAAGTACAAAATCAAGAAGGCCATGAAGGGCGTCGGCCTGACCGATGAAGCTGTGCTGTCTGGCTACGGCAACCCTGTTGGCGAAGCCAATGCGCAGCTGGCGCTGTCTATCGCTGCCAAAATCGACAATGACTGCATGGAAGCCTTGCAGGGCGCTACGCTGGTGTATGACGGCACTGCTGCCGCTATCAAGTACAGCGGCGTTGTGGACGCTATCGACGTGTTCAACGAGGAGATCAACAGCGACAAGGTCATGTTCATCAACCCCAAGCAGATGGCTACCCTGCGCAAAGATGCTGATTTTATCAGCGCTGACAAGTATCAGGCTGGCGTTGCTGTCACCGGCGAAATCGGCAAGATTGCCAACACCCGCGTGGTGGCATCTCGCAAGGTTCCTTCTATCGAGTACGAGAAGGACAACAGCACAGGCACCATTGAGATTGTCGCTGATACTACCGCCGAAACCACCACCAAAAAGCATCTGGCGACCATCCAGCCCCATTGCGCTGCTGCTCTGGTTGTCGGTGATAAGGTCAAGGCAGCTGCTACCGCTTACTACGCCTGCCCCATCGTCAAGCTGAACGAGGACAGCGAGACCGAGGACGATGTGCCCGCTCTGACCATTTACCGCAAGCGCAATATCAACGTGGAGACCGAGCGCAAGCCGCGTAACCGTTCCACCGAAATTACCGCTGACGAGTTTTACGTTGCGGCTCTGACCAACGAAGCCAAAGTTGTGCTGGCAAAGTTCAAAAAGTAATAAGGAGGGAGTGCAATGCTTGAAGAATTGATGAGGGAGTGCCGGAACTGGTTTGTCACACAGAATGGCGTCCATCTGGGCGAGTTCAGCATCAAGGGCGGGAGTATTGCGCTCCCTTTTTTGCGTGCCGGACAGTATTTCCGCATTGTGGGCAGCGTTCTGAATGACGGCGTTTACCAGTACGGCGACTGTGCGCTTAGGGATGAAACCTTTGACGGGGCTATCTGGGCTATGTCCGTGCCTGCCGAATTTCTGCGCCTCGAAGAAGAAATCAAGGCGTGGCGAACGCAGTATGAGAACGCCGCAAACAGCCCATTTCAAAGCGAAAGCTTTGCGGGGTATAGTTACACTAAATCTACTGCGAGCGGCGGTTCTGGCGGCTCTCTGCCGGGATGGCAAGGTGTATTTGCATCACGGCTGAACAAGTGGAGGAAACTGTAATGAGAACCGATAAACTCGACGTCGATGTTACTGTAAATCTCAGCATGAACATTGACAAATCTACAGCTGAGGGATGCTTAAAAATTGTCGAAATGTTTGTGAACGCAAACAATGCCCGCGTTATTGCCGATAGAGAGCCAAACGGTGAAGTGAGGTATCATTATGAGCTTGCTTGATGATTTTTCGCATAGCTGCATCATCATGGACAAGCTGACAAAGCCTGACGGAGAAGGCGGCTATGCTACCGAGTGGAGAGAGGGCGCGGAGTTTAACAATTTCGTTTCGCTGGATAGCAGTTTGGAGGCCCGCCGTGCAGAAGCAGAGGGCGTGACCAGCGTATATACCGGCGTTGTGCGGAAAGATGTTCCCATCGAGTACGGCAGCGTATACAAGGACTTGACTACCGGGGCATATTTCCGGGTCACGAGCCGCCCGGAAGAAAATCAAGCCCCTGCAAGTGCTTCCCCGATGCTGAACGGACTAAAAAGTTTTACGGCTGAACGATTGCGGGAGGGATTGCCGACATGACAAAGGGTGCTGCATTACAGCAGTTTTTCGGACGGTTTATGACCGCTTACGCAAGCAACGCCGTGCCGGATGACGCTGTACTCCCATACCTAACCTATGATGCTGTGTTTGACGCATGGGGCGGCGGGGCGGTATCGCTGACGGTCAACATGTGGTTCCATACCACGAGCGAAGCGGTGCCCAATGCAAAGGCGCTTGAGCTCTCGGACGCGCTGGGCATTGGCGGCGTGACGCTGCCGGTAGATGGCGGCTTGATTTGGTTAAAACGCGGCTCCCCGTTCTGCCAATCGCTGGCAGATGACACAGACAAAAACCTAAAACGGCGGTACATCAACGTGACCGCCGAATTTTTATGCCTAAATTGAGGTGAAAGCATGAAATTTACTCGTATTCCTGAATCTGCGTTTAAGGAACTTGTCTTGAACGCGGGCTATCTCGCAACTACGTTTGACCCGGCTGCCGGTACTGCGCCGGAAGAAAGTGCGCTGCTGGGCGCTACGACCGGCGGCATCACCTTTACGGCTGTGCCGAGCTTTGCCGACTTCGGCGAGGGTATCGACAACTGCCCCAAGAACATGAAAGAGCTGAAGCAGATTGAATCTTGGGAAGTCAAGTGTAGTGGCACTTATGTTTCGGCATCGGCAGAAAATGCCAAAAGCATGCTTGGCGCTGCGGATGTTACGACCACTTCCAAGGTGTCCAAAATCACGCCGCGCAACGACCTGAAAGACAGCGACTTTACCGATTTGTGGCTGCTGTGCGATTATTCCGACAAACACGGCACTACGAATGGCGGTTTCTGTGCCATTCACATGCTGAATACGCTGTCCACCGGCGGTTTCAGCTTGCAGACCGGCGACAAGGAAAAAGGACAGATGAGCTTTGAATACACGGCGCACTACTCCATTACCGCGCAGGACACTGTGCCGTGCGAGGTGTATATCAAAGCCGGAGAGGATGAAGCATGATGAAGCTGTTTTCTCAGTTAAGCACCGACGAAGCTGGCGAGGTTGCGCTGCGAATTACAACGCCCATCACGAACCTGATCGAGGATGAAAACCTTGTTGCGGAAGTGCAAAAAACTATGCCAAAAGGAGAAACGACAGTTATTGCAATGCAGCGCTTCGGCCTTGCGAAAATCGTAAAACTGCTCAACATTGCAATTAAGCGGCACCGTACCGACATTTACGAGATTCTGTCCCCCTTTAATGGGCTGACGGCAGAGGAAATCGGAAAGCAGAATTTTCTTGTCACCTGCAAGCAGGTTTATGCCTTGCTGAACGATAAGGATTTTGTCGATTTTTTCAAATTGTGTCTCAATGGCGGGCAGAACAAGTAATCCCTGTACTGCTGAAAATGCCGAAACTGAGCGCACATCGGCATTTTCATCGTTATTTCCATCGTCATTGTTTCCGGGAGTCTCAGTTCC
>OGXG01001739.1_pt1 | contig 10487 bp, 8 predicted proteins | sample 1576251 | NCBI WGS metagenome assembly OGXG01 (sample SAMEA3541533, study PRJEB24748) | human gut metagenome | biome: human gut; feature: human-associated habitat; material: faeces | place: China | collected 2012
AAGCTGCAGAAAACCAGATTGTACAAGGCACATTTGCCGGTTGCGAAAAACTCACTGTTTCTGTGTAACCACTTTCCTGGAAGTGATGATGAAGAGGTGCCATCTTAAATATTCTTCTTCCCTCTCCATATTTTTTCTTTGTATATTTAAACCATGTTACCTGCATCATAACTGAAATAACTTCAATTAAATAAATGAATGCCACAATAACAATAAATATAGGCATTTTTAATACAAATGCAATGGCTGCAACATATCCACCCAGTGCTAATGAACCTGTATCTCCCATAAATACTCTTGCCGGATATACATTATATAAGAAAAATCCCATTAACGCCCCTACAAAAGCCGCTGAAATAGGTTCTAACCCAGTTCCAATTGAAACCATTGTAAAGAATACTGCAATAATAATTGTTACGCTTGTTGCAAGTCCATCAAGTCCGTCTGTAAAGTTTGCTCCGTTAACAGTTCCAATAACTGCAATAAATAAGAATATTACAAATAACCATGTTGGCATTGTAATTTCATATCCGCCTGTAAACGGAATTATTGTTGATGTACCAATATATTTTATCATATATACACAAAAAACTGCTGTTACAACAACCTGCAATGAAAATTTTTGTATTTCCGTAAGTCCAAGATTTCTCTTTTTTACGACTTTTATATAATCATCTATAAAACCAATAAGACCAAATCCAACTGTCATAAAAAGAACAGGTGCTATCTTAGTATTCTTTTCCACTATCATAAAAATCAAAGATGTTACAATAACTCCTGCCAATATAATCATTCCACCCATTGTAGGTGTTCCTGTTTTGCTCTGGTGAGATTTTGGTCCTACCTCTCTAATATACTGTCCAAATTTCATTTTTTTCAAAATCGGAATTACTATCGGACATAATATTACGCTTACTGCAAATGAAATAATAATTGCCATAATAATTGTTGTACTTGTACTCATTTTATTCTCCTTGTTTCTCTCCTTCCAATAAATAAGGAAGTATATTTTTGTATAACTGACTGATAAGTGGCGCTGCCACCTGTCCGCCATAATAAATACCTTTTGGTTCATCAATAATAGCCATTGCTATTACTTTCGGCTTATCTGCCGGAGCAAAACTCATATATGAAGCTATGTATCTGCCTGAACCTCTTGGTAATTTTTGTGATGTTGCTGTTTTTCCACCAACCTTAAAACCGGGAACCTGACCTTTACTTCCGGTTCCTTCTGAAACAACTTTTTCAAGTATAAACTTCATTGTTTCTGATGTGTTTTTGGAAATAACATTACTCTGACTTTTATATTGAAACTTTTCAACTAATTTATTGTCAGCATTTTCAGCCTTTACGGCAAAATGAGGTGTTACCAATGTTCCTCCATTTACCACCGCACTTGCAGCAACTAAATACTGCATTGGTGTTATCTGAAAAGACTGTCCAAAAGACATTGTGGCAAGTTCCACTTCTCCCACATTCTGAATCTTGTGGATTATTGTGGATGCCTCACCCGGAATATCTATTCCTGTTCTATTTAAAAGCCCTAGTTTTCCAAGATATTTATAGAAGTTCTTTGCTCCTACTTTTAAGCCAACCTCTATGAAAACCGGATTACAGGAGTTCATTGTTCCATGTAAAAAATCCTCACTTCCATGACCTGTGATTTTGTGGCATCTAATCTTTCTGTCCTCTACTATCTTGAATCCCGGGCAGTTAAACTTTGAGTCTATTGTTACGGCACCTTCTTCCAAAGCTGCTGTTGCAGTTACAACTTTAAAAGTTGAACCTGGTTCATAAGTGTCATTGATGCACTGATTTCTCCACATCTTATTTAACAGCTTCTGCTTTTCTTTAGCCGATATATTATTATCTGTTTCATAAATTAACTTATATGGATTATTCAAATCAAATTCCGGAGCATTAACCATTGCCAAAATCTCTCCATTGTTAGGATTCATTACAATTATTGATACATAATTGGCCTGCTTGGCTTTTAAGGCATTGTAAGCTATCTGCTCTGAATACTTTTGAATATTTACATCTATGCTTGTTGTCAGGCTGTTTCCGCTTACAGGTTCAACTCTTTGTTCCAAAGCCTTCTCCTGTTCAACACCTCTGGAATCTGTTGGTGTAAGAATCAGTCCGTCTGTTCCCTTTAAGTATTTGTCATATTTAATTTCAAGTCCAATTATACCTTGATTATCGGCTCCTGTAAAACCCAAAACTTTAGATGCCAGACTTGAATAAGGATAATACCTTTTATAATCTTCGTCAACCTTTACACCGGAAAGATTATAATTTCTTATGGCATCGCCTTTTTCTTTAGGCACATTGGATTTTATTTTTTCCCTTGAACTTCTTTTTGTGACTTTCTTACGCACCTCTTTGTCGGTCATTTCCAGCTCTTTTGCAAGAATTTCAATAACCTTTTCAGTTTCATTAACCTGATTATATATAACGGATATTGTGCAAACAGTCTTGTTGCTTGCTATAACCTTTCCGTTTCTATCAAGTATCTCTCCACGTGGTGCTTTAATCTTTCTTTCTCTTTCCTGAATTTCAAGAGCCTTAGCTCCGTAATATTCTGACTTGTATACCATTAAATATATTAGCTTTCCTATTACAATAATGCAAATAGAAATTATAAAAGCCATATATATCATAAGCATTTTTCGGTTTATTGTTTTAACTGTATGCACTTGTGGGCCTCTATAAAGACATTTATTATAACTTATTCTTTATAGCTGCCCACAATTACACTTTAAATATATTAACTTAATTAATCTTCTTTGCTCTTCTTCACTAATGAACCATCATCACCTTCTATTATTCCATCTGAATAAAATTCTGTTTCAAGGTTCTGTTTCTTAGCTTTCTTTTCTATCTTTTCAGTTTTTTCAACACCTAAGTATGGTAAAACCTGTTTCATTATGTCAGTCCACAATTCCGTGTTATAAGCTGTTGCCTGTGGATCTTTTTTAGGTGTATCCATAAGTGTATAACATACTACCTGTGGATTTTCACAAGGTACACAACCTAAGAACGACAAAATATATTGGTTCTTTAATCTTCCTTTACCTTTTCCCGATGTATCAACCTTTTCGGCAGTTCCTGTTTTACCACCGACTGTATATCCACTTATTGCGGCCGTTGAACCTGTACCATCAGTTACAACAGATCTTAAACATTCTTTTATATAATCAGATGTTTCTTTTGTAATTGTCTGCTTAACCAAAGTCTTTGAGTAGTTCTTTACAAGCTGATCGTCTGATGTTACAACCTGCTTTACCACTCTTGGTTCGTAGTAATAACCACCATTAATTAATGATGAAAATCCTGAAACCATCTGAATCATATTTACTGTAAAGTTCTGTCCAAATGAGTTAGTTGCAAGTGTTGACGAACCCATATCTGTTCCATATACCAGTCCTCTTGTTTCATTTGGAAGATCAATTCCTGTCTTTGTGCCAAAGCCAAATCTTTCCTGATATTGGACAAATTTCTTTGCACCAAGTAATTTTCCTATATGCATCATATAGTCATTACATGATTCTGCAATGGCTTCCTTAACTGTTATTGTTCCGTGTCCGTCAACTTTATGGCATTTAATCGTAAAGCCACCAACTTTTTCCTGACCATCACAGGTAAATGTTGATTTTCTGTTTATTTTTCCTTCCTCAAAAGCTGCCGCCACTGTAAAAGGCTTAGCAGTTGAACCCGGTTCGTAAGAGTCTGTTATACAGTAGTTATTCCATATGCTGTTTAATTTTTCTGACTGTTTCTTTTGTGACATTGACGAAATCTGTGCTTCTGTATAATAATCTTCTAAATTATATGGATCATTCAAATCAAAAGTAGTATCATCTGCCATCGCCAAAATTTCCCCATTGTTAGGATTTGCAATAACAACTGAAATTCTCTTTGGACTGTATTTTTTCATATATTTTTTTATAGATTTCTGAACAATACGCTGAATGTTCATATCTATCGAAGAAACAATATTGTCTCCATCTTTTGCATCCTTAATTACTGTTTCCATATTATTATCGGAATCCATATAACCGTACTCTCTTCCATCTGTCCCCTGAAGAAAGCTGTTATAGCTGCTTTCAATTCCGATTGTGGCACTATTATCACTGTTTGCAAAACCTAATAGTGAACATGCCAGACTATTATACGGATACATTCTCTTGTATTTCTTTTCAAACCAAATACCTTTGGTATTCTGAACTGTGGTTTCCTCTTCTTTTGTATCTGCATATTCGTAATTAAGATAACTTTCAAACTTTTGAATATCCTTATACTCAAGGTTCTTCTTTGCAACCCAATAGCTGTTATTTTTTCTTTCTTTGATTGCTGTTCGAAGGTCATCTTCATTAAAGTCAAAATACTTTACCAATGCATTAACTGTTGGCGTAAGGTATTTTTCATTGCTCATTACTACTTTAGAGTCTATTATAAGGTTGTATACCATAACGCTTGTTGCCAATACATTGCCGTTTCTGTCCTTTATGTCTCCTCTTTTATAAGGAATGGTCTTGCTTGTAAAGCTTTGCTGTTCTAAAACTTTTATTGAATAGTTATCTCCCTTTGCCACATTAAGGTAAGCTATTCTTGTACACAATGCAAATAAAGCTAGTACTACAATCCAAAATAGTATTCCTAGCTTTTTGTACATTTGCTTATCAAATTTTAACCTTGGTTTTCTTCTTCTAACTCTTCTCTCACTCATAATTATTTATTAGGTATATCCCCATACTGAACTGTATAACCTCCATCACTTAATTCGTACTTGGAGATTTGGTCATCTGTAGCCTGCTTCATTCCTAACTTATTTGTAGCCATCTTGTAAATATTGTCAGTGTCTATGTAGCTGTTAATTGAGTAATTTAAAGCATCATTCTGTGACTGAACTGTACTAATCTGACCTTTTAATGTTGCTATGTTTGTTCTTGTTTCTGATATGTCTGACTGAATATTTAAGTAACATACACACATTATAAGGCAAACTGCTGATACGATTGCAAGGAATGCTACATATGGTGCATTCATTATTTTTGCGTATTCTCTTGCTCTTATCTGTCTTTCATTTTCCTGTACTCTTTTTCCGTCAACATATACTCTTCTATCTCTATCCGGATTAAGTTTTCTTACGGTATTTCCGTCCACATATTCTCTTCCGTAATTACTTCTTCTTACCTGATTCATTTTTTAACGCCTTTCAAAAATTCTTCGTTCGGCTGTAAGTTTGTCAGCAACGCTGCCAAATCGCCCGGCTTTTCAATAGCTGGACCCGTTGTCACCCGCAGGTTGACACCCATTTCATGCGCAATGATGGCGGAAAGTGTTGTCTTTCCCAGCCCTGGCGGTCCATACAGCAAGACGTGATCCAAAGGGTCACCTCGCCGCTTCGCTGCCTGAATATAAATCGCCATGTTTTCTTTGACTTTATCCTGCCCGATATATTCCGCCAGCGTTTGTGGTCGCAGTGTGACTTCCACATCATGGTCTTCCGGTGTTTCTTCTGCCGTGACCATTCGGGAATCAAACTGCATATCGCTTGTTTCAATCACAATGCGTCCTCCTTTTTCTGTTTAACGCCGTTTTCCAATGGCCTTCAGCGTTTCTTTAATCAGTTCTGTTGCGGACAACTCCGCAGGCAGCTTTGCCAGAATCGGCATTACTTCCAGCTGTGTATAGCCCAGAACGGTCAGTGCCGACAATGCTTCTGCCACTTCGCTTTCTGCCGGCGGAGCAACTTCAGCAGAGAGATTTGCTGCGGACAGAACACCGCCCTGCTCTTTCGCAATCTGGTCTTTCAATTCCAGCACAATCCGCTGTGCCATTTTTGTTCCAACGCCTTTGACTTTGGTCAAAGTCTTGCTGTCGCCAGAGGCAACCACCAATGCCAGCCGTTCCGGTGTCAATTCGGACAAAATCGCAAGGGCTGCTTTGCCACCGACACTGCCGACCCCTGTCAGCATGGAGAAACAGCGGCGTTCCTGTGCACTGAGAAAGCCATATAATTCCAGATTCCCTTCCCGCATGGAAACGGAGAGAATCGTATACAAAAACACCTCTTCGCCAACGGCACACAGCTTGCTATAAGTCTGATACGAAATCCGGCAGGCATAGCCAACGCCACCGCATTCCACCACCGCCATGTTCATTTCCTTGGCGATTAAAGTTCCATGTAAACTGTCAATCATGTTTTCTGCTCCCTATTTTCCTATGATTTCATTCTTCCCTGCAAGCCCGTTGCACAATGTCCGTGGCAAATGGCAATTGCCAGTGCATCGGCGGCATCATCCGGCTTCGGGATTTTTTGCAGCTTTAAAATCCGACGTGTCAATTCCATGACTTGCTTTTTTTCAGCTCTGCCATATCCGACAACCGCCTGCTTTACCTGCAAGGGCGTATACTCCGAAACGGGAATTTGTTCCAGCTGTGCCGTCAGCATTAAAACACCTCTTGCTTGTGCCACATCAATCACCGTTTTTTGGTTGGATGTGAAATAAAGTCGTTCCATCGCCACACAATCCGGATGGTATTGCTGAATCAGCGTCCGAAAATCCCGATAAATGCTCTCCAGCCGCCGTAAAAACGGCGTTTCTGCGGCGGTGGTAATTGCACCGTATGTAATCGGTGTAAAAGTCGTTCCGGTATATTCCAATACGCCAAATCCAACAATGGCATAACCCGGGTCTACCCCTAAAATTCGCATAACTGCCGTTCTCCTATTCTCATTTTCATCCCGTCCGTTTTACAGACAATTACTATTATACCATATTTCAAGGGGTGCTTTCAATAGTGATTCAAATTTTTATGTTGATTTTCCAAAAAAATTTTTGTATAATAGAAAAAGACAAAAAAGTTGAAAGGAATGCGATTATGAATTTAGAAGAAATCCGTACAGAAATTGATGCCTTGGACAAGGAACTGCTCGCACTGTTTGAACGGCGTATGGATCTTTGCCGAGATGTCGCCCTTTACAAGAAAGAACACAACCTCCCAGTTTTCCAGCCGGAACGGGAAGAAAAGCTGCTGGACAAGATCGAACAGGCAGCCTCCCCAGACCGCAAGCATGCTGTACGGACGCTGTTCTCTGTCATCTTAGACATCAGCAAGCAGCTGCAATCCCGTATCTTAGCCAAAATGGAAATCGACCCCATTTTCCCCGTTCCGAATTTTTCTGCTGCCCAGAAAATCGGTTGTCAGGGAACGAATGGTGCAAACTCCGAAACGGCTTCTCAGCAGTTCTTCCCTGGCAGAGCTGTCACCTTCTACCCCACTTTTGAACATGTCTTTCAGGCAGTGGAACGGGGCAAAGTCGAATTTGGGGTGCTGCCTGTTTATAATAGTACCAGCGGTTCGGTCACACCAACATACGACCTGCTTGGAAAGTACAATTGCTATATTACTGCCATGAATCAAGTGAAAATCAAGCACTGTCTGGCGGTTCGGCCGGGCGTTTCTCTGGAACAGATTCAGGCGGTTTATTCGCATCCGCAAGCATTGCTGCAATGTTCGGACTTCCTGAAATATCACAACCTCAAACAAATTGAATACAGCAACACCGCAACAGCAGCTGCCTTTGTTGCATCCAGTTCAGAACCATTTGCAGCGATTTGCTCGGAAGAATGTGCCAAACAAAATCACATGGACATCCTGTTTTCCGGTATCGCCAATGTTGCCTTGAACTATACCCGTTTCATCTGTATTTCCAAACAGATGATGGTCGCACCGGATGCCTCCGTCATTTCGATTATGATGACTTTGCCAAACGTACCCGGTAGCTTGAGCAAGATTTTGAACCAATTCTATTTACAGGGATTGGACTTGGTAAAGCTGGAAAGCCGACCGATTCAGGATGGCAGCTTTGACGTTGCATTCTATGTGGATTTCAAGGGCAACTTGATGGATCGTTCCATTGCAGCCTTCTTAAATGAGCTTTGCAAGAACTGTCAGGACTTCAAATTGCTGGGAAATGCGGTCGAGGTATCCGATTAACCAGTGATTTCAGCACTTCTTTCTTTTGACACAACATCCGCCGATTCGTCCGCAACCGAAAAGGAGGAATGATTTCCCATGATTCAATTACTGTTATTATTATCCGTATCCACGATTGCTTGTATTTTATGCAACAAAATTACCGCAAAAATCGGAATCCCGATGTTGCTGGCATTTCTCTGCGTGGGAATGCTCTGCGGAGAAGATGGGATTCTTGGCATTTCGTTCAACGATTATCAACTAACGGAAAACGTCTGCACCGCCGCTCTGATTCTGATTATTTTCTACGGCGGTTTCGGAACAAAATGGAGTGCTGCAAAGCCCGTTGCCGGACGAGCCATCCTGCTTTCTACTGTTGGGGTCTTTCTCACTGCGGTAGCAGTCGGCGGCTTTTGTCACATCGTGCTGCACGTTGGGCTGCTGGAAAGCCTGTTGATTGGCTCTGTCATCAGTTCTACGGATGCCGCTTCTGTCTTTTCCATTTTGCGTGCAAAAAAGCTGAACTTGAAATACGGCACAGCATCTCTGCTCGAAGTTGAGAGTGGTAGTAATGACCCGATTGCATACTTAATGGTCACCATTGTTGTGGCAATGATGGAAACTTCTGTTTCTGCTGGCTCTGTTCTGTATCAAGTCTTTGCACAGATTGTATTTGGTGTGGGAATTGGGGCAGTGTTGGCACTTGTGGTTCTGTTCTTTCTCCGGCGATTTCAGTTCGATACCAGCGGATTTGACTTGGTTTTCATGCTGGCAGTGGCAATTCTCTCCTATGTTGTTCCAACCATGATTGGCGGAAATGGCTATCTGAGTGCCTATATTGCCGGCATTATCCTAGGAAATGCAGAACTCTCCAACAAGAAAAACCTTGTGCATTTCTTTGATGGTGTAACCGGTCTGATGCAGCTGCTGGTCTTCTTCATCTTGGGAATGCTCTGCACCCCGACAAAATTGATTGGCGTGCTGCTGCCAGCTTTGGGCATTGCCATCTTTTTGACATTTCTCGCCCGTCCGCTGGTCGTTGGCGTTTTATTAACGCCCTTCCGGGCGAAATTCTCGCAGCAACTCCTCATCTCTTGGGCTGGGCTGCGTGGTGCAACCTCTGCAATTTTCGCCATCACTGCTGTTGCAAGCATGGAAGCTGCTGGTTCTGTAACGCTGAAATATGACCTCTTTCACTTGGTTTTCTGCATCGTGCTTTTTTCCATTGCCCTACAGGGAACATTTCTTCCTTGGGTATCCAAAAAGCTACATATGATTGACGATTCTCAGAACGTCTTGAAAACCTTTACCGACTACACAGATGAAGAAATTATTCAGACGCTACAACTGCCGATTCATGCCAATCATGCTTGGATTGACCAGCCTGTCAGCAGCATTGCTCTTCCGCCGGATACCCTGCTTGCAATGCTGATTCGGAACGGAAAAACCGTGATTCCAAAGGGAAATACCAAAATTGAACAGGGTGATGTCGTTGTACTGAGTGCTGGAAACTGCCAACAAACGGCAAATATGCAGCTTTCTGAACTCGTGATTGACGTGAAAGTCGTACTCGCTCAAGCGGAACCGCACGCGAAGATCGCGGAAAGCCTTGGTTCTTTCTCTGCCTTTCGGCATGGCCCTTGTGGCCTGCCACTCAGGTGTGGCACGCATCTGCAACACACGATCCCATCCACCGCCCATGACGGCGTTCTGAAGGTTGCAGCCGAAGCTGAAGCTCTTGCGCAGCCGACGGCGGTCTTGATCTCCGGTGATGATCGGTAGATTGATGATGAAGGATTTCGTGCTCATGGGAGTACCTTGGCACAGGAGTTGGAAACCCAAAATCGCGGACCGGTTGGCTGTATGACCAACCGGTTCCTTATTTCTTGAGGGTTGCTGCAAGCTGAGAACCCAAGAGAAGTCCACCACGTTTTCTGTCGAATAGAACAATCTCTGGAAAATGCTTCGGCCAGAACCCGATCCCGCTTCACAACGTTCAGTAAGCAAGGCTTGCTGTTCTTTGTGTAGGCGAGTTTGATCCAGCGCGAAGATCCTTTAGTATTTCCAGAAACATCCATAAGCTGTTGATTTAAGAGGTTAGTTCAGACTTTCTCGACAACTCATTAAAGAAAATATACTGAATTTAAGGTTAACAATTACGGGATCAACTCGAGCGACCATTTACTTATCTTTGCATCATCAAAATGATGACCGAGTTTATACTTCAAATGCAATGGCGTCACTCTATAGATTAAACAAATTATGCTCTTGCAAATATTAATTTGTTCTTCTCTAGAGATATAACGAGAAAAACTCATTTGATTGCAAGCCGTTGCAGACACGATTTCAGTATGGCTCTCATTATTGAGAAAGAGTTTAAACATCAGATGATCAAAAAAATCCGCATAGTCTTTTAAGACATCCCTTACATCATCAAAATGCACAAAGTTCATTCCCTTTCCAAACATAAAAGTGCTGTAAGCTTCTAGCACTCTTCT
>OGXG01001748.1_pt1 | contig 10451 bp, 8 predicted proteins | sample 1576251 | NCBI WGS metagenome assembly OGXG01 (sample SAMEA3541533, study PRJEB24748) | human gut metagenome | biome: human gut; feature: human-associated habitat; material: faeces | place: China | collected 2012
GACCTGAAAGACCGCCCTTACATGGAAACATTGCTAAAGCGTATTGAGGAAGAAGAAAAAGTAGATATAGGAAAAACAGCTCCTTATTTCCGTATACGCAATACAGAAGGCAAAGATATCAATCGTTCCGATTTCAAAGATAAATATCTACTGATACAGTTCTGGGCTTCATGGGATACCATCAGCCGGGAAAAGAATGCAATGTTCCGCCGTATTTATAAGAAAGAACAAAAGAACAAAAACTTCGCATTAATGGGTATTTCCCTTGACTTGGACAGGGAGAAATGGTTGGAAGCAGTTAAACAAGATACTTTGAAATGGGAACAGACTTGCGAATATTCTGGATGGGATGGAGATGTTGCCAAACTATTCTCCATACATACTCTCCCAGCCAATATCCTAATCAGTCCTACAGGTAAAATAGAAGGAAAAAATCTAGATGAAAAGGCTATTGAAGATAAACTGAAAGAAATAGCCCGGAAAGAAAAAGAAAAGTAACCATTAATCACTAACCACTAATCACTAGTTCGCCATTTTTGCCTTGAAAGCCAGCGCATACATACGCATCTGTTTTACCATTGCCAGCAAGCCATTGCTGCGGGTGGGCGACAGATGTTCCTTCAAACCTATCTTCTCTATAAAGTATAAATCACTGCTTAATATTTCATCCGGAGTATGTCCGCTGACTACTTTGATAAGCAGGGCAATGATACCTTTTACAATCAAGGCGTCACTTTCCGCCTGGAACACCACTTTGCCGTCTTCCATATCGGCTTGCAGCCATACGCGGCTCTGGCAACCGTCTATCAGGTTTTGTTCTGTTTTATATTCGGGGGCGAGTGGTTCCTGCTCGTTACCCAAATCTATGAGCAATTGATACTTGTCCATCCAGTCATCAAAATCACTGAACTCTTCTATCACTTCGTTCTGAAGTTCGTTTATTGTTTTCATTATTTTATCATTTATTTCTCATTATAAATCACATCCATCACTGTTTGTCCTACCGCTTTCAGCGTGTTACGGTCAATGTTTTCCATCGTATCGTTTACCGTATGCCAGAAAGAGCCGAAAGAACTTTGCGGATTGTCGGCATCATAGTTAATGATGTCCACACACGGGATACGCGCCAACTTGTTGACATAGATATGGTCGTCCACCGTCTCACCGCCGTCTTCTTTTACAAAATATTTGCCATATCCCAGCTCATGTGCCTTTTTCCAGATTTTCTTCATTTCGGAACGGGCGGTGCGGGCCGAGTAACCTTCATAATAGAACGTGGCATCTTTTCCTCCTACCATATCCAGCAAGATTCCATAGCGTGCATTATAGTTCTGAACATGTGGGGTACGTGCCCAGTATTGTGATCCAAGACACCAAGTGTCCTGTTTGTACTTGCCGTCATAAAATTCGGGAATTCCATAATCCTCCGAATCGAAAAATACGATATCTATACCTAGGGCAGGTTGTTCCTTCTGTATCTGACGGGCGATTTCCAGCAGCACCCCCACACCGCTGGCACCATCATTCACTCCCAGTATAGGAGTATGGTGATTCTTCGGGTCGGGATCATTGTCGGCATACGGGCGGCTGTCCCAATGGGCGCAAAGCAGGATACGTTTTTTGCTTTCGGGCTTGTAGGCACCGATAATGTTGCGTGATTTCAGTATCGTACCGTCGTATGCTATCAGATCGGCATATTGATTGTATACCTTGGCGCCGAATTTTTCCAATTGTCCTGCCAGATATTCCCCACATTCTTTGTGCGCCTGTGTGTTGGGAACACGGGGACCGAAGTCTGCTTGTACCTGAATGTACTGGTAGGCGCTGTCTGCATCGAACTCGGGAGCCTTGATCACTTCTTTGTCTACGGTTTCTGTCCGGTCGTTTCTGCTTTTACTGTTTCCGCACGAAACGGCTGTCAATACAAGCAGCAAGAACGGGATTACTAAAACATTTCTTATCTTCATACTTATTCTTCTGTTATTTATTTGTGCATTATCCTTTATATGGAAGGGGGCTGCGCCGCAAAGTTACGTTATTTTCTTTGTACTTCTTCCATAACGCGCAGGAAGTTTCCACCCCAAATGAGGCGGATATTTTCTTCACTGTATCTTTCCAACAGCAGCCGGCGTGTAAAGTTTATCAATTCTGATGCCGAAGCGCAGCCTGTGATGCCGCCGTCACCGTCAAAATCGGTTCCTATCCCTACATGTTCTATGCCCATGACATTTACCATGTGGTTCAGATGCTCGATGGCATCCTTGATGGTAGCTTCTCCGTTCTTGCGCAGGAATCCGCCATACATACATACCTGTGCCACCCCCCCCTTGGCTGCCAATGCTTTCAATTGGTCATCCGTCAGATTGCGCGGATGGTCGCAAAGGGCACGGGCCGAAGAATGAGAGGCTACGATCGGTTTGCCGCTGATTGCCAGTGCATCATAGAAACTTTTCTCTCCGGCATGAGAAACATCTACCATCATTCCCACACGGTTCATTTCTTTTATCACCTGTTCACCGAATGTGCTTACGCCCAGTCCTTCCTCATTATAACGGGCAGAGCCGCAGATATCATTATTTCCGTTGTGGCAAAGTGTCATGTACACCACGCCACGATGGCGGAAACGTTCTACATTCGTGATATCCTTGCCAATGGCATATCCGTTTTCAATGCCCAGCATGACAGCCTTTTTCCCTGCTTTTTTCAAACGGCACAGATCAGCGGGAGTATATGCTATATCTACGGCTGTACAGTTCTTGGCAACCATCTCCTCTATTTCGTTCAGGATGCGGTCTGCTTTGGCAGTAGCGGCCGATAAGGCTTCATCGGTACGTTCCAATTGCTTCAGGTAAGCCACCATGATGGTTGCGTCCAGATGTCCTTCCGTCATCTTATGCAGGTCTACCAGGATTTTCTTGTCACGGGTGGCGAAGTTTATTCCTTGATCGAAGAACATGGGAGTGTCGCAATGTGAATCCAGCGTTATCATGCGGTTGTGAAGTTTTTTGGCTTCTCTGAAAGAAGTGGATTCCTGTATAAGCCAGTGGAATACCGGCATCATACAGGTATTGTTTTCCAGAATGAAACATTCCGGATGCCATTGCACTCCCATCATGGACTTGCATTCGGTAGATTCCATCGCTTCAATGACTCCGTCGGATGAGCGGGCAGTTACCCTGAAACCCGGCGCAACCTCCTTTACCGCCTGATGGTGAAACGAATTGACCGGCAATATTTCTGTTTCAAACAATTTATAGAGTAAGGAATCTTTCTCTATCCGGACCGTATGCGAGGCATATCCCCGTCCCAAATCCTGATCGTGTTTGATCCGTTCCCCTTCCATCTGTACGTGGATATCCTGATACAGGCTGCCTCCAAAAGCGGCGTTCATCACCTGTATGCCGCGGCATATTCCCAGAATCGGTATCTGCCGGTCGGCGGCCAGTTTGGCAAGCAATAACTCCTGACGATCCCTCCGGGGATTTATGCTGTGTAATTCCTTTATCGGTTCTTCTCCAAGGAACAAGGGATTGATATCCGCACCGCCGGTCAGTAGCAAGCCATCCAATGCATTCAGTGAGTTTATCAAACTGTTAGTTTCGTCAACAGGAGGAATAATGAAAGGAATACCTCCTGCTTTCAGAATGGAAGTGAAATATCCTTCCAGCAAAGTACATGCGCCTTCCTGGAAGTTTCCGGTAAGCCCTATGACTGGAGCATCTTTGTGGCAGGGAAAGGTGCGGTGTATGGCATCGTACTCGGCTGAAATGTCAAATGTTTGAAACGTTTTCATAAGTTAAATTATTCATAGAAACTAAGCAAAGATAGGGATAAATTCAGATTTATTTTTCATATTTGCTAAAAATCTAATGACCATGGAACCTATACAAGACTTCGCCGGCTTGATATGCCGTTTGCGTTCGTTGAAGGAGCGGAAACGTGTGGTGGTTGTTTGCCCCAATGACCCTCATACCGAATACGTTATAACCCGCAGTTTGCACGAAGGCTTTGCCGATTTCTTATTGGTGGCGGATACGCCCCATTTGCTGAACTCGGAATATATCCGCCTTCAATATCCGGATCATGTGAAAGTATACGAGGCGACAAGTCCCGATAAAGCAGCCCAGGAAGCTGTTTCGCTGATACGTGAGGGACATGCGGACGTGTTGATGAAAGGGATTATCAATACGGATAATTTATTGCGGGCCGTGCTTAATAAGGAACATGGTATCCTGCCGAAAGGGAATGTGCTGAGCCATATCACGGTGGCACAGATCCCGATGTACAAGAAATTGCTGTTCTTCTCGGATGCGGCGGTCATTCCCCGTCCTACCTTGGAACAATTCGAGGCGATGCTGCGGTATGATCTGGAGGTATGCCGCCGCATGGGAATAGAAGCTCCCCGTGTGGCCTTGATTCATTGTACGGAAAAAGTAAACGAGAAATTCCCTCATACACTGGATTATGTGACTTTAAAGGAACGTGCCGCCGCCGGTGCTTACGGAAACATGTACTTGGACGGGCCCATGGATGTGAAGACGGCATGTGATGCGCATAGCGGTGAGGTGAAAGGAATCAGCTCGCCGGTGGTGGGACATGCGGATTTGTTGATCTTTCCCAATATCGAGTCGGGAAATACATTCTATAAAACGGTGTCATTGTTTGGTGACGCCAACATGGCAGGTATGTTGCGAGGTACGGCCTCTCCCGTAGTGGTTCCGTCGCGTGCCGATTCCGGTAATTCGAAATATTACAGTCTGGCATTGGCCTGCGTGGCCGGATAAATAATGTGGCAATGTGCCAATTTGCCGGTGTGTCAATTGGCTGTGCTGTGTTGCCGCATGGTTTTGGCTCATTCGCAAATTGATAAATTATTGAAACTATGAAAATATTTGTGATTAATCCGGGCTCTACTTCTACCAAAATAGCCCTTTTCATCGATGAAAAGCCGGTGTGGGCGGCAGGGGCCCATCATACTGCGGATGACTTGTCGGAGTTTCACCACGTCAACGAACAGTATGCGTACCGTAAGGACTTTGTATTGCGATTGCTTGCCGAGGCGGATATTCCGTTGGATTTTGATGCCGTCATTGCCCGTGGCGGTCTGCTGAAGCCTACGCCCGGCGGGGTGTATGCCATTAACGAACAGATGAAACACGATTTGCTCAACGCCCGGATGGAGCACGCCTGTAATTTGGGCGCGCTGATTGCCGATGAAATAGCCCGGGAATGCCATTGTCCCGCCTACATTGCCGATCCCGAAGTGGTAGACGAGCTGCAACCGGCCGCCCGCCTGACGGGTGGGGCTGGTCAAGAGCGAGCGCGGCAGTCAGGGCGGCTACCGCCTGACCAAGGCTCCCGCCGACTACACCGCCGGGGAGATCCTCCGCGTGACGGGAATACCGGAGATAGAGCGCATTTCCATCTTCCATGCCTTGAACAGTAAGGCGGTATCGCGTAAATATGCCGCTTCCATCGGGAAACATTATGAAGAGTTGAATCTGATTGTGGTGCATCTGGGGGGTGGCATATCGGTGGGTGCCCATTGCAAAGGACGGGTGATTGATGTTAACAATGCCTTGAACGGTGAGGGGCCGTTTTCTCCCGAACGTGCGGGAACCATTCCTGCCGACCAGTTGGCGGAATTGTGCTTCAGCGGTAAGTATACGTTAAAGCAGATCAAGAAGATGCTGAATGGCAAAGGGGGGCTGACTGCCCATCTGGGTATGAATGATGTGGTGACTATTGCCCGGAAAGCTTCCGAAGGCGAGGAGCCTTATAAAGGGGTATTGGATGCGATGCTCTATACGGTGGCGAAACAGGCAGGGGCCATGTATGTCACGCTCCGTGGGCAGGTGGATGCCATTATTCTGACGGGAGGCATTGCCCATAGTGATTACTGTGTAGGGATTCTCAAGGAACAGATTGATTATCTGGCGCCGGTTGTGCTGATGCCCGGTGAAGACGAGATGGGCTCGCTGGCTTATAATGCGTTGGGAGCCTTGAAAGGTGAGCTGCCTTTGCAGGTTTACCGGCCGGAATAAGAAGATGGTGGTACATCGGAATTAAAATAAGCGATAAAATTGTTCAAATCCTTCATGGAAGGGTAATGTGTTGATATACAGAAGACTATTATGAAGGAATCATTATAAATTCCTTCATAATAGCTTCAGGGATGTTTTTACCCGGCCAGTGCTACCAGTTTATACATATTTCCTGTTGTGGTATGCATCCGTTCCGCTCCCAGGGAATTCATGATTCTTCCCATTTTGTTTATCGTGATGCCGCGCATGGCTGCCGGATATCGTTTCAGCAGGATATTGAACAAGTATACTGCCGAGTAAAGTTTGAAGTCTTCCCCTTTCTCCGGCAGTCTGAAACAATGGAGAATCATTTCCGCTTCGGTAGGCAAGGCATAATAGGCCTGGTTGCGCAGTTTCAGCTCGGATTCCTCCGCCGCCGAGAACCAGTAACGCTTTCCCTCGTCCAGTTCTGCTTTCAGCTGGGCGAAAAGCTGTTTGTGCTCCAGTGGCGAGCAGTCTATCTTCTCCTTTACCTCGGCAAAGAAATAACGGCGGCTTCCGCTGGGGTCGGTGAGCAGCGCTTTCCGGTTACTGGTGCCGATGAACGAGGCCATCCGGGGCAGATGGCTGTAGGACGAGCGGTGCGACTTGCGGAAATCCAGTTTTTTCATCTGCATCAGATTTTTCAGCAATGGCAGTTTCTGTGGTGAAAGACGGTCGTACTCATCCAGATTAATCAGTCCGAAGAAAGCCAGCTTCTGCTCGCATCCTGCCTGTCCGGTCAGTTCGAAGCTGTCCGTATAGTAGTCTTTCAACGAATCGGGCATCAGCAATTCGCAGAAAGTGGATTTGCATCTCCCTTGCTCGCTGCTCACCAGCATGGGGGCCACAGCGTTGGCGCACCGGGCCATGCGTCCGCTCCACTGGGCAGTTACGCCCAGCATCCAGCGGTGGAAACTGTTCACCCAGAAATCTTTCGTAGATATGCGTTGTGCCAGCGGAGTCACGCGGTCCTTGCCGTCCCATTCGGGAAGGGTGTTCATATAGGAAAGTAACGGATGATAGTCCGGCATCTGCTCCGAGTTCACGAACCGGCTTACATCCTTGTCCCAGCAGTTGATGTGACGTGCACGTGCTTCCAGGCACAGGCTGTTCAGGGTGCGCTGGCTTATTACCTTATATATAGGTGTGTCAGCGTCTTTTTTGCAACATTCCGTTTGTTCCGTCAGTAGGTTGAAGCGGAAGTGGTAGCGGCTCAGCAAATATTGTTCCAGTTTTTGCTGTACTTGTTCCGTTTCCGGTTTCTTCTGCATTGATAATGAGGTAGATGAACTCTTCACTGTCGGACTTATCACTACATTCGAGGAAGCAAGCTTCTTCATTACTTTGTTCAATAACTTTTTATTCATTATTTGTTGTTTTAGGTTTCCGTTGGAACAAAGATACTGTGTAAAATAGCGTTTTGCAAGTGTTTTTCGTGGGGTTTTAGAGAAAAGTGACTAAGCGTAAACATCCTGAATAACAAGCTGTTTCGTCCGGTTGATTACACGATATCTTCCTTTTGATTCAGTTGTTTCACTTAAGTGATGAAGTTTGAGCACTCTAGTGATGAAAGTTCATCACTAGGGTGATATAATATCATCACTTAAGTGAAACAATTTACTTGAAGGGAAGATACAACGACTTCGACCGGATGATACACCTTATTCGTCCGGTTGTTGTCATTTGATGAAATGTGAGTATTTTGCCGGACAGTCATCACCTTGGGATGCGTTTTTGGAGATGGAACGGGGCTGAAGGAATATGAAGTTATTATGAAGAAATCGTAGAAGGATTCTTCATAATAACTTGCTTATAATCAGAAAGTAATGCACTGATGATGGATTTGAAGGAAATAATTTCGGTATTGTATCCTCTATACCGGGGGCTGTCCTCTTTTATAAAGATGGAAATAGAGTCTACTTGAACGGGCTGGCAGGAAAAAGGTTCCCCATCAGACTGTGGTCGGATAATAGAATGGCTACAGTACCCTCCATGCCGCTCTTCATCTTGAAGTAATCTACAGCGTTGTCCAACTTTAAATCTATCCGGAAGTAGTTTTTCCCCTCTTTTTTCAACACCTCTTTATATACTGTTTTCACTTTTCCGTTCAGATGACTATCCGTTCCGGTAGTGTATCCCTCCATTTCTATACTGGCGGGCATTCCTTCTTTTATCCTCGCTATTTCAGTATATGGGATGAAAGCTGTTATCTCTATTTCAGAATGGCTGTTTATGGCAACTTCCACTTTGCCTTTTACATTTTCAGGAAAAGGAATGAAGCAAGCTGCCACTGCCAGTCCTGTTATCAATAAAGCAATAAGAGTGATTCCACTACGTATAAGCAGAGGTGGTATGCGTCCGATGATGTTTCTCACTTTCTCGCTCCGAAGTTCTATTTGTTCATAATTTTTATCCATAATCGTTAGCTCCCTAGTTCCAATTGATTCTTAACTAAATGGTAATATGCACCTTGGCGGTCAATTAATTCCGTATGGGTTCCTGTCTCTATTATCTTGCCTCTTTCTATCACGATGAGTTGGTCGGCGTTCTTTACCGTACTGAGCCGGTGCGCGACGATAACTACCGTTTTCCCTTTATAAAATTCCATCAGGTTCTCTACAATAGCCCGTTCGTTATTGGCATCCAGTGCATTGGTCGCCTCGTCCAGAAATATATAATCAGGATTCTTGTATACGGCACGGGCTATTAGGATTCTTTGTTTCTGTCCTTGGCTCAGTCCGATACCATCCTGCCCTATTAATGTGTTGTATTTCAACGGTAAAGAATGGATGTAGTTGTCTATGCAGGCAATGCGTGCGGCTTGGAGCAGACGTTCTTTGTCAATCTCGCCGTCATCTACCGCAATGTTGCGGGCGATGCTTTCCGAGAAGATGACTCCGTCCTGCATGACCACTCCGCAATGTTTGCGCCACCATTTCAGGTTATATTTTTGCAAGTCTGTACTGCCGATGGTTATTTCTCCTGCCAACAGGGGGTAATAGCCTAACAAGAGTTTGATCATTGTTGTCTTTCCGCTTCCGCTGGTCCCCACTATGGCGGTTACCTTTCCTTCGGGGATGGTTATGTTGATTCCGTCCAATGTTTTGTTCGGGTTGTGCGGGTCGTATTTAAAATCGGCGTTTTTGAAAGAGAGGCTTTTGTCCTGGTCGTGGAATGCGTTTAGTGCTTCCTTGTTGTTTTCCTCGTTCTCCATTTCGTGAATTTCATTGATGCGTTCCAGACTTATTTTCACATCTTGCAATGAGTAGAGGAAGTTCATCAGTTGCTCCACCGGTGCATTGAGTTGTCCGATGATGTATTGCACTGCCAGCATCATTCCCAAGGTCATTTGTCCGTGAATGACGGCTGTTGCTGCCAGCACGGTGATGATGATGTTTTTTACTTCATTGATGAAGATGCTTCCCGCTTCCTGAGTCTGCTGTAATTTCAATGATTTCATGTTGACCTGGAACAGGTCTGCTTGTACATCCTCCCATTCCCAACGGCGCCGTTGTTCGCAGTTTTGCAGTTTTATTTCTTGCATGGAGGTGATGAACTGATAGGTTTTGTTATTGTTCATAGCCTGTTTCTCGAACAGCTCATAATCCAGTAATTTCCTTTTTTTCAAAAATATAGCGATCCATATACCATACAGTATGCTTCCTGTGAGAAAGATCAGGAATATAAAAATGTTGTAGCCGAGCAATACACAGCCAAACACGATGAAACCGAGCAGGGAAAAGGTGACGTTCAGCATTTGTGTGGTAAGGAATTTCTCTACCCGGTTATGGTCGTTCATTCGTTGCATCAGGTCGCCCATCAGTTTGGTGTCGAAGAAAGACATGGGAAGTTTCAGCAGTTTGATGAAGAAGTCGGATACCAGGGAGATATTGATGCGCATGCTGATATGGAGCAATATCCATCGGCGGATAAAATCTACACTGGTGCGGCTTATGGTCAGTATGAGTTGTCCCAGCAGGATCAGGTAAATGATTCCCAAGTTCTGATGGGTAATACCTATATCTACGATGGCTTGTGTAAGAAAAGGGAAAATAAGTTGTAGCACACAGCCCACTAAAGCTCCTAATATGATTTGTCCGAAATATCGGCGATATTGCTTTATGTAGCCAAACAAGAAGTTGAAGGAGCGCTTTCTGTTCGTTGTTTCTCCCGAAAGTTCATGGAAAGCGGGTGTGGGCTGGATAAACATGGCTATTCCTTTTTCTTCCCCTTTGGACTGTGTGCTGATCCAGTGGTTTTTGAATTCCTTTTCGGTATAGGTCACAAGCCCTTTTCCCGGATCGGCAATATGGAATTTTTTTCCTTTCTTTATTTGGTAGAGGACCACAAAATGGTTCTGGCTCCAGTGCAGGATGCAGGGCAGGG
>OGXG01001749.1_pt1 | contig 10451 bp, 10 predicted proteins | sample 1576251 | NCBI WGS metagenome assembly OGXG01 (sample SAMEA3541533, study PRJEB24748) | human gut metagenome | biome: human gut; feature: human-associated habitat; material: faeces | place: China | collected 2012
CATGGAGAAAGTTTTTCTGAAGGTACGTCTTCAAGTTACGGAGAAAGTTTTTCAACTGGAACTAGTAGCAGTCATTCCGTGGGAACTAGTCAAAGTACAAGTGTTTCTCACGGAACAAGTAGTTCTCATAGTTCTGGAACAAGTACAAGCCACTCAAGTAGCTCCGGATATAATGTAGGTTCAAGTTCTGGAACTTCAAGTGGAGTTTCACATAGTTCAAGTTCGGGGGTAAATGCTGGTGGAAGTATAGGAGCATTTGGAATTGGAGGAAATGTTGGTGCTTCCTACAGTAGTGGTGTTTCATCTAATAATGGGGCTTCTCATAGTACAAGTGCAGGATTTAGTTCAAGTTCTTCTTCTGGATATGGAACTTCATCATCAAATAGTTATGGAGTTTCATCAAGCACAGGATACTCTCAAGGAACTAGCGAATCTTATAGTACAGGAACATCAACTAGTCATGGAACAAGTTATTCTCAAGGAACATCAACTAGTCATGGTACTAGCATTTCTCAAGGTACCTCTACTAGTAATTCTACATCTATGAGTTCTGGACTTTCAACAAGCGTGGGTTCTAGTAATTCCTATGGACAAAATAGTGGAACTTCTGCATCAGCAGGTGTAGGAACTTCTATGTCTAATAGTTATTCTGAAAGTTCAAGCCATTCAACAGGTACATCAGAAAGCTTTTCAAATGGTACATCAGAAAGTATTTCTAGAGGTACTACCGAAGGATATAGCGAAGGAAGTAGTGTAGGTTCTTCTACTAGTAATTCAATTACACAAGGAAGTAGTGGAAGTATGGGGCTTGGCCCAAGTCTTTCGTTTGGACGTACAATGGCATGGGAAGATAGAGAGGTAACTTATTTATTAGACATGCTAACATATTCCACAAACCGAATCATTATGGGAAGCAACTCATTAGGTATGTGGTTTGTTGATATATATCTAGCTGTTGAAGATGAAAAAGCAGCTATGGCAGCAGCAGCACTCGCTATGAGCGCTTGGCATGATAAAAATGCATTAACTACTCCGTTGCAAGTTTATAAGCCTTCAGACAAAGAAAAAGAGTATTTAATGAAGCATTTATCTGTTTTTTCTCCTTCAGTTATAAAAGAAGGTATTCCTGGACAATTTGAATCATATAAATATTCAAGTATGTTGCTTTCTAATGAGATAGCAGCCTATAGCCATCCTCCACGTGTCAATGTTGGTGGGATACAAGCTGCAGTTGATGACCCACCTGTTTTGACAATTTCTAATGCAAGACAAGATGGAGATGTATTCTTAGGATATGTTGCAGATGTTGAAAAATTTGATAAAAAACGTGGATATAAATCTGGATTTAGATATTGTTTAACAAGTGATGAATTACATCATGCTTATATTTCTGGGGCTTCTCGTTCTGGTAAAACAGTAGCCGGAACACGATTAGTAGCAGAAGCATATACACATGTTAGACGTGGTGAAGATAATAAACGCTTAAGATTTTTAATTATGGACCCTAAGCAAGATTGGCGAGCATTAGCTAAAGTCATCCCTCCAGGACATTTTAGGTTTTATTCTCTCTCAGACCCATTATTTCATCCAATTAAGTTAAATTTAATGAAGATTCCAAGAGGAGTTTATACTGAAAGATATGCTGACAGATTGCGAGAAATTTTTATTCGTAGTTATGGATTAGGAGACCGTGGTTTTCAAATCTTAGGCCAAGCTATTCAAAAAGTATATACAAAAGCAGGATGTTATGATGATGATGTAATGTACAATGTAAAAGACCCTGTAACAGGTCTTTATCCAGCATCAGAAAGAAGTAAAAATATTACTTTAGCAGATGTTTGTGTTGAATTGAAAAACCAAACTCAAGAAGCTGGATTACCAAGAGATAAGGTTGAAGCAATTCAACGTATTGTTGACCGTATGGAACAATTTTCTGAACCAAAATCTTCAATTTACAAAGTATTTTGTACTAAAGGTCCAGATGGTATGGGAATTGATGATTTATTAGGTGCTGATGATGTCATTGTTCTTGAAAGTTTTGGTATGGATACAAAAACATCTGCATTCATTTTTGGTTTAATTACTTCTTCAGTATTCCAATATGCTGTAAGTAACGGTGGATTTGTAAAACCAAAAGACCAATATGAAACAATATTAGTAATTGAAGAAGCAAACCAAGTGTTAATTGGAGAAGATAAAGATAATTTAGGTGGTGCTAATCCATTTGAGATTATTCTTGACCAATCTGCAGGATATGGATTATTTATTTGGACTTTAACACAAAAAATTGCCGATATGCCCCGTTCAGTATTAGCCAATTCAGCATTAAAAATTATTGGAAGACAAGATGATAAAGATGATATTGAAAGAACAATCGTTCAAATAGGTAAGGATGGTTTAATTGCTGACCGTGTATTTAAGAATTGGTTACCAGACCAACCTATTGGATGGTTTATTATAAAATCGTCAAGAAATAGGGACTTTACAATGAATGCACCTATGCATGTATTAATTGAATATCTAGATGTTACACCGCCTTCAAATGAAGAGTTAGAGCATATTCTTGAAGAAGGAGCTATTATGCATAATTTGGAAGAAAGCGATGAAGAAGATGGAGGTGCTTTAGATTTTTAAATGGACTTATCATTACATCAAGCAATTAAAATTATAATTGTTTTAATTATTGCTGTTATACTTATAGGAGGGGCTACTCAATTAAGTACAAATAAACAATCCAATGTTAAAGTACAACATATGACTGAGGCCACTAAAGATACAACAAGCGATATTAATAAAATCAAAAATTCATTTTATAGATAAAAATAGAGATAGATGAAATACATCTATCTTTTCTTTTTTTATTAATAAAAAGCATTATAATTAATTGATTTCTTGATATTTTTAGTTTATATTGGTCGCAGAAAAAACACAAAAAAAACTTAAAGATTTGCAGAAATTCAGAAAAAATGCAAAATAAAAGAAATAAAAAAAAGACGTCTATTTTTTTAGACAAAACTCAAAGATTCTCTTGAGTTGCAAAAAACAATAAAACCAAACAACTATATGCATAGATAACTGAAGGGTAATTGGAGGTGAATCGTTTCGTACCTTCAGTTTTTTAATTGAGAAACGGATATTTATGGCAAAAAGTCAAAAGAAAATTTTGTTTGGTATTGTTTTAACAGTAGCAATCGTATTATCAGCTTTATTGTTTTTTATTTTTGTAGGAAACACTAAAAATGTTCTTGTAGCAACACAAGACGTAAAAGCTAATAGCCAAATCACTTCAACAATGTTTACAACTGAACGCGTTGACGCATCTTCATTACCAGATAATTATTTAACTGCCGATGATGCTAAAGATTTAGTAGGTTACTATACATATATTGGTTTTACTAAAGGAAGTGTTATTACAAAAAGTAATATAGCTACAAGTGCCAAAAAAGCTTCTGGGGCAATCAGTAAGAAAAAAACATTATTAACTATATCTGCAGAAAATTTACCTTCTGGAATTCAAACTGGAGATTTTGTTAATATCGTTATCGGTGCAACTACTGAACAAGAAGGAAGCAGCGGAACAACTGTTTTAACTTATCAAAAAGTAGAAGTATCTAATATTTATACAGATGATGATGGAAATGTTACTGGATTAGAAGTCGTTGTTACTCCAAAACAAGCTCAAAAAATTGTTTACGCACAACTAAAAGGACAAATTTCAGTATCATTACTACCAATTAATTACAAAACTACAGATTTACAACCTATTGATGAAAACGGATTCTTAGATACAAATGATTTTAATAAATAAAATGGAGGTGTTTAAATGAAAGTAGTCTTAGTTGCTTCTAATTCTGTTTATATGGCAGAATTAGAACGCTCATTTACTTTAGATGGACATATTGTTGTTGCTAAATTTATTTCATCTGAAGATATTATTAAAAATGTTCAATCTTTAGATTATGATTATGTCATTATTTCTCAAGATTTATTAAATAATGAGCCAATAAATCAATCTATTGAAGCAATGAAAAATATTAATGCTTTAAATAAAACAATTGCGATTTTAAAACAACAAGGAGTTTTTGAAAATTATTTAGCTAGCAATGGTGTACAATATTTTTATGAAAATATGGCTCCTTCTGTATTAGTTCAAAATATTGCTCAAAAATATAATTTTGAGGTTCAATATGCTCAACATCAACAAACAAATTTAAATCAAAACAATCAACAATCTCAACAACAACCAATTCCTAATATCTTCCCAAATGAAAATTTAGGATATCATCCATATCAACCCCCTCAACCACCTCGTCAATTCCCATTAAATCAACAAATTCCAAATCAAAACATTCAAAATGGAAATGGATATATAAACACAAATAGAAGTGAAAATGTTAATTTAAGAGAAAATTCTTTTTCTCAACAAAATCAAGGATATAACAGTATTCCCAACTATAGTGAAATACCTACACAACATGTACAACAAGAACCAGAAAAAGATAAGATTCCTAAAGCCCCATTGTTTAATGGAGGTAGAAATGTTGTAAACTTTAAAAATACGTTTGTAGTAGTCAATTCTCCTAAAGGAGGAGTAGGAAAAACTTCATTAGCTATTGAATTAGCTACTACCATCGCGGATAGAGCTAAGGATATGGATTTAAATCCTGCAAGTAAATTGGATTATGCAAAAGAAATCAAAATCTGTTTATTAGATTTGAACCCATCATTTGATACTATGGCATCTACCTTAACTTGTGTTAGAAATGTTCCAAACTACCCAACTGTATTAAATTGGGTGGATAAAATCGAACAAAAAATTTATGCTGCTATGAGTGATGACGATAGATTACTTTATGATGAAAATAAAGATGATTTTGATTTATCACCTTATTGTAACACTAAAACAATTCGTTTTACTTGGGCAGAAATTCAAACCTTAACAGTTAGAGATAATGCAACTGGGTTATATATTATTCCTGCAGTTCCTTTACCTACAGATGTGGAAAAGGTATTACCAGACTATATTTCTATTATTATAGAAACAGTTAAGGAATATTTCGATGTAACTATTACTGATACGTCCAATAATTTAACTTACTTTACAGTTGAAGCTTTATTACAAGCAGATGAAGTATTATTAGTATCTGTTCCAACAATTTCTACATCAACAGTACTAAAAAGAGTATTAGATACTTGTCAAAAACAATTACAAATTGATATTGGAAAATTTGGATTAGTTGTTAATTACCCTAATAGAGCAGATTCTGAATTAGATGGAAATGCTGTTTCCTCAGCTTTAAATATTCCTTTAATTGCAACTATTCCATATGAACAAGCGATGGGAGCATCATTAGAAAAAGGAACACCATATAGTGTTAATAATCCAAAAAATAAATATTCTCAATCTGTTACAAAATTAGCACATCAAATTATTCCTTTATGGAATGTTGGTAAGAGAAGACCAACAAAAAATAGACCTGCAAAAAAAGGTTTCTTCTCAAGACGATAATATTTAGGAGGTGATATAATGGTAAGTTCATCTGGTTTAGATACCAATGTGTTTACAAATAATACAAAACCTAAGCAACAAGTGAAAAAGAAACCACAACAAAACTTAAAAAAACCTGCAAAATTAATTAATACACCAGTTATTGATTTTATTTGTGATAATTATGATGTCGTTAAAGAAATTACTGAAAAATTAAGTAATAAATTTGGCACAAGAATGTTTCAAAGAAAACGTTCTGATATAGAAGCTGAATCAAAGCAAATTATTTTAGATACATTAGTAGAACATAATTTAATGCCTATAGATAATTTAAAAGGTATTTATTTAAAATATATATATGATAACATTTTTGGATTAGGAAATATTCAACCACTATTAGATGACCCAGAAGTAGATGAAATTATGGTTAAAAATTGGGATTGTATTTATGTTGAAAAGCATGGTAAATTGCAAAAAACAAATGTTAGATTCCCAAATTATGATGTAGCATATGCTGTTGTTAAGAAAATCATTGAACCTTTAAATAGAAATTTAGATATCGCTCATCCTAATGTTGATGCTCAATTGAGAGATGGTTCGCGTTTAAGTGCAACCATTCCTCCACTTAGAGCTAATGGTGAAATCAGCATTACAATACGTAAATTCAAAGAAACCGTTGAACCATTGAGTTATTATCAAGAAAAATTTAATTCTTCAACTCCAGAAATGGTTCAATTCATTGAAACTGCTGTTAAATCAAGAATTTCAATTATGGTCTCTGGTGGAACTGGTTCTGGTAAAACAACATTATTAAATGCATGTTCTTTTGCAATCCCAAATACCGAACGAATTTTAACAATTGAAGATACATTGGAATTAAAATTACAACAAGAACATGTAGAAGCATATCAAACTATTAATGAAAACGTTGAAGGAAAAGGGGCTTTTACAGCACAAGATTTAGTAAAAATTGCTTTACGTAAAAGACCCGATAGAATTATCGTTGGTGAATGTCGTGGTGGAGAATTTGTTGAAATGTTAAATGCTATGAATACAGGTCATGCTGGTTCTATGTCAACTGTACACAGCAACTCTGCAAAAGACTTTTTAGACAGAGCTAAATTAATGATTCTTTCTAATCCATCAACAGCAAAATTAGATAGTGAAGCAATTTATAGATTAATAAATTCTGCTATTAATTTAGTTATTCAAACTAACCGTTTTGAGGATGGGAGTCGTAGAATAACATCTATTACAGAAATTGTAGGATATGGTCAGGAAGGATTTAACCGTTTACGTCAAGCAGGAATTTTAGGAGCTAAAGCTGCTCCAAATAAAGACCAATTATATTTGCAAGATATTTTTAAATTTAAACAAACTGGTGTTGACCCAAAAACAGGTAAAGTACAAGGTTCCTTCATAGCTACCGGATATACTCCATTGTGTGCAGAAGTAATGAAAGAAAAAGGATTTAATTTCCCAGAAGGATTTTTTTCCAAAAGAGTTTTGTTAGAAGTTAACAAAGGAGGAAATTAATATGAGATTTCCATTTTTGTTTAAAATATTAATTGCTTTGTTACCATTGATTACAGCATTACTAATTATTCTTTATTATGTTTTAAAAGATGTAAAAGGAGAAGTTCTTTTACGAAAAGTTATTAAAAACACATCAAAAACAATGATAGATGTAAAAGTACAAGGTGATGCTGTAGAAGACGAAGAAAAAAAAGGAATCATATCTTCGTATATCAAAAAACAAAATGCAAAGCTCAATGTCGTCGGTATAACCTATAAGTTCGAAACAGTTTTGGCTATAGCATCTTGTATTTTTATTGTTTCAGCTATTGCGTCAAAAGTTTTATTTAAAGCAGGACCTTTGTTGATGTGCTATTTAGGCCTTATTTTTGCAGGAATGGTAATATTATCTGCAAATAAAAAAGCCAATGAAAAAAAAGAAGAATTAACTATTGAATTTTTAGAAAAAATTAATGAAATTTCTTCTCAATTATCTGTTGGAAAAAACATTCAAAATGCAATTGATGAAATAATAAATGATGGGCAATGTTCAAAAGTTTTACAAAATGAATTTATTGATGCACGTCAAAATTTAAATATTGGGTTATCATTATCTGAAACTTTTATGAAGATGTATGAAAATTTGCAAATAGATGAAATCAAAACATTTGCAACTACACTACAAGTCTATGAAAATACTGGTGGTAATTTAATTGAAATTCTCGCTGCAAATGACAATTTTTTTCAAAGTAAATTAAAACTTAAAAATGCTCAACGTGTTTTTATTACATCTATGAAGACTAGTCAAAAATTAACAATTGCAATTCCAGTTGCTTTTATCATCATAATGGTCTTAGTTAATCCTTCTTTTTTTGGTGATTATTATTCTAATGGAATAGGTGAAATTGTTGGAATTTTAGCTATTTCTACATTGCTTTTAGGTGTTTATTTATCCAACCGTATTGCTCAAATAAAGAAATAGGAGGTGCATCTTGATGAAAGAGACTATGGTTTATGTAGCAATAGGATGTATCTTCCTATTAGCTATAGGTACTTATTTATTAATTGTTTCAAAAAAATCAAAAGAAGAAAATTTAGAATCAATTATTCAAATGATTAAACGTTCGGGACAAGTTGCAAAAACAAACATTGATAACAAAATGGATGGAGTTCCTTACATGCAAAAAAGAAAAAAATATTTAGAATATGCTATTGATATCACTGAAAGTGATGAAACATTGGATAATCTTTCTAAATATCAATTATTATGTATTTTGTTTTCTATAATTGCTTTTGTTTTAGTTATATTTTTTGTTGGTAATATGTTTTTTGCCTTTATCATTTTTGCAGCTGGAATTTTTGCAATGCTATATCCAGAAATCAAGCTTAAAAGTGATGTAAAAAAGAAATATGCAGATTTTGATAATGCGTTACCAGATTTTATTTCTCGTATTTCTTTAGCAATGGGGGCTGGAATCAACTTGTCTCAAGCAATGATTATTGCCGCAAAAGCCTTAGAAGGGCCTATTAAAAGTGAATTTAATAGATTTTTAGCAGATATTGAACGAAATCAAGATAATATTTCTAAACCATATTTAAATTTAAAACGTAGAATCCCTACAAAATCTTGTGAAAGATTTTGTTCGGTAGTTATTACAGGAGTTCGTAACGGTAATAAAATGTCTGATATTTTAGAAAAAGAAACAGAATATTTAAATGATGAATTACTTACTTCTATGGAAGAAAAAGCGAAGAAGAATGAAGTAACTTCAACAGCTATTTCAACTGGTCTTATTTTCTTGCCAATTACCGTTTTACTAATAGCTCCTATTATGGCAACTAGTATCTAAAAAAGGTTTGAAAATGATTGAAATTACTAGTTTTTGAGTATATATTGACTTCAAGAAGAATACATAAAAAAATAACTAAAAACGAGTTGTTATTATTTTTTTGATGTTTGTTACACATCATTTCTTAAAGAAAAATTTTTAGTGGAGGTTAAGCTAAAAATCAGTAACATAAAAAGGTTCTTTTTAGGTTTTTAGTAAGTTTTATATGAATTCTATTATTTCTTATTTTAAAGAAGATGAAGCTATTTCTGTAGAACAAATTGTATTTGTAGTGGCAGGATTAATTATAGCTATTGCTATTGGATGGTATGTGTATAACACTGTATTCGGTCAAGCAAAATCTGGAACTAACGAAGTAAAAAATATGAAAAACAATAGAGCATCTGGTAGTGAATTCAAAGGAGCATTCGGTCAATAGGAGGCTTTTAATGTTAAGCTATTTTAAAGATGAGAGTGCACAAGCATCCATAGAAACAGTAGTCCTAACTGTTGCTGCGCTTTGTGTTGCAATCGCAGTTGGTTGGTGGATTTATAACACCATAAAAGGACAAGTAGATAAATCTTCTTGTGGGGCAAATGATGGCCCATTCTGTATAGATTAATAATAAATAGCCCAGGAGGTAGATTATAAATGACCCAATATTTATCTTTAATAACAATTATTTCTTCATTATTACTTATGACAGTAGGAGTCATAATTGATTTAAAAGATAAACGTTTTCCTAATTATTTGTTTATTTCTTTACTAATGATAGGGATAGGGTATTCCGCAATTACTAACGGATTAAGTAATTTATATAAACCGATTGGTCTTTTTATTTTATTTACAGTCTGTGGAATTGTTTTTCATAAAATTCGATTAGTAGCTCCAGGTGATATGAAATTCTTTTCATTATTTGCTTTTTATTTATCATGGTCTATAAATGAAAGCATAGCTTTCATATTATTTTTGCTGCTATATTCTATTTTGAATTTAGCTATATTTATTTATAAAAGAGAGCATTCCATTAAAGCTATTTTTGATAGTATAAGAACTCAATTAATTGAATTTAAAATCTATTATTTGTCTCATATTAGAATATCTAAGGATTATACAGAAATTGAAAAACAAGATGGAATAGCATTTACATTACCTTTATTTTTAAGTTTTTTATCTGTTTTTATTTTATTAAAAATTGGATTGTTATAAATCGGGAGGTGATATCTTGATTGTAAATTTTTTGAAAGATGAAAAGGGAAGCGAATCAGCAGAAATGGCTATTTTATTACCTATTATTTTATTAGTGGTTATGTTTATAACAGATAGATTTATCCAATACGAAGGACTTACCACAACTACCGTGGCTGCAAACGAGGCATTAAGAGCTGCTGTAGTTCAAACAAATGCAGAAGATGCAAAACAGGTAGCCCAAGATACATTGGTAAATCGTTTTAACCAAAGTGGTATTGGATGGTGTTCTGGAAATGGTAATAATAGTTGTGCTACGTGGACAGTTTCTAGTGGAAAAACTACTACTAGTAAATCTGCATTTAAAAATGACAAACCTTCAGCCCGTACTTAAACCACATGCGAAACTTAAGTTAAGAGTCCACTTAAA
>OGXG01001755.1_pt1 | contig 10432 bp, 8 predicted proteins | sample 1576251 | NCBI WGS metagenome assembly OGXG01 (sample SAMEA3541533, study PRJEB24748) | human gut metagenome | biome: human gut; feature: human-associated habitat; material: faeces | place: China | collected 2012
TCATCTACGCCACGGCACTTCTTCACGATATCGGCAAAGATGAACAGTATGAATCGGGTATATCCCATGATGTTGCAAGCGAGCGCGTCGCTGATGCAATACTCGTCGGCATGCCCGATGACGTGGCGTTTGAGTCGGCCGATGCCGCGGCCATTAAGACGGCTATTCTGGGCCATCGAAAGCTGCGCGTGAACAGCCAACCGCTTGAGCGTCTGCTCTATGCAGCCGACAAAGCGTCGCGCGCCTGCTTTGCATGCCCCGCGCGCAATGCTTGCAACTGGAGTGATGATAAAAAGAACCTGTCGATTCGCGTGTAGTTAGTTAGTTTGCGCGGTCGGGGTTCTAAACGAAGGAGACGATCGCGATGAGCAACAAGAAACTGCCCGAGAATGCAACCAAGACTGAGGGTGCTGAGCTCGCCCGTCGTGGTAGGGGTGAAATTTCTACTGCAACGGCGGTGCCTCACGTGAGCTATGACGATCTGCGCCATGCCGATCGTATCGTCATTGACGGCCTTGAGGTTTTTGCCAACCATGGCGTGTATCCCGAGGAGAACGCGCTGGGTCAGAAGTTCATCGTGTCCTTGGTGCTCTATGCCGACCTGCGCGCAGCGGGGGAGCACGATAACCTGGACGCCTCGATTGACTATGGCTCGGTGTGCCACGATGTTGATGGCTATCTGCGCGAGCATACGTTTAAACTCATCGAGGCAGCAGCCGAGGGGACAGCCCAGATGCTGCTGCGCCGTTATCCCTCGCTGCTTGGTGTGCGCATAAAGCTCGATAAGCCGTGGGCTCCTGTTGGCCTGCCCCTGGCAAGCTGCGGTGTCGAGATCGAGCGCGTGCGCTACGATCTGGATCATCTGACCGACTACGCCGTGGCCTACTACGAACGCATCCGCGAGAAGTACGGCAAGGTCGTCCGTGTTGTTGATATTGAGGGCTGGTCCACCGAGTTCTGCGGCGGCACCCACGTCAAGAACACCGCTCAGATCGGCGGCTTCAAGATCGTCAGCGAGAGCTCTGTTGCTGCTGGTATCCGTCGTATCGAGGCTGTCACCGGCCGCAATCTGCTGATCCGTGCCAATATGCAGGAAGCTATGCTGCACACTGTGGCTAACACCCTGAAGGCAAACAACGTCGCCGCTCTGCCCGCTCGTGCGGAGGCTGTCATGGCTGAGAACAAGGCCATGAGCAAGGAGCTGGAGGACATCAAGGCAAAGGTCGCTGCTTCCAAGGTCACCAGCCTGTTTGACAACGCTGAGACCGTCGGCGACGTCAAGATCGCTTCCGCTTACTTCACCGGTACCTCCGGCGACACCCTGCGCGGCATGTGCGACACCATCCGTGACAATGCCAAGGCTGCTGCTGTGGCTGTTCTGGTGGGCAAGTCTGACGACAAGATCACCATGGCCGTTACCGTGACCAAGGACGCTCAGGCAAAGGGTCTCAAGGCCGGCAATCTCGTCAAGGAGATCTCTGCCATCGCAGGCGGCAAGGGCGGCGGAAAGCCCGATTTCGCTATGGCTGGTCTGAAGGATGAGACCAAGATCGACGAGGCTCTGGCCGCTGTCAAGGGCATCGTTGAGAAGCAGCTGGGCTGATTGGAAGCGGGCTCACCCTCTCCGGCAGCGCAGAAGCGCTGCCACCTCTCCCAAAGGGAGAGGCAAGAGAGGCTTTAGGCAATGGTTCTGCAAGTTTGCAGTTGTTGTCCTGTCAGATGCATAGGCTCTCCCTTTGGGAGAGCTGCCGAGCAAAGCTCGACTGAGAGGGCGAGAAAAAAACTGAAAGGAGCAATTCCCATGGAAGATTGTCTGTTTTGCATGATCGCCGAGGGCAAGATCCCCTCTAAAAAGCTGTATGAGGACGATCAGGTCGTGGCGTTTTACGATATCAACCCGCAGGCCAAGGTGCACTTCCTTGTTGTGCCCAAAAAGCACATCCAGAGTGCCGCTGCCCTGACTGAGGAGGACGGTGCCCTGCTGGGCCATATCTTTGCCGTGATCGCCAAGCTGGCCAAGGAAGTCGGCCTGGACAACGGCTACCGCGTGATCTCCAATGTCGGCGAGGATGCCGGCCAGACCGTGAAGCACCTGCATTTCCATGTGCTGGGCGGCGAGAAGCTGCCTGTCTGATTCCGAAAAAGTAAGGGAGATCGTTGAATATGGCTAAGACTTATACGCTGAATGTCGCGGGCCTGACCCGTGAGCTGACCATCTGCAAGGTGAACGACCACATGGACATTGCGGCCTTCATCATGCTGGGCGACGCCGAGCTGACGGTGGCTGCTGCCGCTGAGCTGCTCAAGAAATGCCCGGATTTTGACATCCTGCTGACCGCTGAGGCCAAGGGCATCCCGCTGGCTCACGAGATGAGCCGCCAGAGCGGCAAGCCCTACGTCTGCGCACGCAAGGGCGTCAAGCTGTATATGCCCGACCCTGTTGTTGTCGAGGACCAGTCCATCACCACTGCTGGCAAGCAGAAGCTGGTCATCGACCGCAAGGAGCTGGACAAGATGAGCGGCAAGCGGGTGCTGGTCGTGGATGATGTCATCTCCACCGGCGGCTCTCTCAAGGCTCTGGATGAGCTGGCCGAGCAGACCCAGTGTACCATCGTGGGTCAGGCCGCCGTTCTGGCCGAGGGTGATGCTGCCCAGCGCAGGGACATCATCTTCCTCGAGCCGCTGCCTCTGTTCTTCCACTAAACCGATATGCGACGCCCGCTCTGCGTGTTCTGCCTGAGTGCGCTGGGTGTGTTAGCGTTGTGCTCATTTTTGCCGCAGATGGGGCTTTTGCTGCCGTCTGCGGCAATTTTTGTTGTCTTCTGCCTGCTGGTCTGGTGGAAAGGCGGGGCCGCGAGAGGGTATGCGGTCTGTCTGTTGTTGGGCGCAGTGCTGGGCGTCGGCATCATGGAGATGACCGGCGCACGGCTGGCAAAGATACAGGATGCTTACGCCGGAAAAGAAGTGACCCTCACCGCCGAAGTGGAGAGCACAGGCCGCGCCTACACGGCGGGCCGGGTGAGCGCCGTGCTGATGGTGGAAAAAGTGGACGGGGAAGCTGTCCACTTCCGGGTGGAGTGCGCCAGTCTGCCCAAATGTGAGGCCGGAGGCCGCATCCGGGGCCGCTTTTCGCTGGATGTGCCGGATGCTACCCAGCGTCTGGACGACTACGCCGACGGCATTGTCCTCAGCGCGGAATATCTGTCCGGGATGCTTCGTCTTGGGCAGAGCGAGAGCTTCCGCGCCAGGACGGCTCGGCTCCAGGCGGCGCTGAGCCGCGCCCTGCGAAAAGGCATGGCCGAAAACACCGGCGGCGTTCTGGCCGCGATGGTGGTGGGTGACCGGAGCCATCTGACTTCGACTCTCCGCAGTGCCTACCGGGGCGCGGGGCTTTCCCATGTGCTGGTGGTGAGCGGCCTCCACGTCACCATCTTCTGCGGCCTGCTGGATGCTCTGCCCCACAAGGAGCGGGAGCGGAGCCGGGCTTACCGGCGGGCAAGGTCGCTGCTCCGGGCCGGAACGGCCCTTCTGCTGGTGGGCATCACCGGCGCGACGCCCTCTGTCCTCCGGGCGGCGGTGGCGGTCTGGGTCAGCTCCCTCGGCGTCTGGGTGGGAGGCCCGGCGGATACGCTCACCTCGCTGGGCGCGGCAGGCGTCCTCATGTGTCTGGGCAACGGGTACGCGGTCTATGACGTGGGCTTCGAGCTGTCGTTTGCGGCGGTGATGGGAACACTGGCCGGTGCTGAGTGCGCAGGGCGTGGGCGGGAGCGCTATTACGACAGAAAGAAGAAACGGAAAAGCCGCCGGGAGAAACCGCCCCGCGCAGTGCTCCTCTTCCGGCGCTTTGCGGGCGGCGTGTGGGACTCGCTCTGCGTCTCCCTCTGTGCCTCGGCGGCGACCTTCCCGGTGCTGGTGCTGCGGGGCATGAGCACGACGGTCTGGGCTGTGGCGTCGGGCGTGGCCGTCCTCTGGCTGGTGGGGCCGATGCTGAGCTTCGGCCTCGGTGCAGCTCTGCTGGGTCTGGCCGCGGAGGGCTTGCCTTTGTTTGAGATCATCCGCCGCCCAGTGGCCTTCTGTGTCGAAGGGCTGGCATGGCTGATGAACGAGTGGGCTTTCCGGGTGTCCGTTCTGCCGGGAGCGTCCCTCTGGTTTGATGGGACCTATGCCGCACTGGTGTGCCTTGCGCTGATCCTGTTCTGCGTAATGGCAATGCGGCGGCACATCCGACTCCGGGTAGCTCTGCCGACGGTCATTCTGCTGGCGGCGCTGGCTATCGGACTGGAAACGGCTCTGAACTGGAACGTGGTGAACATCGAACTCGTGGGGACCCGGGCTGCGCCTGCCGTCGTCATCACCCAGAGGGAGAAGGCAGTCGTCCTCTTCCGGGGCAGCAGCATCACCCAGCGGGCGGTGGAAAATCAGCTGGAAAAGCGGGGCGTGAGGACGGTGGAACTTCTGGTTGACCTGCGGATGCAGCCGAAAGAACCCTGCCGTATCGAGGCCCAAAAGCGCATCAATGCCGCTGCTCTGGCCGGGAACACCACCCGCCGTGCTTCCTACGGCGAAGTAGACTTGGAACTTTTCCGCACCCGGCAGGGCTGCATTCTGCGGATGCGTGTCGGCGGGCAGAGGTTCATCACCCTCAGCGGCACGGTCCGGCCTGCAAAGCCCATCCGGGCCGAGTGGCTGCTGGCCTCGTCGGCAAGGCCGGACAATATCCGATACACCGACTGCCTGACCCTGAGCAGCAAATACCGCTGGATGGAAGAGGACGCAGAGCCTGTCTCGCGGCTGCGCCTCCGTCTCGAGGGGGGAGCGCTTTTCAAAGCGGGCAGAGTATGATAAAATAAAATAATCCTAATATAAAGGAGCCGATCATTTGGCAACGGAAACGAAACTCCGGCAGCTGGCCCAGGGTGGCTGTCCGGTCTACTATTTTTATTCCAGCGAGCGCTATCTTGTCCGACAGGCTGTGGCCCGGGCGGCAAAGCTTCTGGCCGAGGGTGAGGACGAAGAAACGACCGTCCTGGACGGTGCTGCGCCCGAAATCGAGCAGCTCATCATGGCGGCAGGCACCATCTCCTTCTTCGGGACGCGGCGCGTGGTGCTTCTGCCCGAGGTGGACCCCGCCGCCTACAGCGACAAAGACCTTGACGAGCTGTGCGCCACGCTGGCCAGCCTCGAGAATGCCGTGGTGGTGCTGGGCAGCGTGTTCGAGATGGAGCGCAATAAGCTCAAGCTGGGCAAGCGGGCGCAGAAGCTCATCGCCCAGTGTACTAAGGTCGGCTTTGCCGAAGAGCTGGCCAAGCCCAAGCCCTACGAGCTGAAGGTCATGGTGATGGACCGCGCCAAGGCGCAGGACACCACCCTCTCCGAGGGTACGGCGGCGGCTCTGCTGGAACGCTGCGGCGAAGACCCGTTCCTTCTCGAGAACGAGGTGGACAAGCTCTGCGCCCTCTCCGGCTACCAGACCGTGACCACGGCCATGGTGGCCGAGATGGGTACTGTGAGTCTCGAGGCCGACGTCTTCGAGATGATACGGATGATCACGGCGAAAAACGCCACCGGCGCCTGCAAAAAGCTGCAAACGCTTCTCCGCCTGCAGCAGGAGCCCATCCCCATCACGGCGGCCATGATCGGCAGCTATGTGGATCTCTATCGGGTCAAACTGGGCGCAGCCAAGCGGAAGAGCTACAGCACCGTGTTCAAGGATTTCGGCTACAAGGGCAGCGACTACCGGCTCAAGCGCTCTGCCGAGACAGCCAGCCACTACACGCTGCCCCAGCTGGAAGCCTGTATGCAGATCTTGCTTGAGCTGGACAAGAGCCTGAAAAGCCAGCCCGTGAGCGCGCAGACTCTGCTGGAAACGGCGCTCTGCCGTCTGGCGATGGCGGGAGGAAGAAGATGAGCGAGAAACTGGAACTGCTGCACACCGACCGTGTGCTCATCGTGGAGGGCAAATACGATGCGGCCCGTCTCTCCCACCTGACCGACGCCATGATCCTGCTGACGGACGGCTTCGGCATTTATAAGGATAAGAAGCGTCAGCAGCTCTTCAAACAGCTGGCCCACAAAAACGGCCTTATCCTTCTGACGGACTCCGACGCGGCGGGCTTCCGCATCCGCACCTACATCACAAATCTGGTGGGGGAGAAGAACGTGGTGCAAGCCTACGTTCCGGCCATCCGCGGCAAGGAAAAGCGGAAGGCTCAGCCCGGCAAAGAGGGGCTTCTGGGGGTCGAGGGCGTGGACGATTCCCTCGTTTTGCAGGCGCTCCGGGACGCTCTGGGCGAAGAAGCTGGCATTGCCCCTGCAAAGCCGGAGGGGCGGCAAATTACTTATACCGACCTCTATGAGTGGGGGCTTTCGGGTACGGCAGGCTCGGCTGAGCGGAAAACAAAGCTGCTCTGCGCTCTCGGCCTGCCGCCCCGGCTCTCGAAAAAAGAGCTGGTGGAAGCCCTCAACCGCCTTTACAGCTACGAGCAGCTGGACGAAATGCAGTCGGAACTGCTCAAAACATGAAAATACAGCAAACTCTCCCAAGAAAAACGTGAAAAAGATTCAAGCGAGACTTCTGGGAAATCTGCCGTAAGCTGTGATATAATCAATATACTGTGCGCCCGTCGTGGACGAAACGACGGGCGCAGATTTTTGCAAGGTGCAATAAAGGAGACAATCAATGGAACGCGAAAAACTCAAATCGAGACTCGGGTTCATCCTCCTTTCCGCTGGCTGCGCGATCGGCATCGGAAATGTGTGGAAGTTCCCCTACATGGCAGGTCAGGGCGGCGGCGGCGCTTTTGTGCTGTTCTACCTGCTGTTCCTCGTCATTCTGGGTCTGCCCATCATGACCATGGAGTTCGCCGTGGGCCGTGCCAGCCACAAGAGCCCGGTGCGCGCCTATCAGGCCCTCGAAAAGCCCGGTCAGAAGTGGCACATCCACGGCTACTTCACTCTCATCGGCTGCTACCTGCTGATGATGTTCTACACCACGGTGGCCGGCTGGATGCTCCACTACTTCTACATGACCGCTGCCGGTAAGCTGGTGGGCCTTGACGCCGACCAGGTGGCCGGTAAGTTCACCGAGATGCTGGCAAGCCCGCTGACCATGGGCTTTTGGATGGTGGTCGTTGTGGCCATCGGCATCTTCGTCTGCGCCCGCGGTTTGCAGAACGGCCTCGAGAAAGTCACGAAAGTCATGATGATCGCCCTGCTGGTCATCATGGTGGTGCTGGCAGTCAACAGCATGTTCATGCCCGGCGCAAAGGAGGGCCTGACCTTCTTCCTCGTACCCGACTTTGAGCGGATGAAGGAAGTGGGCATCGTCAATACGCTGGTGGGTGCCATGAATCAGGCGTTCTTCACCCTGAGCCTCGGCATCGGTGCAATGGCCATCTTCGGCAGCTACATCGGCAAAGAGCACGCCCTGCTGGGCGAGAGCGTCCGCGTCGTGGTGCTGGATACCTTCGTCGCCATCACCGCCGGCCTCATCATCTTCCCGGCCTGCTTCACTTACGGTGTGGACCAGACCAGCGGCCCCAGCCTCATCTTCATCACCCTGCCCAACATCTTCGCAAATATGGCGATGGGCCGTCTGTGGGGCAGCCTGTTCTTCCTGTTCATGGCCTTTGCGGCACTTTCCACCGTGCTGGCCGTCTTCGAGAACATCATCTGCTGCGGCATGGAGCTGACCGGCTGGAACCGTCAGAAGTCCAGCCTCGTCAACTTCTTCCTCATCATCGCCCTCTCTCTGCCCTGTGTGCTGGGCTACAACGTCTGGGCCTGGGACGGCTTCGCCATCTTCGGCGGTGCGGTGCTGGATGTGGAGGATTTCCTCGTCAGCAACCTCTTCCTGCCGCTGGGCTCCCTCGTCTACCTGCTGTTCTGCGTCACCCGCTGCGGCTGGGGCTGGGACAACTACAAGAAGGAAGTCAACACCGGCGACGGCCTCAAGATGCACGACTGGATGCGCGGCTACCTGACCTATGGCCTGCCCCTCATCGTCCTGTTCATCTTCGTGTTCGGCCTGTACGATAAGTTCATCGCCTGATAAAACAAAAATACGGGATGCTGCATTTTACAGCATCCCGTATTTTTTATCGCTTTATTTCACATACCGGCCTTCGCAGATATTCTTGCAGCAGGCGCTGATGGGGAACCAGCAGCAGTCGCGGCAGATGTCGGCGAGGATCTCTGGCGTGGCTTTGGCGTCGATCTCGCGAATGAGGTCCTGGTAGACGTAATCCTTTTCCTCGAGACCGAAGTATTCCACCGTCTTTGCATCGTAGCGCTTGACCTTTTCCTGCGTGTCGCAGAGGTCAGTCCCCAGCTTGTTGGGGCAGCAGGAACAGAGCGTATCCGTGGAGAAGGTGAGGTGGATGGTGGTGCCGGGAACATCCCGCAGCTGATGCACCACGTCGGTCATGTGGGCCACGAAATCGTTGTCATAGCCTTTGCCGGAGTAGCCCTGCGTGCAGAGCAGATGATGGGGACGAAGTACGATGCTCATGCTTTCAGCCCCGGAATGCGCTTCCGCAGATTCAGGCCGATGACGCAGGCCAGAACTGCCTTGATGATGGCAGTGGGGATGAAGGGCAGGACGCAGGCGGTGATGCCCACGGCGACGGTGCTGTGGGCGACGACCACGAACATTGCAACGCCCACCACATAGTTGACCACCGTGCCGACGATGACAGCGGTGACGAAAGCACCCTTGAAAGCGTCACGGTGCTCCACGCCGAGGCCGATGATGTAGGCCATCAGGGGGAAAGAGATGAGGAAGCCGCCGGTGGGGCCGACGAACTTATCGAAACCTCCGGAGAAGTTGGCCAGCACCGGCACGCCCACGGCACCCAGCGCCAGATAGACCAGCGTAGCGATGGCGGAAAGCTTGGAACCCAGCACCACAGCAGCCAGCGTGATGGCGAAGGTCTGCATGGTCATGGGGACGCCCAAAGGCATCGGGATGGAGAGCTGGGCCATGACGGCGATGACGGCGGCGAACAGACCTGCATAGCAGATGTCCCGCACAGAGAACTTGGACTTGGTGGCCGAAGCGGCCTGGGTGGTTTGACTCATAATGAATGCTCCTCCTATACTTGCGGCCCCGGGGGCCGGTGTCTGGCCCAAAGCGGCCATATTCCTAGTATGGCAGACTGCAAACACTGCGTCAACTTTGAATTTGAGATGGGGTTTACAATTCAAAACGAAAAACAAAACAGAAAAATACACAAAAGATGTCGCTTTTGGTTGTGAAATGTGCTATACTAAATCTTAGCTATAAGAAGCACACCAGTGATATAGAGAGAGGAGAACATCATGCAGCATGAAACCGTGATCGTGCTGGACTTTGGCGGCCAGTACAATCAGCTCATCGCGCGCCGCGTCCGCGAGAATAATGTCTACTGTGAGATCTATTCCTATAAGACGGACCTGTCCGTCATCAAGGCGAAGAACCCCAAGGGCATCATCTTCACCGGAGGCCCCAACAGCGTCTATCTGGAGGATTCGCCCACCATTGACCCCGAGATCTTCAGCTGGGGCGTGCCTGTGCTGGGCATCTGCTACGGCAGTCAGCTCATGATGCATCTGTTGGGTGGCCACGTCTGCCGCGCCCCGGAGCGCGAGTACGGCAAGACCGAGGTCTTCGTGGACAACAGCAGCAAGATGTTCACCGATGTGCAGCCTTCCACCGTCTGCTGGATGAGCCACAACGACTATATTGAGCAGGCTGCGCCCGGTTTCAAGATCACTGCCCACACCGTCAACTGCCCGGTGGCCGCAGCTGAGAACGAGGAAAAGGGGCTGTACGCCGTTCAGTTCCACCCCGAGGTGCTCCACACCGCTGAGGGCAAGAAGATGCTGCACAACTTCGTGTACAACGTCTGCGGCTGCACCGGCGACTGGAAAATGGACTCCTTCGTGGAGAACAACGTCGAGGCCCTGAAAAAGCGCATCGGCAGCGGCAAGGTGCTCTGCGCCCTGTCCGGCGGCGTCGATTCCTCCGTGCTGGCTGCCATGCTGGCCAAGGCCATCGGCAAGCAGCTGACCTGCGTCTTTGTTGACCACGGCCTGCTGCGCAAGAACGAGAAGGAAGAGGTCTGCGCTGTCTTCGGCCCCGGCAACGCCAACGGCTTTGACATCAACTTCATCTGCGTGGACGCCCGTGACCGCTACTTTGCAAAGCTGGCCGGTGTCACCGAGCCGGAGCGCAAGCGCAAGATCATCGGCGAGGAGTTCATCCGCGTCTTTGAGGAACAGGCAAAGCAGATCGGCAAGGTCGATTTCCTTGCACAGGGTACCATTTACCCCGATGTCGTCGAGAGCGGTCTGGGCGGTGAGTCTACCGTCATCAAGAGCCACCACAACGTCGGCGGCCTGCCCGACACCGTGGACTTCAAGGAGCTGGTGGAGCCTCTGCGCAACCTGTTCA
>OGXG01001757.1_pt1 | contig 10424 bp, 11 predicted proteins | sample 1576251 | NCBI WGS metagenome assembly OGXG01 (sample SAMEA3541533, study PRJEB24748) | human gut metagenome | biome: human gut; feature: human-associated habitat; material: faeces | place: China | collected 2012
ACGGCACGAGGCATGTAGCGGGCCACATTCTCAATAGCGTTGAGCACGTACATGTCGCTCATCAGATTGGCGGCATTGGAGATATAGGCCTCGGTCGAATGAAACAGCGCATCGAACCCCTGGAAAGCCGTGAATTTCGGCGGAACGGTAAGCATCAGCTCCGGATCGACGACGGCGAGCACTGGAAACAGCCCCGGATGTACGAAGCCCGTCTTTTCGTGGGTTTCGGCATTGGTAATCACGCACCCCGCATCGGTTTCGGAACCTGTACCGGCCGTGGTGGTGATCGCCACGATCGGCAGCGGCGTCTCGGCAACTGCCTTGCCCTTACCCGTTCCACAAGGAATATAATCCCAATAATCTCCGCCGTTGGACGCAACGACCGCAATAGCCTTCGCAGCGTCCATCACGCTGCCGCCGCCCAGAGCGACGATCATATCGCATCCGTTTTCACGAGCCATGGCACCTCCCGCCATAACGGTCGATTTTAACGGATTGGCCTCTACGCGATCGAACAATACCGTTTCCACTCCGGCCATACGAAGCTGCTCTTCCGTGCGTGACAAATAACTGTTGGCCCGGGTAGAACGTCCGTTGGAAATAACCAACAACGCCTTGCGGCCCGGCATCGGCTGGGCGTGCAATTCGTTCAGAGTTCCAGCACCGAACAACGTTCGCGTCGGAACGAACATGTCGTAATTCAAATTCGTCTTCATACCTATTAAATTTAACTGTTTATTTTCGTCCCGAAGCGGATTTTTTCGAACATCCCGATTTTTCGAACGACGGGACTCGAATTTTCCTCTCCTCGTTTTTGCAAAAATAGGATATTCCGCACGAAAAAAGAGGAAACAAATTACCGGAGAAATTACCCGAATTACAGATTCCGCACCCGTAATTCGGGGCTGGTCGATCGTTCCCTGACACAGATTACGGAGCTTCTTACCAAAATTACGGTTTTTGCCGGACGAAGCGTCCGGGAAGCGAATAAAGCGCTTATCTTTGCAGAAGATAGGACACGCCTCGGAAAACTGTGAACAAGCTCCCGTTTTCTTCTCGGCTTTCACTATCTTTGCAGAAGAGAAGATGCGGCTCGGACAAGCTCGAACGACCGACGCTCGAAGCATACGCAGAGGACACTGGTGAACTCTGCTATGCAAGGAGGAGGAAAACAGAACGTTAAATTTGGCTTGCCGCCTGCCTTTCACTATCCTTGCAATAGTAAGGATGCGTCCCGGACGAACACGGAAGAATCGGATTTTGCCGTTCACGTTCTTCGTTTCGAACAAGCGACAGAACCGCAGACTCCGCTCGGCAACCTGAAACAGCATCGCTTCCATGCAAAAAAACGAACCGACTATGGAAAAGGGAATCCACTATATCGAAAACGTCTTCGAATACAACGACCTGCTGGGTGTCGAAACCCTGCATCCGCTGGTCAGCGTGATCGATCTCTCGAAAGCGCATCCGATGAAGCACGTCCGTCATATTTTCGGCTTCTACGCCATCTTTCTGAAAGAAGTGAAGTGCGGCGACCTGCTCTACGGGCGTCAGCATTACGACTATCAGGAAGGAACATTGGTCTGTCTGGCGCCGGGGCAGGTTATCGGCATCGAAGACAATGGCGAAGTCTATCAGCCGAAAGGGTGGGCGTTGGTCTTCCATCCCGACCTGGTTCGCGGCACCTCGCTCGGACGCAACATCCGCGAATATTCATTCTTCTCGTACGAAGTGAACGAGGCGCTGCACCTCTCGGAGCGTCTCCGAAAATGTAAGGATGGAATTGGAAATTATGGATCAGAACGTGGAGAGGTTACTGAACCTGATAAACCAATTACTTGATTTCCGTAAAGCGGAAAATAAAGGTTTTAAATTGAATCCGAAAGAATATAATATCGGTACTATCGTCCACTCTGTTTATAAGTATTTCACCACTTTGGCAAAGCAAAGGGGAATTAAACTTGAAGTAGAAGTTCCAGAGGAAGAATTGTTGGCTTCTGTTGACAAAGAGGCTTTGACCAAAATTCTCAGTAATCTGTTTGCTAATGCATTGAAATATGCCCGGACATACGTTTACTATTGCAGGAACAATACAAATTGATTTGCTGAAATCATCAACTTCTTTGCATTTATTCACATCAGGCTCTCTGACGCCGAAAGAAGCAATTTCAATATCATTTAAAGAGTCTATGTAATAATATTGCATTTTACCATTATTGTCAATACAAACAGGAAGTGCAACTTTTTTATTATTATCAATTGCATACTTGATTGAAAAATCCAAATTAACTTCATCGCTCAATGCGGCGTAAAAAAGAACGGTATCACAATTTTTAAAGCAATCTGAATTGCAAAGAAAATCGTTAATCAATGTGTTTTTTTCATTCCTGTTTTCAACATTTTTACGAATTTCTTTATATTTTTTTCTAAGTTCGTTTTTTACCTGCATTGAATTGTTTTCCTTACATTCTCGGCAGTTTCCTCACCTTTTAAAGCTTTTACGATTTCAAGGCCGAAATCTACTGCAACGCCCGCACCTCTTGCAGTAATAATCAAACCGTCGGTTACAACATATTTATCTGATAAAATTGCACCTGTCAAATCATTTTCAAAACCCGGGAAACAAATTGCTTCTTTCCCCTTTAAAAGACCTTTATGGCCGAGAATTGACGGTGCCGCACAGATTGCGCAAATATATTTTTTATTTTCAACGCAGTAGTCAACAGCGCCTTGCACTGTTTTATCAGCTTCAAGGTTGAGTGTTCCCGGCATGCCGCCCGGTAAAACTACCGCATCAGCATCTTTTACATCAAATTCATCAATTTCAATATCAGCCGTAACATCAATATTATGTGAAGAAGTCACAATTTTACCTGTTACGCCGACTGTTTTAACATCAATTTTAGCACGCCTGAGCATATCCACAACAGCAAGTGCTTCGATAGTTTCAAAACCGTTCGCTAAAAATAAATAAACCATTACTCTTCCTCCGTTTTTCTGTAAACCGATAAAAAAGGTTTTACAAGATTACAACCGTCGAAAAGATATTCTTCAATATCTTCACTTTCATCAAAATAAATATTCACAATATCTTCACGATAAGTAAACGCACACTTATTATAAAATCTCACAAGCGAATTATCGGCAGGTATCAGTGAAAGCAAATCATAATTTTCTTGGCAGTATTCTAATAAGTTTGACATATACCCTTTACCGCGATGATTTTTATAAGTGCAAGCGGCATAAATATATTTGCACTTTTCACCTGAAAGCTTGCAATCGACAAGAAAGAGCATTGAGCATAATTCACCGTCATCAAAAAATCCGAGAGCCGTTTTTTTCTTGCAATTTTTCAAAAAGAAGAGTATGTCTTCCTTACTGTCACCAAAAGCTTCCTGCCAAAGCGGAATGATTTTATTGATGTCATCAAAAAATTTAATCATATAATCAGCCCTTGTATACCGCTATACATTTTTTCAAAAATATTTCAGGAAAATATGACTGCTTTGCTTTTCTTAAACCTTCAAGGCCTAAATCTTCTTCCCTGTTAACATACTTATAATTCATTAAGCAGTTTTTAGTAAATTCCTGATTTATTATAGGATATGCACCCTGAATTTCAGGCGGTGCTTTTTCAAAGTGTGTTACAAAGGTTTCATCACTTATCGGCTCACCGAAAGTATAGGCAACAGCCTCATTATCTATTCTGATAATACCGCCAACAAAACCTAATTTGTCATAGTTTTCAAATGCTTTTAATACCGCTTCAAATTCAAACGATATATCACTGTCATCAGTATGGGTTTCAATCCACTTGGCGTGAAGATTTATACAATCATTTATATTGTCATTGTTTATGATTTCAAATGACCAATTAGGGTTGTTTTTCTTAAAGTTAGTTATGTGATTACGCTTACCGTGATATTTTTTACCGTGAAGTTCTGCCATTTTAGCAACTTCGTATATATAATCGCCGTATCCCTCATCGTAAATAAAATCAAAACTGTTAGGAAACGCGTCATTGAGCATATCAATATAGGCTTGAGTTACACCGTAAAAGCGAGGTTCAATATCATTTGCTTTTGCATATTCAATAACTGCGCCAACCGCTTCTTTAAAATCGCCTGTACCGATCGGCACACCAAAATTGGTTTCTTTTCCTCTTCCCCAACTGCATATAAAAAAGTCTTTAAACCTGGAAATTTTAGTTGAATACTCGGTACTCCAAACAAATATATTGCCGAATGTATAATCGCAATTCATTGTTTTTAAATATTTAAAACATTCATCAACCCAAGCTTTATCATCAACTTCAGGTGTTTTAAACTCTAACATTTTATTTTTCCTTTAATTCCTTTTTTACAAAATCAAGAATGGTATTGTGTATTTCCTTAATCGGTAATGGATTTATACCGTCAGAGCAAGGCACAACCGCCCAGCCCTGCTTTTTAGCTGTATATAAAGCTGATTTTCTGCAATTATTAAGGAAATCGACATTTGCTTCGTGTACATCTTTTTTGCCCTCGTCACCATTATAACGAGAAGTCATCAGCTTTTGCGATACATCAACCGGCATATCAAGGAAAATTACTAAATCAGGCTTCGGAATTCCGATTTTGTTATATTCAAAATCGGCTGACCAATCAAGGTATTCGTCCCATTTATCTTCGTCAATTTTTTCCATTTGATATATGGAATTTGATGTTGCATATCTGTCCGCAAGAATTAAAGTACCGTTTTCATAATCCTTGCCCCAATCAAGCTTGTATGAAGCAAATCTATCAACAGCATAAAAAGCACCTGCCGCATATGCATTAACATCATCGGCATTTTTTCCGAATTCACCGCCAAGATACATTTTTACAAGTGTGCTTGACTTGCTGTCATAATCCGGAAGTTTAATTTTTTTGAAGTTTACAGAATTATCTTCAAAATATTTTTCAAGAAGGGCTGTTTGGGTTGATTTTCCGCAACCGTCAAGGCCTTCAATAATTATAAGTTTACCCATTACTTCTTTTTAACCTTTTTCTTGTTTCCTTTTTCGTCAACAATATATGTATTTTCAAGCTGGCCTACAAGGCTTGCTCTGACAGAAGCAATATACTCCTGCCTAAGCTTTGCCTGTTCTTCCTTTTCTTCTTCAGTAAGGCCGACAGCCTGCTGTTTATGCGCAAGCGCATTTATTCTGTCAATCTTTTCTTCTGTCATAACTAATCTAAAAAGTCCTTTAATTTTTTACTTCTGCTTGGGTGACGAAGCTTTCTGAGAGCTTTAGCTTCAATCTGTCTGATTCTTTCTCTTGTAACATTAAATACTTTGCCCACTTCTTCAAGAGTTTTCGGATTTCCGTCATCAAGGCCGAAACGAAGTGAAAGAACCTTTGCTTCCCTCGGAGTAAGAGTTTTGAGTACATCTGCAAGCTGCTCTTTAAGAAGGCTCATAGACGCTGCATCTGCAGGTGCAAGTGCATCATCATCAGGAATAAAGTCACCAAGATGTGAATCTTCCTCTTCACCGATAGGAGTTTCAAGTGATACAGGCTCTTGCGCAACTCTCAAAATCTCTCTAACTTTATCAACAGGCATTTCAAGATATTCCGCAATTTCATCAGGTGTCGCCTCTCTTCCGTTTTGATGAAGAAGCTGGCTGTTTGCCTTTTTAACTTTATTGATTGTTTCTACCATATGAACAGGAATTCTTATAGTTCTTGCCTGGTCGGCAATTGCCCTTGTAATAGCTTGCCTAATCCACCAAGTAGCATAGGTAGAAAATTTGAAGCCTTTTGTATAATCAAACTTATCAACAGCTTTGATAAGGCCGAGATTACCCTCTTGAATAAGGTCAAGAAACTGCATTCCTCTGCCAACATATCTTTTTGCAATACTTACTACAAGACGAAGATTAGCTTCGGCAAGGCGCTTTTTAGCTTCCTGGTCATCTTCTGAAATTCTGATAGCAAGTTCAATTTCTTCTTCCGGAGTAAGAAGAGGAACTCGTCCGATTTCTTTAAGATATACTTTTACAGGGTCATCCATTGCCGCATTATCATTAACCGCAACGGTTTCAGCCGCATCGGTTTCCTTTGGCAAATCAACTTCAAGGCTGATTCCGTCAAGAGCTTCTGCCGAAAAGTCATCAATAATGCTGATATTTGCTGAATCAATAAGTTCATTGAGTTTTTCAAGTTCATCAACATCAAGGTCAAGTTCAACAATAATTGTATCAATATCCTGAGTTGAAAGATGACCTGATTGCTTACCTTTATCAATAAGCTTTTTAAATGCAACATTTTTCTTTTCCTCGCTCGATGGTTGAGCCGGTGTAAGATTGATTTCCTTCATAAATAAATATCCTCCGCTTTATGTATTCCTAATTATTATATCATTTGTCTATTTTACTAAACAAATTTCTAAACTCGTCATCACTCATATCTGACGGTGACGAGGAATTTTTATTTTCGTATTCCTGATTTATGATTTTGATACAATCCGAAAATTCCTTTTTGGAATCATTGCTTTCTGTATCATCATTTATAATTCGCGAAAGCTTGGCATATTCATCATCGGTAAATACATCACCGAAAGTCATTAAATCCAAATCAGAACCGTCGCGTATTTTTTCAAGAATAACATCATATGCTTTTTTTACAAATCCGCTTGAAAGGCGGGATGAATCAAAATCGTTAAGCAATTTTACACAATCGGGATATACCATAAGCAAACTCAAAAGTCTGTTTTCAGCTTTTGATTGTTTGATTGAAATACCCGTGTCATAAGTCTGCCTTGTAACATTTCTTGTATAATCATTAACAATTGTTTTAAAATGATTTTTCTTATCTCTGGTAGCTTTTCGCTTAACTATGCCTTGAAGCTGAATTTTTAAACTTGATTTTTCAATACCTAATTCGGTTGAAATTCTTGTCAGATATAAATCCTGCTCAATAGGTTGAAGCGTCGCAATAACTTTTAAAGCGTCTCCCACGAAATCAATTTTGCCCTGTGTTGTTTCAAGGTCATATCTTTCTTTTATTTCAAGTAAAGCAAATTCAGTATCGTTAGACGCACCCTCAAGCATACCTTTAAACTTATCTCTGCCCATTTTCTTTATTATTTCGTCAGGGTCTTTGCCGCCCGTAAATCGCGGAATTTTAATTTTAACATCGGTATTTTTAAACAAAGTAACCGCTTTATGTACTGCTTTTTGGCCTGCCTCATCAGCATCATATCCCAAAATAACCTGGTTTGCATATCTGCTTATCAGACGAACCTGCTCATTGGTAAGCGCCGTTCCGCAGCCTGCAACCGCATTGGTGAAGCCTGCTTGGTGCATAGATATTACATCCATATAACCCTCACACAAAATAAGTGTGTCGCTTGTGCTGTCTTTCGCAAGGTTTAATGCAAAAAGTTCATTTGTTTTTTTATAAACAAGGGTATCGGATGAATTAAGGTATTTTGGTTTGCTGTCATCAAGAACCCTGCCGCCGAAAGCAATTACATTTCCCCTGACATTTATAACAGGTGTAATCACCCTGTTTCTGAAGAAATCAAAAAATCTGTTGCTTTTAGATTCTTTGATAACACCGGCATCAAGCATTTCACCATAGCTAAATCCAAGTGACCTTAAATGCTTCAAAAGTGAATCCCAATTATCCGGTGCATACCCAAGTCCGAATTTAGTAATGGTTTTAGGCGATAATCCACGGTTAATGAAGTAATCATAGCCTACTTTTCCTTCGGGTGACATCATATATGAATGATAAAATTTTGCAGTTTCTCTGTTTATCTCCAAAATTCGCCTTCGCTTTTTTGATAAACTGTCATCAAACCCGTCTTGCGGCATTTGCATACCTGCCCTTTCGGCAAGCATTTTGACAGCGTCAATATAATCAAGATTTTCAATTTTTTTTATAAATCCGATTGCATCACCGCCGGCACCGCAACCAAAGCAATAAAATGATTGCGTATCGTTATATACAGTAAATGACGGTGTCTTTTCATTATGAAATGGGCATAAGCCTACTGATGTATTACCTCTTTTTCTAAGCGTAACATAAGTTGAAATAATATCTTCAATATCCGTTTTATATTTTAATTCCTGCAAAAAATTTTCATTAAGCGGCATATTATTTCAACTCCTTTCGTTTCATCATCAGTCATACCAAAACATCGGTACAAAAAGCTTATTAAATATTTTTAATGCGTATGTATCGCTCATCCCGGCTATATAGTCGCACACAGCACGCTCCTCACCGTCAGATTGAGCAATATTTATGTATTCTTCCGGCATTTCATCAATATGCCCAATATAATAATTATAAATGTTAATAAGCATATTTACTGCTTTCTTTTCTTCACCCTTGCAAACAGGATTTGTGTAAACAGCGGTAAACATAAAATTGTGCAAATCCATAAATGAAGTATAGCAGCTTTCGCTCATTCTTATTTTATCTTTACTATTGTTAATTACATCAATAACCATGTTGTTAATACGCTCTGATTTAGTCATACCAAGCTGCATTCTTAAACTGAGGGGAATATCCTCCTCAGCAAGTACACCTGCTCTTTCTGCATCATCAATATCATGGTTAATATATGCAATTTTATCGGCAATTTTAATTATTTGCCCTTCAAGCGTATACGCTTCATCACCTTTAGTATGGCACAGAATTCCGTTTTTAACTTCATCAGTAAGATTTAAACCTTTACCGTTTTTTTCTATTTTTTCAACTACACGAACACTCTGTTCATAGTGGCGAAAACCATTTTCGCAAAGCTGATTAAGTGCGCGCTCGCCTGCATGACCGAAAGGTGTATGCCCTAAATCATGGCCGAGAGCAACAGCTTCGGTTAAATCCTCATTAAGGCTTAATGCTCTTGCAATGGTGCGTGCAATCTGTGCCACTTCAAGCGTGTGGGTAAGTCTTGTTCTGTAATGGTCACCGCTCGGTGCTAAAAAGACCTGGGTTTTATGCTTAAGGCGACGAAAAGCTTGGCAATGAATAATTCTATCCCTGTCACGCTGAAAGCATGTCCTCACATTACATTCATCTTCAGGCACAGCCCTGCCCCGAGAATTTACAGCCAGGCAAGCCCTGTCACACAAAATCTTCTTTTCATTTTCCTGTGCTAAAATACGAATAGAAGCATCCAAAATTCTCACCCTTTCAATATTATATACGCATTATAACTTAAAATTCCTTTTAATTTGATAACAAATTTTAAACATTGACTTAAAAGAGAATAAATTATATTATATATTTGGTGATTTTTATGATATTTTTAGCAATTTTAATACTTTTTGCTCTCTTTTTTGGATTTTGTTATTATGAAAACAACAAAATAGATGTTTCATATTACAACATTAAAAGTAAAGATGCAACAAAAAATTTTAAAATAGTGCATTTATCTGATTTCCATTCCAAACCTTTTAAAAAAGTTTTGGAAAGAACTCAAAAAGAAAAGCCGCAAATAATATGCATTACCGGTGATTATGTTAACGACCATTGCAAAAACAAGGATAAAATGTTTGAATATGCAAGGCAATTAATAAAAATTGCACCGGTTTATTATATAACGGGAAATCACGAAAGGCGACTTGATAATTTTAACGAATTGATGAAAGAACTTCAAGCTGCCGGTTTTAATGTGCTGTTAAATGAATGTATTGAAAGCGATTACTGCACAATATTGGGGCTTGATGAAAACCAAGCCGATTTCAGCGATTACAAGGCAAGAAAAAACGGTACATTTGTATATAAAAATATGAGCAAATATTTTGAAGAACTTGAAAAAAGTGATAAATTCAAATTAGTTTTAAGTCATTTCCCGGAAAATTTTGAAGGAATTAAAGAATTAAACTATTCTCAATACGATTTTGACTTGCAATTATCAGGACACGCACACGGCGGACAATGGATAATGCCTTTTATTGGGCCGTTATTTTCGCCGGGGCAAGGTGTTTTACCCAAATATGCACGCGGAACCTTCGGTGAAAGGCCTAAACTTATAGTAAGCAGAGGATTAGGCAATTCGGAATTCCCGCTCAGATTATTTAATCATCCTGAAATAGTAGTTGTAAATATTGAACAAAACAAGGGCTGATTTTTCGTTAATAATTATTATTGAACAAACTATTAGCAAGGTATATAATTAAAATATATTTGTGTTTTTTGTAGCACAAAATATCGGAGGAATTAAGATATGAAAAATACTTTTAAAAAATCAATTGCGATATTATTATCTCTACTGATGCTTTCAACAGGATTAGTCTCTGCATTTGCAGATGATAATAATTGCAAGCTCACAATCGGCGGTCAAATTTATGCAGGCACACAAAAAACAGCAACCGCTCAAATCAAAGGTTTAGATAAAAATACAGCTAACGAAATTAAGTCAAGCGGAGGTTTCGATTGGAAAGCAACT
>OGXG01001763.1_pt1 | contig 10393 bp, 9 predicted proteins | sample 1576251 | NCBI WGS metagenome assembly OGXG01 (sample SAMEA3541533, study PRJEB24748) | human gut metagenome | biome: human gut; feature: human-associated habitat; material: faeces | place: China | collected 2012
CAGTAGCTCCGAAATTACCATCAATCTGGAAAGTATTTGCTGGCAGGTATCTCGGTGGGCGGCCAGTATGCATTGATCGCCATTGGCTACACGATGGTGTACGGCATCCTGCGCCTGATCAACTTTGCCCACGGCGATATCTTTACCGTAGCCGGTTTTCTGATGGTGTACGCTACTGCTTCCCTTCCGCTGACCATTTCCATCCCGCTGGTGGTGGTGGCAACGGTACTGCTGGGCATCGCAGTGGAAAAGATCGCCTACAAACCCCTGCGCACTGCGCCGCGCATGTCGGTAATGATCTCCGCGATCGGTATGTCCTACCTTTTGCAGAACTCGATGTGGTATGTCACCGGCGGTCTGGCCAAGCAGTACCCTGCCCTGCCGTGGATCAGCGACACCGTCACGGTGCTGGGTTGCCAGACCAAGCGGGTGACGGTGGTAACGCCGTTCCTCGTCATTGTGCTGGTGGCAGCACTTGTTACCCTGATCCAGAAGACCAAGATCGGCATGGCCATGCGCGCCGCTTCCCGCGATTTTGAGACCGCCCAGCTCATGGGCATCAAGATCAACCATGTCATCTCCTTTACCTTTGCGGTGGGCTCCGCGCTGGCCGGTATCGGCTCGGTGCTGTACTGCTGCTCCTACCCGCAGGCCACTCCCACCATGGGCTCCATGCTGGGCCTGAAAGCCTTCGTCGCCGCCGTTCTGGGCGGCATCGGCTCCATCCCGGGCGCAATGGTCGGCGGCATCGTCATCGGCCTGTGCGAGTGCTTCGTTTCCGCCATCGGCCTGTCTGCCTGGAAGGACGCTGTCACGTTCGCCATCCTCATCATCGTGCTGCTGTTCAAGCCCACGGGCTTCCTTGGCCGCAAGGTGCAGGAAAAGGTGTAAGGAGGGCATGAAGATGAACAAGAATCGCAAAACGCTCAAAATGCCCGTGCGCTACCTCATGAACGCCGTGCTGGTGGTGCTGCTGTTCCTGGCCCTTTCCTACATGACCGGCAACATGCTCTCCACTTACCAGAACAAGGTGCTCATGACCGTGGGCATCAACATCATCCTGGCCGTGTCCCTGAACGTGGCCACCGGCTATCTGGGCCAGCTGCCGCTGGGCCACGCCGGTTTCATGGCCGTGGGTGCTTACACCTGCGCCCTCTTCACCAAGTACAGCCCTCTGCCCGATGGCGTTGCCTTTGCCATCGGCCTTGCACTGGGCGCTGTGATGGCCGGCCTGTTTGGCGTCCTCATCGGCGTCCCGGCCCTCCGTCTGACCGGTGACTATCTGGCCATCCTGACCCTGGGCTTCGGCGAGATCATCCGCATCACCCTGAACAACATCGACGATGTGCTGGGCTACAGCCTGTTCTACGGCTCCAAGGGCCTCAAGAACATCCCCAAGTACTCCAACTTCGCCAATGTCTTCCTCTGTGTGGTCATCACCTGCTTCCTCATCCATGCCATGATGAAGAGCCGCCATGGCCGTGCCGTCCTCGCCATCCGCGACAACGAGATCGCTGCCGAGAGCTGCGGCATCCAGACTACTTATTATAAGGTCATGGCCTTCGCTTTCTCCGCTGCCTTTGCCGGTCTGGCCGGTGGTCTGTACGCCTGCTACATCGGCGTTCTGAATCCCTCCACCTTCGGCTTCATGAAGTCCATCGAGATCCTGGTCATGGTGGTTCTGGGCGGCATGGGCTCCATGCTGGGTTCCATCCTTTCCGCTACCGTCCTGACCATCCTGCCCGAGGCTACCCGCAGCTTCGACAGCTACCGCATGGTCATCTACTCGCTGGTGCTCATCCTGATGATGATCTTCCGTCCGGGCGGACTGCTGGGCAGCTACGATTTCTCCATGAGCCGCATCGTGGAAAAGGTCATGAACGGCGAGCTGTTCCACAAGAAGAATGCTGACAAGGAGGGCGCAGACCATGAGTGAGTTCCAGACTAAGTTACACAGCGTCCCTTCCGGCGGCTTCCTGACCGACCGCGACAAGGATAAAAAGCCTATCCTCGACGTCCGTGAACTGGGCATCGACTTCGGCGGCCTGACCGCCGTGGACGGCTTCAACCTGATGATCGGCCGCAACGAGATCACCGGCCTCATCGGCCCCAACGGCGCCGGTAAGACCACCGTCTTCAACCTGCTGACCAACGTCTACCAGCCCACCCGCGGCTCCATCCTCATCGATGGGATGCCCACCGCCGGCAAAAAGACCTATCAGGTCAACCGGATGGGCGTGGCTCGTACTTTCCAGAATATCCGCCTGTTCAAGGACCTGTCCGTCATCGACAACATCAAGGTGGGCCTCCACGAGTCCATGAAGTACAATCTGGGCTCCTCTCTCATCCGCCTGCCCAACTACTGGAAGGAAGAGAAGCGCTGCACCGAACGTGCCTTCGAGCTGCTGGACATCTTCCACATGGCTGACCTCGCCGATGCACAGGCCGGCAGCCTGCCCTACGGCGCACAGCGCCGTCTGGAGATCATGCGCGCGCTGGCTACCAGCCCGAAGCTGCTGCTTCTGGACGAGCCGGCCGCCGGCATGAACCCCTCCGAGACCGCAGAGCTGACTGAGACCATCCGCCGCATCCGCGACGAGTTCAACATTGCTGTCCTGCTCATCGAGCATGATATGAGCCTCGTTATGGGCATCTGCGAGGGCATCGCCGTGCTGAACTTTGGCCGCATCATCGCCAAGGGTACGCCGGACGAGATCCGCAACAATCCCCAGGTCATCGAAGCCTACCTGGGCAAGAAGGAGGGCTGAACGATGGCACAGACTTTGCTGAAAGTTGATAATATCAACGTCTTTTATGGCAACATCCACGCAGTCAAGGATGTCTCCTTCGAGGTGAACGAGGGCGAGATCGTCACCCTCATCGGTGCCAACGGTGCCGGTAAATCCACCACCCTGAAGACCATCTCCGGCCTGCTCCACCCGAAGACCGGAGACGTCCTCTACAAGGGCAAGAGCATCAAGGGCGTCCGCGCTCATAAAATCGTCGAGGCCGGCTTGGCACAGGTGCCGGAAGGCCGTCATGTCTTCCTGCACATGACCGTGGAAGAGAATCTGGACATGGGCGCATACACCCAGCCTGCTTCCACCATCGCTCCCAACAAGGAGAAGGTCTTTGAGCTGTTCCCCCGCCTGAAGGAGCGCCGCAAGCAGCTGGCCGGCACCATGTCCGGCGGCGAGCAGCAGATGCTGGCCATGGGCCGTGCTCTGATGAGCAACGCCTCCATGCTGATGCTGGACGAGCCCTCCATGGGTCTGTCGCCCCTGCTGGTGCAGGAGATCTTCGACATCATCCAGAACATCCACAAAGAGGGCATGACCATCCTGCTGGTCGAGCAGAATGCACAGATGGCCCTTTCCGTGGCAGACCGCGCCTACGTCCTCGAGACAGGCCGCGTGGTCATGGATGGCACCGGTGCTGAGCTGCTGACCAACGAGCGTGTCCGCAGCGCATATCTGGGCGGTTAAATTACAGAACGAGGGGCTGTTGCATATGCGACAGCCTCTATTTTTGTACGAATAGGCGTAAGAATCAAACGGTATCAATACCAAAAACAAAAGTATGTGCAACAAATTTTCTCGAAAATCAGAAATTTTCGATGGATTTATGACGCGCATACTCTTTTGAATTGTTTGATCATACGTTTGATTTTGAAAATGGATGCTGCACTTTCGGCTAAAACAATATGCAACAGCCCCATCTATTATCCAAAAGAAAACGCCCCCGGTGCACTGCTGCACAGGGGGCGTTCTGAAGAAGATGAGATGGAAACTTAGTTGTTGTTTTGGGTGGCAGCGAGCTTCTTGGCCCGATTTTCCTCGAGCTTGGAGACGAGGACGGTACCGGCCAGGTCGCCGAGGCAGTTGTTGGTAGTGGTACCCATATCGAACAGGCGGTAGAATGCGGCGATGATGCCAACAATCTCAGTGGGAAGGGAGAAAGCTTCGACCATGACTAGCAGCTTGACGATGCCACTGCCCGGGATACCGCCGCCGCCCGTGGACAGGATGGCGGAGAGCAGGACGACGCGGAGCATCATTTCGAGGCTGACGCTCTGGCCGCAGACTTGACTGATGAACATAATGACGCAGCCGTAAAGGATGACGCTGCCGTCGTAGTTCATCTGAGAGCCGAGGGGTACGGTGAAGCTGGAGATGCTGTCAGGGACGTTGAACTTCTCGCGGGCGACTTTCATGTTGACGGGGATAGCGGCCACACTGGAGCAGGTGGACAGGGTGTAGACCCACAGCTCAGCGCTGTCGCGGATGAAGCGGAGGGGAGAAATGCCTGCTGCAAACCAGAGCACGAGGCCGTACACCAGCAGCACCTGCAGGATGCAGGCCAGATAGTAGGTGCCCAGCAAGGTGGCCATGGAGGTAAAGATGCTGGTGCCGTACTTGCCGAAGGAGGCACCCATCAGGAAGAAGATTCCGATGGGGGAGGCCTTCATGATCATGCCGATGAGGGAGAAGACCATGCTGCACAGGGCGTTCGCGCCAGAGATGAGCTTTTCACGGTGCTCGTCGTTCTTCACCAGCATGATGGCGACGCCCAGCATCACTGCGATGACGACGGTTTGCAGGATGTTGCTCTCAGAGAAGGTGACGAACATATTGGAGGAGAACATATTCGTGAAGAACTGCGCGATGGTGATGTCAGTCGAGCCGGAGACCTCCTTACTAGCGAGGCCGGTGAAGTTGGCGTGGACGCCGGGCTTGAGGACGGAAGCGGTGGCGAGGCCGATGACGGTAGCCACCAGCGTGGTGAGGACATAATAGACCATGATGCGGACGGCGATGCGACCCAGCGACTTCAGGTCCTTCTGGGAGGTGATGCCGGTGATGATGGTCATGAGTACCATGGGCACGACGATCATCTTGATGCAGTTGAGCCAGATGGTGCCGATGAACTCGAGCTTGACCATGACGCCGCCGAAAAGCAGACCGAAGACAGCGCCAAGGATCATGGCGGAGAAGACCTGCGTGCTCAGGCCGATTTTTTTACCTACGATATTCATACGTTCCTCCTTTTCTGTTGTCTAATGTTTACAACTCGCTGTCAAGCGCCAGCAGGATGGCTGCGGCCTCCTCGGCGTCCTTCCGGGTGATGCCTTTGTAGAAGACGAGGCGGACGCGGTACTGGTTGCGGATGGGGCGGATGAGCAGCCCGCGCTCCTTGGCCCGTTTGCAGAACTCATCGGCAAGGATGCCCGCGTCGGTGAGATTTAGCATGAGGATGTTGGTCTGGACTTCTTCTTGAAGCCTGACCTTGTGCAGCTTACCGCTGAGCTGTTGGTGGACATACTGGGCGTTCTCAATGTCCTCAGTCAGGCGCTCTACGTTATGCTCCAGTGCGTAGATGGCGGGTGCCGCTACGACGCCGGCCTGCCGCATCACGCCGCCGAATAGCTTGCGGTTGGCCCGGGCCTTGGCACAGAACGCCTCGGTGCCGCAGAGCAGAGAGCCAACGGGTGCGCCGAGGCCCTTGGAAACACAGAACATCACTGTGTCCACATGCTGGCAGACCTGTTTCACCGTGGTGTGCAGATGGGCCGCTGCGTGGAAGAGCCGTGCACCGTCCATGTGGATGGGGACGCCGTGTCGGTCGGCCACCTTGCGGATAGCCGCCATCGTGGGCAGGTCGATGCAGTAGCCGCCGGAGAAGTTATGGCTGTTTTCCAGACAGATAAGGCTCGCGCCGCTCTCGGTCAGCAGTTTATCCAGCTCGTCGGGGTCGGGCATGTGGCGGCTGTCCTGATGGTAGCAGACCGGGGTAAGACGGCCAAGGTCCTGCTCAAAGGCGAACTTCTCAGTGAGCAGCATATGCTGCTCCTCGTCCACCAGAACGGTCTGCCCCGCGTGGCAGTGGGTCATGACGGCGATGGTGTTGCCGAAGGTGCCGGTGGGCATCAGGATAGCGGCCTCCTTGCCGACCAGTGCAGCGGCCATATCCTCCAGACGGTTGATGGTGGGATCCTCGCCTCGGCCCTTGGCGTCGGTTCGACCGTCGTCGCCCAGCCGTGCCGTCAAAATCGTTTCCAGCATGGGGTAATCGGGCATCGTCAGGGTATCGCTTCGTAAATCGACCATAGTTTTCTGTGTGCCTCCTTTTTTCGAATGTGTTTATGATTTTATTTAATCAACTTCTTGACAAATAGTCAAATATATATGTAAATATAGAAATATAGATAAAAATCTATAATTGATAGCTGTGCATGGAGGAAATACAACGATGTTCCGGAATATGGAGTATGTTTATTGCGTTTACAAGGAGCGCAGCTTCAGCAAGGCGGCCGAAAAGCTGCACATCGCCCAGCCCTCGCTGAGCGCGATGATCCGCAAGGAGGAGGAGCAGGCCGGTGCGCCCATCTTTGAGCGGAAGACCCGGCCCGTCTCCCTGACCCCTTTCGGGATCGAGTTCATCCGGGGAATCGAGCAGATTTACGAGCTGGAAAACCATCTCCACGACATGGCGGACGAGTTGCGCACCCTGCAAAGCGGCATTGTCTCCATCGGCGGCAGCAACCTGAGCAGCGACTACATCGTGCCCGAGCGCATCGCGGCCTTTAAGACCAAGTATCCCAACGTGACACTCCGGGCCAGCGAAGCATCCACCATCCAGTGCAAGCAGATGTTGGACGCGGGCGACCTCGACCTCGTCATCACCAACCGCCCGCTGGACACCGAGAGCTACGAGCGCATCGTCTGCTACCGAGAAAATCTCCTGCTGGCTGTCCCGTCGCATTTCGCCGTTAATGAGGGCCTGCGGAACTACCAGCTCACACAGGCCGAGCGGGGCGAGATGATTTTTCTACTGCCCGAGGAGCGCTGTGCCCCGCTGGAATATTTCTACGACACGCCCTTCATTCTGCTCCACGACGGCAACTATCTGCGATTGTGTTGTGAGCGGATGTTCGAGGAGAACCACTTTCAGCCCCGCCTCGTTATGGAGATGGATCGCTCGATGGTGGCGTACAACTTCGCCCGCTATGGCCTCGGCGCGGCCTTCATCAGCAATGTACTGGTGGAGCACCAGCCCGACGACGGTAGTTTGGTCTTCTATAAGCCCCGCAGTCGCCACGCGGTGCGCGACGCCTATATCTGCTATAAAAAGGGCCGATTCGTGACCTCGGCCATGAGAGGCTTTATCGAGATGATGGTGCGAAAATAAAAAGCGTCCCGAGGGTGTTCTCTCGGGACGCTTTGCATATTAAATCATCATCAGCCCGGATACTTGTGGACTTCCAGCAGCTCCTCGGCCCGCTTGACCTGTTCCGCCGTGGGCGGGACAGCATCGGGCAGGGGATAAGGGATGCCGAGCTTCTGCCACTTGAAGAGGCCCAGCGTGTGGTAGGGCAGTACCTCTACCCGCTGCACCGTCTTGAGGGACGAGATGAACTCTGCGGTCTTCCGCAGGCCGTCTTCGTCGTCCGTCAGGCCGGGGACGAGGACATGGCGTATCCAGAGCGGTACGCCGAGGTCGGAGATGTGGCGCGCCATTGCAAGGATGTTCGCGTTGTCCTTGCCGGTGAGCCTGCGGTGCTTCTCCGGGTCGATCTCCTTCAAATCGAGGATGACGAGGCTGGTGGACTTCATCAGCCGGTCAAAATCGGCCAGATAAGCCGTATCGTCGGGGCGGAAGGGCTGACCGGCGGTGTCCAGAGCCGTATGCACGCCCTTGGAGCGCGCCAGCTCGAAGAATGCCGTCAGGAACTCCATCTGGCGCAGCGGCTCGCCGCCGCTGACCGTGATGCCGCCCTTTTTGCCCCAGTAGTTGCGGTAGCGCCACACCCGCTGGAAGAGCTTGTCCACCGTCCATTCCTCGCCGCCCTCAGCCCATGTCTCCGGGTTGTGGCAGTATTTGCACCGCAGGGCGCACCCCTGCAAAAAGACGACGAAGCGGACGCCGGGGCCGTCCACAGAACCGAAAGTCTCCAGCGAGTGGACGTATCCGATGGGGTTACAGAGCTGCATGGCAGGTACGGGAGATGACATCCATCTGCTGCTCGCGGGTCAGGTCGATGAACTTGACGGCGTAGCCGGAGACACGGATGGTGAAGTTTGCGTACTCCTCCTTCTCGGGGTGCTCCATAGCGTCGATGAGCTTCTCCTTGCCGAAGACATTGACGTTCAGGTGGTGTGCGCCCTGGTCGAAGTAGCCGTCCATGACCTGCACCAGATTCTCAACGCGCTCGCCCTCGCTGTGGCCCAGAGCGTCGGGGTTGATAGTCTGGGTGTTGGAGATGCCGTCCAGAGCCCAGTGGTAGGGCAGCTTGGCCACGGAGTTCAGAGAGGCCAGCAGGCCGTTCTGCTCTGCGCCATAGCTGGGGTTGGCACCGGGTGCGAACGGGGTGAATGCGGCACGGCCATCGGGCAGAGCGCCGGTGTACTTGCCGTAGACCACGTTGGAGGTGATGGTCAGGATGGAGGTGGTAGCCTCGGAGTTGCGGTAGGTGTGGCGCTTCTTGATCATCTCAAGGAAGGTGCGCAGCAGCCAGACGCCGATCTCGTCGGCACGGTCATCGTCGTTGCCGTACTTCGGGAAGTCGCCATCGACCTCGAAGCCGGTGGCAAGACCCATCTCGTCGCGCACGACCTTGACCTTGGCGTACTTGATGGCGCTCAGGGAGTCGATGACGTGGGAGAAGCCTGCGATGCCGGTGGCAAAGGTGCGGCGCACATCGGTGTCGATGAGGGCCATCTCGGCTTCCTCATAGTAATATTTATCGTGCATATAGTGAATCAAATTGAGGATATTCACATAAATGCCCGCCAGCCAGTCCAGCATCTGATCGTATTTATGCATGACTTCCTGATAATCGAGGTATTCGGATGTGATCGGCGCATACGCCGGACCAACCTGCATCGGGCGTCCGTCTTTGGTAGTGTATTTCTCGTCTCTGCCTCCGTTGATGGCATAGAGAAGGCATTTGGCAAGATTGGCACGGGCACCGAACAACTGCATTTCCTTGCCTGTCTGGGTGGCGGAGACGCAGCAGCAGATACTGTAGTCGTCCCCCCAGATGGGACGCATGACATCGTCGTTTTCATACTGGATCGAGGATGTGTTGATGGAGATTTTGGCAGCATATTTCTTAAATGCCTCTGGCAGGCGGGAAGAGTAAAGGACGGTCAGGTTTGGTTCCGGGGACGGTCCCATATTTTCCAGCGTATGTAAAAAGCGGAAATCGTTTTTCGTTACCATCGGACGCCCGTCTTGTCCCAGACCGGCAACCTCCAGCGTTGCCCAGACCGGATCGCCGGAGAAAAGTTGGTTGTAGGATGGAATCCGGGCAAATTTTACCATGCGGAATTTCATTGTCATATGGTCGATTAATTCCTGTGCCTCGGCTTCGGTCAGTGTTTTTTCTGTTAAATCCCGGTTGATGTAGATATCAAGGAAGGTGGAAACGCGTCCGACACTCATGGCGGCACCGTTCTGGGTCTTAACGGCAGCGAGGTAACCGAAGTAGAGCCACTGGACGGCTTCTTTGGCATTGGAAGCCGGACGGGAGATATCAAAACCATAGATGGTAGCCATCTCCTGAATGCCCTTTAGAGCGCGGATCTGCTCGGCGAGCTCTTCCCGCTGGCGGATGATGTCATCAAACATGGCACCATTTCCGCAGCGTTCCAGATCCTTTTTCTTTTCCTGAATTAGGAAATCGATTCCGTACAGGGCGATCCGGCGGTAGTCGCCTACGATTCGGCCGCGTCCGTAGGTATCCGGAAGCCCGGTGACAATATGGCAGTGGCGGGCGGCTTTCATTTCCGGGGTATATGCATCGAAGACGGCCTGGTTGTGGGTTTTGTGGTATTCGGTAAAGATTTTATGAAATTTTGGATTGACATGGTAGCCGTAGGTTTTGGCGGCTTCCTCCGCCATCTTGATTCCGCCGAATGGCATAAATGCCCGCTTGAGTGGTTTGTCGGTCTGAAGTCCGATGATGCGTTCCAGATCTTTAAGCTCCGGATCGATATATCCCGGACCATAGGCAGTCAGGCTGGATACGATTTCAGTTTCGCATTCGAGCACACCGCCCTTTTCGTGCTCTTCCTTCTGAAGCTTTTGAAGGCGTTCCCAGAGCAGATGAGTGGCACTGGTTGGGGCAGCGAGAAAGCTTTCATCGCCATCATATTGCGTATAGTTGTTCTGGATGAAATCGCGGACGTTCACTTCGTCGGTCCATTTGGAGCCCAGAAAACCTCTCCAGGCCGTTTGAAAGATAGGTGTGTTTTGGAATGTTTGATACATAGCAGACATGTGTTTCCCTCCTGGTTGAAAAATTTCGATCCCAGCAGAGACAGTGAGAGTGAAAAAACTGCGATGATACCCAAGTAATGATTCACGCCTTAAATGACGGCAAAAATACCAT
>OGXG01001774.1_pt1 | contig 10348 bp, 5 predicted proteins | sample 1576251 | NCBI WGS metagenome assembly OGXG01 (sample SAMEA3541533, study PRJEB24748) | human gut metagenome | biome: human gut; feature: human-associated habitat; material: faeces | place: China | collected 2012
CGGCATATAGGTCGTTTATCCTACATTATACTTTGATTTACTGGGTATTAACATCTGACGCGTCAGCTATTAACGATTGTCATGTCAGCTATTAATAATTGAGAAATCAGGTATTAACAGCTGAGAAGTCATCCATTATTGACTGAAAAATGAAATAATACCTTTCGAACGGACAGGTCAATCAGAGCAACTTATGCGGTCAAGTGAGTTGAATCGAGCTGTCATATGAACGAAATCGACAGTTGTTCCAAGAAGTTTCATTACTTGAAACAGTTTGTTTCATGCCTTGAAACACTTGGTTTCAACAGGTGGAACTAATGATGAAACTACTTGTTCTGAATATATCATGTAAAGGGATGAAGAAAATGCTGCAGATGGCAGATAAAAATGTATTAATGTATTAAAGAACGCCATTCAGGAGTCCGTGAAACTTCAAAGTTGTGCAAACAAAACCAATAAAGACAATCATATCCCCGTTTCTGCTAAAACATAATGGAAGAAAGAATTTTATTTTCACAAAAAACGACTATCTTTGTCCCTGTAGACAACGATTCACGGATAAAACCCATGTCAAAAGACTCACTTTGTGCTCAACATACAGATTGCTCAGGATGCCCCAAAGCGATGGAAAGTACTCTTATTCACAGAAATCTGCTCAGAGGGCAGCATATTCCGAAGGATAAGTGCACGCAAAACTGCATGCTCTTTATGATCGAGGGCGAATTGCTGATCAACAGTGACGAACATCCCGGAACGACACTACACGAGAAACAGTTTATCCTGCAAGCCATCGGCTCAAAATACGAGATACTGGCACTGACGGACGTATCATACATCCTTTTCTGGTTCAACGAACTGCCGTTGCTATGCGAAAACCGCTACCGTGAAATCATCGACCAGGCAGAAGGCCCGCTGACCTACACCCCAATGGTGATGAACCCGCGCCTGTTCTATCTCATCAACGACGTAGCCGCATACCTTGACGAATCGACACCCGCCTGCGGCAAATATATCGACCTGAAATGTCAGGAGATGGTGTATATGATCACCAATTACTATCCCCTGCCCCAGTTGAGGGCTTTCTTCTACCCGATCAGCACCTATACGGAATCAAGTGACCGCAGATTACGTTCTCTTTCATACCTTCCAGTTTATCAACCTTACCGTTGATAGCAGCTTCGTTCAATACCTTGGTAGTTTCCTGGAATGATGCAGCTGACATGAAGCTTGATGTCTGCAATGCAGCACGTGTAATACCCTGCAGAATCTGAGTAGAAGTAGCAGGAACTGCATCACGTACTTCAACCAGTTTCAAGTCGCGGCGTTTCAGCATACTGTTTTCATCACGGAGCTTACGAGCTGTAACAATCTGTCCCGGCTGCAAGTTCTGAGAATCACCAGCATCTACAACCACTTTCTTACCCCAGATACGGTCGTTTTCCTCATTGAATTCAATGCGGTCTACAACCTGCTGTTCCAAGAAGCGAGTATCACCCGGTTCGTCAATCTGTACCTTACGCATCATCTGACGAACGATAATTTCGAAGTGCTTATCGTTAATCTTCACACCCTGCAGACGGTAAACGTCCTGGATTTCATTTACGATATATTCCTGAACGGCTGTAGGACCTTTGATGGCCAAGATGTCGGCAGGAGTAATAGCACCATCAGACAACGGAGTTCCGGCACGTACATAGTCGTTTTCCTGAACCAGAATCTGCTTAGACAAAGCAACCAAGTACTTACGAACGTCACCAGTCTTCGATGTAACGATGATTTCACGGTTACCACGTTTAATCTTACCCATCGTAATTTCACCATCGATTTCAGAAACGACAGCCGGATTAGACGGATTACGAGCTTCGAACAGCTCAGTTACACGTGGAAGACCACCGGTGATATCACCCGCCTTACCTACGGCACGCGGAATTTTCACCAGAATATCACCCGACTTCACGGTTTGTTTGTCTTCTACTACTACGTGACCACCTACCGGCAAGTTGTATGTACGGATAATTCCACCGTTCTCATCCAAGATGTGCAATGACGGAATCTTCGTCTTATCCTTAGATTCAGTAATAATGATTTCACGCAAACCTGTAGCTTCATCAGATTCTACCTTATAGGTTACGTTTTCAATTACTGATTCAAAGTCAATCTTACCAGCAGCTTCTGTTACGATAACGGCGTTGAACGGGTCCCACTTAGCAATCAGCTTACCCTTTTCTACCACCTCACCGTCTGAAGCATACAGTTTAGAACCGTAAGGAACGTTGTGAGTAGAAAGGATGATACCTGTATGTACATCCACAAAGCGAACTTCGGCCAGACGACCTACAACAATCTTCACTGGTTCACCAGTTTCTTCTACAGCATCAACCGTACGCAATTCTTCGAATTCCAAACGAGCATCATTCTTAGCTACGATACTTGCATTGGCAGCCATATTACCTGCGATACCTCCGGCGTGGAATGTACGCAGAGTCAACTGAGTACCCGGTTCACCGATTGACTGAGCAGCGATTACGCCGACAGCTTCACCTTTCTGTACCATACGGCTGGTAGCCAAGTTACGTCCGTAACATTTCGCACATACACCCTTCTTAGATTCACAAGTCAATACAGAACGGATTTCTACGCTTTCAATCGGAGATTTTTCGATTTCTTCCGCAATGTCTTCTGTGATTTCTTCACCAGCAGCTACAATCAGCTTACCAGTTGTCGGGTGGATAATATCATGAACAGATACACGACCCAGAATACGTTCGTACAAAGTAGCGATAACTTCATCGTTGTTCTTCAATGCTGTACAAACCAGACCACGCAATGTACCACAGTCTTCTTCGTTGATAATCACGTCATGAGAAACGTCAACCAAACGACGAGTCAAGTATCCGGCATCGGCAGTCTTCAACGCGGTATCGGCAAGACCCTTACGAGCACCGTGGGTAGAGATAAAGTATTCCAACACCGAAAGACCTTCCTTAAAGTTAGAAAGAATCGGGTTTTCAATAATCTGTGCACCCTCAGCACCAGCTTTCTGCGGTTTAGCCATCAAACCACGCATACCAGACAACTGACGGATCTGTTCCTTAGAACCACGGGCACCAGAATCCAACATCATAAATACAGAGTTAAATCCTTGGTCGTCGTTCTTAATAGTCTTATATAGAATGTCTGACAAGTCACTGTTTACGTGAGTCCAAGTATCAATTACCTGGTTGTAACGTTCGTTATCGGTGATGAATCCCATGTTATAGTTCATCATAATCTGTTCGATTTCTTCGTTACCACGTTTTACCAGTTCTTCCTTCTCCTTCGGGATAATGATATCACCCAAGTTGAATGACAGACCACCTTCGAATGCTTTCTTATAACCTAAGTTCTTGATACCATCCAAGAATTCGCAAGCACGAGCCACACCGACAGCCTTAATAACATCGCTGATGATGTCACGCAGAGACTTCTTAGAAATAACGGTATTCAAATAACCACATTCATCCGGAACCAGTTCATTTACAATGACACGACCTACAGAAGTTTCCTTAATCAACTTCTTCACGATATTGCCGTTTTCATCAAGGTCATTAGCCACTACGCTGATAATAGCGTGAATGTCTACCTTACCTTCATTGTAAGCAATCATTGCTTCTTCCGGTCCATAGAAAATCAAACCTTCACCTTTGGCACCCTTACGCAATTTGGTAATGTAATACAATCCCAATACCATATCCTGTGCAGGCACAGTGATAGGCGCACCATTGGCAGGGTTCAAAATATTGTGTGACTGAAGCATCAACATCTGAGCTTCCAGTACAGCTTCGTTACTCAAAGGCAAGTGTACGGCCATCTGGTCACCATCGAAGTCGGCGTTGAACGCGGTACAAGCCAACGGGTGCAACTGGATAGCTTTTCCTTCAATCATCTTCGGCTGGAAGGCCTGAATACCCAAACGGTGAAGTGTCGGAGCACGGTTCAGCAATACAGGGTGTCCCTTCATTACATGTTCCAGGATATCCCAGATAACAGATTCCTTGCGGTCTACAATCTTCTTCGCTGATTTCACAGTCTTCACAATACCACGTTCAATCAGCTTACGGATGATGAACGGTTTGTACAATTCTGCAGCCATCAACTTAGGAATACCACATTCACCCATCTTCAATTCCGGACCTACAACGATTACAGAACGAGCAGAGTAGTCCACACGTTTACCCAACAAGTTCTGACGGAAACGTCCTTGCTTACCTTTCAAGCTGTCTGACAAAGATTTCAACGGACGGTTGGCATCTGTCTTCACTGCACTCGACTTACGAGAGTTGTCGAACAATGAATCGACAGCTTCCTGAAGCATACGTTTCTCATTACGTAAGATTACTTCCGGAGCCTTGATTTCAATCAGACGTTTCAAACGGTTGTTACGGATAATCACACGACGATACAAATCGTTCAAGTCTGAAGTTGCAAAGCGACCACCATCCAGCGGAACCAACGGACGCAATTCAGGCGGAATAACCGGTACGATACGTACAATCATCCATTCCGGTTTGTTGCGGCCACGAGATGCACGGAAAGATTCTACTACCTGCAAGCGCTTCAAAGCTTCATTCTTGCGCTGCTGTGAAGAATCACTGTTTGCCTTATGACGCAATTCGTATGACAGAGCATCCAAATCAATTCCTACCAGCAAATCATAGATTGCTTCAGCACCCATCTTGGCGATGAACTTATTCGGATCGCTGTCTTCCAGGTATTGATTTTCTTTCGGAAGAGTTTCCATAATATCCAGGTACTCTTCTTCAGACAACAAGTCATATTTACTGATACCATCTTCAGCCTTCACACCCGGCTGGATAACTACATAACGTTCATAATAAATGATAGCATCCAGTTTCTTTGTCGGCAATCCCAGCAGATAACCAATCTTATTAGGCAATGAACGGAAATACCAGATATGAGCTACAGGTACCACCAACTGAATGTGACCACTACGCTCACGACGTACTTTCTTTTCTGTTACTTCCACACCGCATCGGTCGCAGACAATGCCTTTGTAGCGAATACGTTTGTACTTGCCGCAATGACATTCGTAGTCTTTCACCGGACCGAAGATACGTTCGCAGAACAAACCGTCACGTTCCGGTTTATAAGTACGATAGTTGATGGTTTCCGGTTTCAGAACCTCACCATAAGAATTTTCCAGAATCTCTTCGGGTGATGCCAGACCGATCGTAATCTTTGAGAAATTACTTTTTATCTTAGTATCTTTTCTAAAAGCCATACTTTTTATTTTATGATAATGAAGAATTTAATCATGAAGAATGGAAGTTATCTTTTCCATTCTTCATTTGAAAAAGTTATTCCAGCGTAATGCTCAAGCACAAACCCCTAAGTTCATGCAACAATACGTTGAGAGATTCAGGAATACCCGGAGTCGGCATAGGTTCACCTTTCACAATTGCTTCGTATGCCTTAGAACGTCCTACTACATCATCAGACTTGATAGTCAAGATTTCCTGAAGTACATGAGCAGCACCGAATGCTTCGATTGCCCAAACCTCCATTTCTCCGAAACGCTGACCACCGAACTGAGCCTTACCACCAAGTGGCTGTTGAGTAATCAATGAGTACGGACCGATTGAACGGGCATGCATTTTGTCTTCAACCATGTGACCCAGTTTCAACATGTAAGTCACACCGACTGTAGCCGGCTGGTCAAACTGATCACCTGTACCACCATCATACAAGTAAGTCTTACAATAGCGTGGCAGACCAGCTTTGTCAGTCCATTCATCCAAGTCATCCAAAGTAGCACCATCGAAAATCGGAGTCGCAAACTTCACACCCAATTCTTTTCCAGCGCGTCCCAGTACGGCTTCGAAAATCTGACCGATGTTCATACGAGAAGGCACACCCAACGGGTTCAATACGATATCAACCGGTGTACCGTCAGCCAAGAACGGCATATCTTCCTGACGAACCACGCGTGAAACGATACCCTTGTTACCGTGACGACCGGCCATCTTATCACCCACACCAATCTTACGTTTCTTAGCAATGTAAACCTTCGCCATCTGAATAATACCTGAAGGCAACTCATCACCGATTGTCAACGCAAACTTCTTACGTTTCAATTCAGCATCCAGTTCCTTGTACTTCTTCAGATAGTTTACGATAAGATCACGAATCATATCATTCTTATGAGCATCAGCAGTCCACTTGCTCAACTGAATTACAGTATAATCCAATGATTCCAAATCGTATTTAGTAAACTTAGCTCCCTTAGCAATCACTTCAGTTCCCAGATAATCCTTCACACCCTGAGAAACCTTATCAGCTGTCAATACCAGCAACTTGTCAATCAAGATTGCTTTCAGAGCTGCAGCTTTTTCTTCAAATTCTTCATTCAGTTTCGGCAGAATAGCCTTATCTGCATTTTTCTCGCTACGAGTCTTGATTACACGAGAATATAATTTCTTGTCAATAACCACACCGCGCAATGATGGAGAAGCTTTCAATGAAGCATCCTTCACATCTCCAGCCTTGTCACCAAAGATAGCACGCAACAGTTTTTCTTCTGGAGAAGGATCAGATTCTCCCTTCGGAGTAATCTTACCAATCAGGATATCGCCCGGCTCAATACGTGCACCAATACGTACGATACCGTTTTCATCCAAATCTTTAGTTGCTTCTTCGCTTACATTCGGAATATCAGAAGTCAATTCCTCCATTCCGCGTTTGGTTTCGCGTACTTCCAGAATATATTCATCTACGTGAACAGATGTCAGAATATCTTCACGAACCACACGTTCGTTCAATACAATAGCATCCTCATAGTTGTAACCCTTCCAAGGCATGTAAGCTACCAGCAGGTTCTTACCCAATGCCAGCTCTCCATTTGCAGTAGAATAACCTTCAGTCAGGATATCTCCCTTCTTCACGCGCTGTCCTTTATTACAAATCGGACGCAAGTCGATGGTCATGCTCTGGTTTGTCTTACGGAACTTCGGAATACGATATTCCTTCAATGCCGGTTCGAAGCTTACAAATTCTTCATCTTCTGTACGGTCATACAAAATACGAATTGTAGTAGCATCCACAAAGTCAATCACACCATCACCTTCTGCAGCAATCTGTGTACGTGAATCTTCACACAATTGTTTTTCGATACCTGTACCTACAATCGGAGCTTCAGTCTTCAACAAAGGAACTGCCTGGCGCATCATGTTAGATCCCATCAACGCACGGTTCGCATCGTCATGTTCAAGGAACGGAATCAATGAAGCCGCAATAGATGCAATCTGCTGAGGAGCTACGTCCATCAATTCTACCTGGTCCGGAGTAACTACCGGATAATCCGCATCACGACGCGCTTTTACCTTTTCACGGATAAATGTACCGTCATCATTCAGTGGAGCATTACCCTGAGCGATAATCTTGTCTTCTTCTTCTTCTGCAGAAAGGTATTCAATACCTTCATTTGACAAGTCTACTACTCCATCTTTTACTTTACGGTAAGGAGTAACAATAAAGCCCAGTTCATTAATCTTTGCGTAAACACACAAAGAAGAAATCAAACCGATGTTCGGACCTTCAGGAGTTTCAATCGGACACAAACGACCATAGTGAGTATAGTGTACGTCTCGAACCTCGAAACCAGCACGGTCACGTGACAAACCACCAGGTCCCAAAGCTGACAAACGACGCTTGTGCGTAATTTCAGCCAACGGGTTAGTCTGGTCCATGAACTGTGACAAAGCATTTGTTCCAAAGAATGAGTTGATTACAGACGAAATAGTTTTTGCGTTAATCAAATCAATCGGAGTAAATACTTCGTTGTCGCGTACGTTCATACGTTCACGGATTGTACGTGACATACGAGCCAGACCAATTGCAAACTGGTTAGACAACTGTTCACCCACTGTACGTACACGACGGTTACTCAAGTGGTCAATATCATCCACATCAGCCTTTGAGTTAATCAACTCAATGAGATATTTAATAATCTCGATAATATCTTGTTTCGTCAATACTCTGACATCCATAGGAGTATCCAGGTTCAACTTCTTGTTGATACGATAACGTCCTACATCACCCAAGTCATAACGTTTTTCTGAGAAGAACAAGTTGTTGATAACTTCGCGTGCACTTGCATCATCAGCAGGGTCTGCATTACGCAGCTGGCGATAGATATACAATACAGCTTCCTTTTCAGAGTTACTTGGGTCTTTCTGTAAAGTATTGAAGATAATAGAATAGTCAGAGGCATTTGCTTCTTCGTTGTGAACGAGGATATTCTGTACACCAGACTCGATAATCAAGTCGATATGTTCAGGTTCAATGACAGTTTCACGGTCAATTACTACCTCGTTACGTTCGATAGAAACAACTTCACCAGTATCTTCATCCACAAAATCTTCTGTCCACGTTTTCAATACACGAGCAGCCAATTTGCGTCCAATAATCTTTTTCAGGTTAGTTTTGTTAACCTTTACATCCTCAGCCAGATTGAAAATTTCAAGAATATCCTTATCATTTTCAAATCCTACAGCTCTCAACAAAGTTGTTACCGGAAGCTTCTTCTTACGGTCGATGTACGCATACATCACATTGTTGATATCCGTAGCGAACTCAATCCAAGATCCTTTAAACGGGATAATACGAGCCGAATACAATTTGGTACCATTGGCATGGATGCTCTGACCAAAGAATACACCCGGAGAACGGTGCAGCTGAGAAACAACTACACGTTCAGCACCATTAATTACAAAGGTGCCTTTCGGAGTCATATAAGGAATTGGTCCCAGATACACATCCTGAATCACTGTATCAAAATCTTCGTGATCGGGGTCGGTACAATAAAGCTTCAATTTAGCTTTCAAAGGTACACTATATGTCAAGCCACGTTCCAAACAATCATCAATTGTATAGTGAGGCGGATCAATATAGTAGTCAAGGAACTCGAGCACGAAGTTATTGCGTGTATCAGCTATAGGGAAGTTTTCCGCAAAAACCTTATACAAGCCATCATTCTTTCGTTTTTCGGGTGGGGTATCTAATTGCAAGAAGTCCTGAAATGACTTCAACTGTACTTCCAGGAAATCCGGATACTGCATCGGATTCTTAATAGAAGCAAAATTAATTCGTTGATTTTGAGTTTCTGAAGACATCTGTATGGAGTTTAAAATGTAAAAACTAGGATAATAACAGTCGGTCACTCTCACAGTTCCGACAGATGAAACCTAGTGAACTTAATATAGACGCAAAAAGGTTAAGAATCCTCTTTACAGAGGACTCTTAACCGAACTACCTGATTTACAGGATAATCTTATTTAAGTTCAACTTCAGCTCCAGCTTCTTCCAAAGTTTTCTTCAAAGATTCAGCTTCGTCTTTAGCCAAACCTTCTTTTACTGTGCTAGGAGCACCGTCAACCAAGTCTTTTGCTTCTTTCAAGCCAAGACCACAAGCTTCTTTAACGGCCTTAACAACCTGCAATTTAGCAGCACCTGCGCTCTTCAAAACTACATCGAATGAAGTTTTTTCTTCAGCAGCAGCTGCACCAGCAGCAGCAGGACCAGCAGCAACAGCTACAGCTGCAGCAGCAGGTTCAATACCGTATTCTTCTTTAAGGATAGTTGCAAGTTCATTAACTTCTTTTACTGTCAAGTTAACTAATTGTTCTGCAAAAGCTTTCAAATCTGCCATTTTTGTATGATTTTAATTGTTTGTTACTAATTGAATGTAAAGTTTTTTATTATTCTTTGTAATCAGTGTAAAATTATTCAGCGCGTTCGCCCAAAGTTTTAAGCACACCATGAATAGTATTTCCACCTGATTGAAGAGCTGAGATAACGTTCTTCGCAGGAGACTGCAGCAATGCCACGATATCTGCGATAACTTCGTTCTTACTCTTAATTGTTGCGAGAGCTTCGAGTTGATCAGCACCTACATAGAATCCTTCTTCTGCATAAGCAGCCTTCAATGCAGGAACACCATCTTTGTATTCTTTCAACAACTTAGCAGGAGCGTTCGCAGTTTCGCAGAACATTACTGAAGTTGTACCTTTCAAAGAATCAAACAATGGAGAATAGTCAACATCCATGCCCATCAGAGCCTTGTGAAGCAAAGAGTTCTTCACAACTACCAGCTTAATACCAGCCTTAAAACATTTTCTTCTCAATTCACTAGTTTTAGCTGCATCCATTGCAGTAGTGTCAATCAAGTAGAAATGTCCGTATTGCTTAATAGTATCAGCCAATTGACTTATAATTACGCCTTTATCTTCCTTTCTCATGATTCCTCCTTAATAATTAGATTTCTTCTACTGTTTTAGCACGTTGAATTGGG
>OGXG01001782.1_pt1 | contig 10319 bp, 8 predicted proteins | sample 1576251 | NCBI WGS metagenome assembly OGXG01 (sample SAMEA3541533, study PRJEB24748) | human gut metagenome | biome: human gut; feature: human-associated habitat; material: faeces | place: China | collected 2012
GCTCTGGACAACTCCGGCACGATCTCGGGCGGAACGCTCGCTCTGGATGCGGGAGCGTGGTCTGCGCCGTCATGCAACTGCTGGTTTTCAGCCACTACGGGCTGCCGTTCTGGCTCAATGCGCTGGTGACGATGCTCTTCGTCTGGCTCTATACGCAGCAGGGCGGCGTCAAGTCGCTGATCTGGACCGATACGCTCAAGACTTTCTGCCTGGTGGGCAGCCTCGTGCTGTCGATCGTCTTCATCATGCAGGCGCTCGGCATGTCGTTCGGCGAAATGACCCGCGAGGTCGCCGCGTCGCCCTATTCGCGGGTGTTTTTCTTCGACGACCCCTCCTCCGACCGCTATTTCTGGAAGATGTTCCTTGCGGGCGTCGTGCTGCTGATCTCCATGACGGGGCTCGACCAGGACATGATGCAGCGGAACCTGAGCTGCGCCACGCCGCGCGATTCGCAGAAAAACATCGTCCTGACGGTGAGTTTGAAAAGGTTGTAGTAGGTTCGAAAGAAGAATACGACAGAATCTTGGCAAATCGCAAGAATGTACTTGATTATAGTGAAGTAGAATAATCTTTTCTATAAAGACTCATCCTGAATGCTATTATAGTTATAGGATAAAATAAAATTGTTAGTTAAGAGCTGTGTCAGTTTTCTGACACAGCTCTTTTTTATAAAGGCTTCTTGTTTGTTTTACAATAACTATTGATTGAAGTTTGTTTCTTTAAGCTGGAAAATTGTAAGAACAAAAGGTTGATAACTATAGGGTTGTATACTTAAACTATTTCCTTTTTGAGACGAGGACTAGTTCAAAGTAAAATATACAATAACCTTATATTCAGTATGATAGCTTTATATTTAAAAAGTTACAATAAAAGATTGTATGGCATTTTGTTATAAGATTCTTTTATTAAATTTGTGCTAGTTAAGGTGGTCATTTTATCAATTTAAGTAGAAGAACATAATATTATACTTTATATTATATTTTGCTTTTGAAGAAAATTTAGTGCCTTGACAATAGTGTTACCTTCAATAGAAACAGGTTAAGTTATGGTTTTGAAAGTATATCGAAGCATTGACTTTCCCTTAAACTAAAAATAAATACAATGAAAACAAAATTTTTAGCTATCATGCTATGTGCATGCGGTATCACCGCTACAGCCCAACAGCCTATTTATAAGCAGGCCTCTGCTTCGGTGGAAGACCGTATAGAAGACTTGTTGGATAGAATGACTCTTGAAGAGAAAGTCGGTCAAATTTGTTGTCCCTTAGGTTGGGAAATGTATACTAAGGTAAGTTCAGATAGTGTAACTATCTCTGAATTGTTTAAAAAGCAGATGAGTGCAGCTCCTTTGGGTTCGTATTGGGCTGTACTTAGAGCCGATCCGTGGACTCAGAAAACATTGGAAACCGGACTTAATCCGGAGTTGTCTGCAAAAGCTTTGAATGCCTTGCAAAAATATGCAGTAGAAAACACACGTTTAGGTATACCTATTCTGTTTGCGGAAGAATGCCCGCATGGACATATGGCTATTGGGACAACTGTATTTCCTACTTCCATCTCTCAGGCTTCCACATGGAATAGAGATTTGATTTATCAAATGGGAAAGGTCATTGGTCTGGAAGCACGTTCTCAGGGTGCAAACATTGGCTATGGTCCCGTATTGGACATCTCCCGTGAGCCCAGATGGTCGCGTGTAGAAGAAACTTTTGGTGAGGATCCTTATCTGACAGGATGTTTGGGTACAGCTTTTGTGCAGGGTATGCAGGGAGATGACATCAAAGATGGAGCCCATGTTTATTCTACCTTGAAGCATTTGGCAGCCTATGGCGTTCCAAGAGGAGGACACAACGGAAATCCAGCTGACATAGGAATGAGAGCTTTGCTTAATGAGTATCTACCAGGTTTCCGTCAGGCTGTAGAAGAAGGAAAAGCTGCAACTGTGATGACTTCTTATAATTCTATTGACGGTATTCCATGTACCAGCAATTCTTTTCTTATTGATTCGTTATTACGTAAGCAATGGGGATTCGAAGGTTTTGTTTATTCGGATTTGGCCAGTATTGATGGAGTGGCAGAAACCCACCATGTAGCTGTTGATTTGCAGGATGCAGCCGTTCAGTCTGTAAAGGCAGGAACAGATATGGATTTGGGAGCTAAGTCGTACAGCACTTTGGTAAAAGCTGTAAAAGACGGTAAGATAGAAGAAGAATATATCGATCGAGCAGTAGCCAATGTATTGCGATTGAAATTTCAGATGGGGTTGTTTGAAAATCCTTATGTCTCACCCGAGCGTGCCAGACAAGTAGTGAACTGTGATGAACATAAACAGCTTGCCCGTCAGGTAGCAAAAGAAGGTACCGTATTGTTAAAGAATAACGGTCTGCTGCCACTTAAGAAAAATTTGAAGAAAGTTGCAGTGATTGGTCCTAATGCAGATGTCATGTATAATTATCTGGGCGATTATACTGCACCTCAAGAGCGTGAAAAAATAGTAACTCTATTGGATGGTATCAAGAATAAACTGCCTAAGGCCAAAGTAGAATATGTAAAAGGCTGTGCTATTCGGGATACAACACAAAGTAACATTCAGGCTGCGGTAGAAGCAGCCCGTAAGTCGGATGTAGTTATTTTGGCTGTAGGTGGTTCGAGTGCCCGTGATTTTAAGACCAAGTATATTCATACCGGTGCAGCTACAGTAGCAAAAGATAGTGGTATTTTGCCCGATATGGAATGCGGAGAAGGCTTCGACCGTGCTACACTCAACCTGTTGGGCGATCAGGAAAAACTGATAAAAGCAATAGCGCAAACAGGCAAACCTCTTGTTATTGTATATATAGCTGGTCGTCCGTTGAATATGAATTTGGCAGAAAACGTATCAGATGCGTTGCTCATGGCTTGGTATCCTGGAGAGCAGGGTGGAAATGGTATAGCTGATGTCTTGTTTGGAGATTATAATCCAAGCGGAAGAATGCCTGTTTCAGTGCCACGTAATGAAGGTCAGATACCGGTTCATTATTCTCAGGGCGTTCAGCGCGACTATATGGATTCTCCCGGAACACCGCTGTATTCTTTTGGATATGGATTAAGTTATACTAAATTTGAGTATAGTGACATGAAATTATCGGCAGGTGATGGCGGCGATGTGATACAGTATATTACATGTACGGTAACAAATACCGGAAAATACGATGGGGAAGAAGTTGTACAGTTGTATGTAAACGATGAGGTAAGCTCCATAGTAGTTCCTGCTTTACAGCTCAAAGGTTTTAAGAAAATCTTCCTTAAAAAAGGAGAAAGCAAAGAGCTGACCTTTGCCTTAACCCGAAAAGACTTGTCTTTTTATAATAAGGATTTAATTTTCACTGCAGAGCCCGGTAAGTATAATGTAATGATTGGAGGAGCGTCTGATAATTTACCTTTAAAAGGTAGTTTTGTACTTTAAATCTTTGAATAAATCTAAAATACATAAGAACCTGTTTTAATGTGCACTGAGCATTGAAACAGGTTCTAAATATTTAAAACTATGAAGTTTGTATTCTCTGTTGTTTTGCTGTTTGGTTTAGGCAATGTAATGCTGAATGCACAAGTTACAACCCGCCCTCGTCCGGCAGAGTGGAATAATTTAGTGAAAGGAGCACGTTTTATTGACCGTTTTCTTCCAATGCATGAAGGAAAGCTATCGAAAGATGTGTGGGGTGGAAATAATGTGCTGCCTCGCTATATAGACAATGGCATTGAAGATGAAGAACGTTCTTATTGGGGTGGAAAAATTATAAAAGGTTCCGACCAAAAATACCATTTGTATGTATGTGGTTGGCCCGAAAAGTCTCCCAAGGGTCATCATACCTGGCCTGAGTCCATTGTTTATCATGCCATATGTGATAATTCTGTAGGACCTTATGTGATAAGGGATACGATAGGACCGGGACATAACCCTGAAATTTTTCAGGCAAAGAATGGAAAATATGTGATTTATGTGATTGATGGATATTATCTGTCGGATAGTGTCAATGGTCCTTGGACTTACAAGACATTTGATTTTGATGCACGCGACCGTAAAATTATAGAGGGGTTGAGCAATCTGACTTTTGCAAAAAGAGAAGACGGTTCGACTCTGATGGTTTGTCGTGGAGGTGGTGTCTGGATTAGTGAAACCGGTTTGTCTACCTATAATCAGATTACGGATAAAAGAGTTTATCCAGATGTGGAAGGGGAGTTTGAAGATCCGGTGGTATGGAGGGATCATGTGTAATATCATCTGATTGTAAATGACTGGTTGGGACGAATAGCTTTCTATCAGCGCTCGAAAGATGGGGTACATTGGGTGACAGATCCGGGAGAGGCTTATTTGCCAGGGATAATTTCTGTACATAAAGATGGATTATGTGAGAACTGGTTCAAGTATGAGCGTCTGAAAGTGCTGCAAGATGAATATGGAAGGGCTGTCCAAGCCAACTTTGCAGTTATAGATACGTTGAAGAATGAAGATTTACCTAATGATAGGCATAGTTCCAAGAATTTGACCATTCCATTAAATCCGGGTATGTTGCTGACCATGTTGAATGAAAAGCCCATCACTGCAGAGACAAAAGAGGTGAGGGTATTGATTCAGGCTGAGAAAGATTTCAAGCCTTCCCGCGATTTGGATTTGAAGAGCTTGCGCTTCGGTTCGTCTGAGGAAGTAAACTACGGAAAAGGCAGTAAAGTAGTTGGTACTTTGCAGAAAGGAAATGATATGATTGTAATATTTGATGCAAAGGCCTGTCATATTAAAGGGGATGAGTTTGCTCCTAAGATTATCGGACAGACGAAAACCGGTGATATGGTTTTTGGGTATATGCGTCTTCCTTGGGTTGATTATACTCCACCTATCTTGTCTGCAAGAAAGCCGATAATAAGAAGTTCTGCTTCTTTGGAAGTCCTGGTCGACAATTACGGCCTGAAAACTTCGGGTAAATCGAAACTTGAACTTTATCTTGTAGAAGGAGATAAACAACGCCTTATTGCACATGCAGATATCCCAGCTGTAAAGTCATATGAACAGGTAAAACTGGCTTTGAATACTTCTGAACAATTACAGGAAGGTAAGAACTATTATTTTATGCTTCGTATAAAGATGGAAAACGAGCCGGATACAGAGTTTACTTATTCTGATACTTGTAAGTATATCCGATAAGCATGTTAAGAAAGTGTACACAGCATGCAAGAAAAGCTGTTTCCTGTCTTTGGAATAGTACTTCTTGTGTTTGGGGAAGAGGAGAGTGCTTCATCCGACGTCGCTGGCTGTACAGATAACGTCGCTGAATTTATAGCCGGCGACGTTGGTTTTAAAGCCACCGGCGTTGAATATGAGATTTTATTTGAATTGTCTGGGGCCAATGACGATAGATTTTGTTGGAAGAAGGAAGAGTGAAGACAACTTAGGATAGGATAAAATAAAAAACTGCCTCAAAAATGCATCCAGCATTTTGAGGCAGTTAGTTGTTGTATAGTGATGTTTAGTCTTGGTGTTATACTGTAGCTGCTCTTTGCTTAGTTATAAGTTTATGCAGTTTGCTTTGCAGTGTCTGACACATAGCTCCGTTTCCCATTGTCTGGTAACGCTTGATTTGATACTGTAACATGGTAATTACATCTTCGTTTGTTTTCATAATTTTCATCTTTTTGCGCCTTCCGCCCTTCGGAAAGCAATTAAACTTTTTCTCTTTCTTTATTCTGTATATAAAACAAAGAAAAGTATGGTATTGTTCTCGAAAGTTGAATATTTTTTCAATAAATAATCGGGAAGTACGTAGTACCTATTTGTAAATTATGGAAAAAAGCGGATAATAAAATAATAAAAAAGAAATGAAAAATGCCATTAGAATGGCTTCGGAAGGCTTTGAAGAAAGAAAATGACGAATAATTTTAATTTTTATTAGGTAAGTTCAACTTTTTCCTTACTTTTGCCATCACAATAAAAAACAACTAAATTTAAATCAATTTAATCATGGAAAACGAAAACAAAAATAATCAGCTTCAGATTGAGCTGAAAGAAGAAGTTGCTCAAGGCACTTATGCAAATCTTGCTATAATTACTCATTCTACTTCTGAATTTGTTGTGGATTTTGTCCGTATCATGCCGGGATTGCCGAAGGCTGGAGTTCAGTCTCGTATTGTGATGACTCCCGAACATGCAAAACGCTTGATGTATGCATTGCAGGACAATGTAGCTAAATTTGAAAAAGAATTTGGTCCTATCCGTATGCCGGAAGAACAACAGCAGGCAGGTAGTAAAACTTTTGTTCCGCCATTGAGCGATTTTAAAGGCGAAGCATAATTTGTATTGACTTTGTTAAAAATAGACAAAAAATAATCGCAGTTCTGAATTATAATCAGGACTGCGATATTTTTTTGCTTGTCTGGAAAGGCTGAAAATGGCTTTTATGATACACAATCAGGGGCTTTGTAATAAATTTGTTCTGTTTAATCGCCCGATTTTTCTTTCTCCCTAAGAAAAAAGAAGTTAAATAACTTTTTTCTCTTAAATCTGTTTGTATATTAAAAAGTTATTTGTAATTTTGCAGCCCGAAATGTATAGTTTCGAATAGGATTAGATAATACAAATAAACAATATAATAATAATTAAAAATCAAACAAAATGCCTACTATTCAACAATTAGTAAGAAAAGGAAGAACGGTTTTGGTTGAGAAGAGTAAGTCTCCGGCGCTGGATTCATGTCCTCAGAGACGTGGTGTTTGCGTACGTGTGTATACTACAACTCCGAAAAAACCGAACTCTGCAATGCGTAAAGTTGCTCGTGTGCGTCTGACAAACTCTAAGGAAGTAAACTCTTACATTCCGGGAGAAGGACACAACTTGCAGGAACACTCAATCGTATTGGTTCGTGGTGGTCGTGTGAAAGACCTTCCGGGTGTACGTTATCACATTGTTCGTGGTACATTGGATACAGCTGGTGTAGCTGGACGTACTCAGAGACGTTCTAAATATGGTGCTAAACGTCCGAAACCAGGACAGGCTCCGGCAGCAAAAGGTAAGAAATAATTTGTTGCAATAAGTAAAAAGACTTTTTATTAATTCGTTTTGGTTTGTTGGAAAAGCTTTAAGGTTGAGTAAATGCTTCAGAGGAAGCGTTGAAGAAAACAGAGATGCAGCCCCAAACTAAACATTATTATCAAACAAAATGAGAAAAGCAAAACCAAAAAAACGTGTGATCCTTCCGGATCCAGTATTTAATGATCAGAAGGTTTCTAAATTCGTAAACCATCTGATGTATGATGGAAAGAAGAACACTTCTTACGAAATCTTCTATAACGCACTGAAAACAGTTGAAACTAAGCTTCCGGGTGAAGAAACTTCAGCATTGGAAGTTTGGAAAAAAGCTCTTGATAACGTAACTCCTCAGTTGGAAGTAAAATCTCGCCGTATCGGTGGTGCTACTTTCCAGGTTCCTACCGAAATTCGTCCGGATCGTAAGGAGTCAATCTCTATGAAGAATCTGATTGCTTTTGCCCGTAAACGTGGTGGAAAGTCAATGGCTGATAAATTGGCTGCAGAAATCCTTGATGCATACAATGAACAGGGTGGTGCTTTCAAACGTAAGGAAGATATGCACCGTATGGCTGAAGCTAACCGTGCTTTCGCTCACTTCAGATTTTAATTATAAAGGCTAAGAAAGAATATGGCAAACGATAAACAATTAATGTTTACAAGAAACATCGGTATCATGGCTCACATCGATGCCGGTAAAACTACAACAACAGAGCGTATCCTGTATTACACTGGCGTAAACCATAAAATCGGCGAAACACACGATGGTGCTTCAACTATGGACTGGATGGTTCAGGAGAAAGAACGTGGTATCACAATCACTTCTGCTGCAACAACAGCATTTTGGTTCGGTAGCAAGCATCAGTACAAGAAACACAGAATCAACATCATCGACACACCTGGTCACGTTGACTTCACCGTTGAAGTTGAGCGTTCACTCCGTGTACTTGACGGTTCTGTAACAGTTCTTTGTGCTAAGGGCGGCGTTGAGCCTCAGTCTGAAACCGTATGGCGTCAGGCTGACAACTACGGCGTACCAAGAATGGTTTACGTAAATAAAATGGACATCATGGGTGCTAACTTCTACCATGTTGTTCAGATGATGAAGGACAGACTTAAATGTAATGCTGTTCCGATTCAGCTTCCGATCGGTGCTGAGAGCGATTTCAGAGGCATCGTTGACCTCGTTACTATGAAAGCCGAAATCTATCACAACGAAGACGGCACAGACTACAGTGAAGAGGAAATTCCGGAAGAGATGCAGGATCTCGCTAACGAGTATCATGAGAAACTTATCGAATCAGTTGCTGAACTCGATGAGGATCTTATGGAGAAATACTTCGGCGGCGAAGAGCTTACAATCGACGAAATCAAGAGCACAATCAGAAAGGCTACTATTGACAACACAATGGTACCTGTAACCTGCGGTTCTTCTTACCGTAACAAGGGTGTTCAGATGCTCCTTGATGCTATCGTTGATTATATGCCTGCTCCGACAGATGTACCTGCTATCAAGGGTGTTGACCCTGAAACAGGCGATGAGGTTGAAAGACCGTCATCAGATAAAGAGCCATTCGCAGCTCTCGCATTCAAGATTGCTACTGACCCGTTTGTTGGTAAGCTCTGCTTCTTCAGAGTTTACTCCGGTACAGTTTCTGCCGGCACAACTGTTTACAACTCAGTTAAGGACAACAACGAGCGTCTCGGTCGTATCTTGCAGATGCACGCTAACGACAGAAAAGATATCGACTGCGTATACGCAGGTGACATCGCTGCTGCCGTTGGTCTTAAAAATACAACAACAGGTGATACTCTCTGTGATGAGAAGGCTCCTGTTATCCTTGAGTCTATGGAATTCCCTGATCCTGTAATTCGTGTTGCTATTGAGCCGAAGACAAAAGCAGGTCAGGAAAAGATGGGTATCGCTCTTGCAAAGCTTGCAGAAGAAGATCCTACTTTCAAGGCTTATACAGACGAAGAAACAGGCCAGACAATCATCGCAGGTATGGGTGAACTCCACCTCGAAATCATTGTTGACCGTCTTCTCCGTGAATTTAAGGTAGAAGCAAACATCGGTGCTCCACAGGTTGCATACAAGGAAACTATCCGCAAGGAAGCTTCTGTTGACGAAAAGTATGCTCGTCAGTCAGGTGGTAAGGGTCAGTACGGTCACGTTAAGATCAATATCTATCCTAACAAGGACAAGGGCTATGAGTTCGTTAACAACATTGTCGGCGGTGCTATTCCAAAGGAATACATTCCGGCTGTTGACCAGGGTATTCAGGGCGCAATGCTCAGCGGTGTTGTTGCAGGCTACAATGTAGTTGATGTTAAGGTTGAGCTTTATGATGGTTCTTATCATGAAGTCGACTCATCAGAAATGGCATTTAAGATTGCCGGTTCAATGGCATTCAAGAACGCTATGAAGAAGGCAGATCCTGTACTTCTCGAACCGATCATGAAGGTTACTGTTATCACTCCTGAGGAATACCTCGGTGATGTAATCGGCGACCTTAACTCTCGTCGTGGTATGATCCAGAGCATGGAAGCTGACAACGGCGTTCAGAGAGTTATCGCTCATGTTCCGCTTTCAGAGATGTTTGGTTACGCAACAGATATGCGTTCCAAGACTCAGGGTCGTGGTCAGTATGTTATGGAGCCTGACACATATGCAGAGGTTCCGAAGAACATTGCTGAAAAGATTATGAGTGAAAGAGCTAAAAAGGACTAATCATACCTTTTAAAGCACTTTTTTCAAAAATGTATTGATTTTTCTAGAAAAAATTGATACAATATGATTAAATCTATTGTAAATTCTTTTTACAACAATAAGGAGGAAATTTCCAATGGCAAGAGAAAAATTTGAAAGAAATAAGCCCCATGTTAACATTGGTACCATCGGCCACGTTGACCATGGTAAAACAACACTTACTGCTGCTATCACAAAGGTTCTCAACCTCGAAGGCGATGCTGATTTCGTTGATTACGCTAACATCGATAAGGCTCCTGAAGAGAGAGAGCGTGGTATCACAATTAACACAGCTCACGTTGAGTATGAAACAGAAAAGCGTCACTATGCACACGTTGACTGCCCAGGCCATGCTGACTATGTAAAGAACATGATCACAGGTGCTGCTCAGATGGACGGCGCTATCCTCGTTGTATCAGCTGCTGACGGTCCTATGCCACAGACAAGAGAGCACATCCTTCTTTCTCGTCAGGTAGGTGTACCTTACATCGTAGTATTCATGAACAAGACTGACCAGGTT
>OGXG01001793.1_pt1 | contig 10245 bp, 10 predicted proteins | sample 1576251 | NCBI WGS metagenome assembly OGXG01 (sample SAMEA3541533, study PRJEB24748) | human gut metagenome | biome: human gut; feature: human-associated habitat; material: faeces | place: China | collected 2012
CGTGAGAATGACAGAAAGAGACAAGAACCATCCGAGCATCATTTTCTGGAGCTTGTGGAAATTGTTCTGATTTGAGTCAGCTTCGTTTAATGGGAGTCATGCAGCGATTGGGTATTTGCTATGGTATTACAGCTTTATTAGCTGTAACAATACCGCATAAGAGGTTCATGCCTTTAGCTCTTTGTTTCCTTGCTGTTTATTTAATTATTCAGTTTTTAGGGAATGGATTCGAGAAAAGTGCGCAGAATATCATCGGAATTATTGATTCGGCAGTACTAGGCGCGAATCATGTGTACCTTCAGGGGCGTCAGTTTGTGGACCCAGAAGGAATACTGAGTACGATACCTGCAGTTTCTCAAGTGATGATAGGTTTTGTTTGTGGAAAAATTATCATCGATATGAAAGAAAATGACAGCCGGATGCAAAATCTGTTTCTTATGGGTACAATGATGCTGTTTGCTGGTTATTTGTTAAGTTATGGTTGTCCTTTGAATAAGCGTTTGTGGTCACCTTCGTTTGTCTTGCTGACATGTGGAGTAGCGGCATTGTCACTAGCTTTGCTGCTCTATGTTATTGATGTGAAGCAGAATAAAAAAAGTTTTGCTTTTTTTGAGATATTTGGGGTGAATCCACTTGTTATTTATGTGTTTAGCTGTATAGTTGGAGAGCTGTTTGCCCATTGGCAGATTCATTCGGTTTTATTTGACAAATTATTGGAGCCATTATTCGGAAACTACTTTGGTTCATTTATGTATGGTGTGCTTTTTCTGTTATGTAATGGGCTGCTGGGATATATTTTGTTTAAAAGGAAAATCTATATAAAATTATAAAATACTATGAGAAGAAGTTTATACTCATGTTTGGTTATGTTATTCATGTCATTGGCTCTTCAGGCTAAAGACAGAGATGTGGTCGTTGCGGAGGCATTGCTTGAGCGTTTGCTGCCGTCGTATGTTGATAACTTTCAGTTTCAAAAGCTGAAAGGAAAGAAAGACTGTTTTACCATCGAGTCGGTAAAAGACAAGATTGTTATTGCAGGAAACAATGCCAACTCCATGGCTATGGGATTAAACCACTACCTAAAATACCATTGTCTTACTACAGTGTCATGGTATGCAGATATTGCGGTTGAGGTCCCTGACAAATTGCCGGTACTAGCGGAAAAGGTGGTCTCGGAAGCGCGAGTGGATACTCGCTTTTTCTTGAACTATTGCACGTATGGCTATACCATGCCTTGGTGGCAGTGGAAAGAATGGGAACGCTTTATCGACTGGATGGCTTTGAATGGTGTGAATATGCCGCTGGCTATTACCGGACAAGAGGCTGTATGGTATAAAGTATGGTCGAAAATGGGCATGTCTGACCTGGCAATCCGTTCTTATTTTACAGGTCCTCCGTATCTGCCATGGCATCGGATGGCAAACATTGACGGATGGAATGGCCCGTTGCCGATGGAGTGGTTAGACAATCAGGTGAGCCTGCAGAAAAAGATACTTGCCCGTGAACGTGAACTTAACATGAAACCGGTATTGCCTGCTTTTGCCGGACACGTGCCTGCCGATTTGAAACGCATCTATCCCGAAGCCGACATTCAGCATTTAGGTAAATGGGCTGGTTTCAAAGATGAATATCGTTGTAATTTTTTGAATCCGAATGATCCGCTGTTTGCTAAAATCCAGAAGCTGTTTCTGAATGAACAGAAAAAGCTCTTCGGAACCGATCATATTTATGGTTTGGATCCTTTCAATGAGGTTGATCCGCCTAGCTTCGAACCCGAATATTTGAAGAAGATTGCTTCGGATATGTATGCTACCTTGACTGCTGCTGATCCTAAAGCACAATGGATGCAAATGACATGGATGTTTTATTTTGACAAAGATAAATGGACATCTGAGCGAATCAAGGCTTTGCTGACCGGAGTACCACAAGATAAAATGATTTTGCTGGATTATCACTGTGAAAATGTGGAGTTGTGGAAACAAACCGAAAGTTTTCACAATCAGCCTTATGTATGGTGCTATTTGGGGAACTTTGGAGGAAATACTACGTTGACAGGTAACATCAAAGAAAGTGGGGAACGTTTGGAAAATGCACTTGTCAATGGAGGTAAAAATCTTCAGGGGATCGGTTCTACCCTAGAAGGATTGGATGTGATGCAGTTTCCTTATGAATATATTCTTGAGAAGGCTTGGAACTTGAATATAGACGATAAAAAGTGGGTGGAATGTTTGGCCGACAGACATGTAGGATGCGTGTCGCAACCGGTGCGCAATGCGTGGAATGTATTGTTTAATAATATTTATAAGCAGGTGCCTCGCACTCTGGGTACTTTAACAGGATATCGTCCGGAATGGAAGGATAACAGTAAAAAACGCACAAGCAATGTGTACAATAATGTTGAGCTGCTGGAGGTCTGGAAAATGTTGAATGAAGCACCATCCGACCAAAGAGATGCCTTCCGTTTGGACTTGATTACTATAGGTAGACAGGTAATGGGAAATTATTTCCTTGATGTGAAAATGGAGTTTGATAGAATGGCACAAGCCAAAGATTGTTATGCACTGAAAGCCTGCGGTGAGAAGATGAAGGAAATCTTGAATGATTTAGATAAACTGAATGCCTTTCATCCTTTCTGTTCGTTGGATAAATGGATTGACGATGCACGGAAGATGGGAGATACACCCCAGTTGAAAGATTATTATGAGAAAAATGCCCGTAACTTGATTTCTACTTGGGGGGGAAGCTTGAACGATTATGCAAGTCGTTCGTGGGCTGGATTGATAAGTGATTATTATGCAAAGCGCTGGGAACTCTATATCAATACCGTTATCAAGGCCGTTGAAACAGGAGTAGAGGTTGATCAAAAACAACTTGAAAATGAATTAAAAGAAATAGAAGAAAATTGGGTAAATACAACAGTTAAAAGCAGCAGCCGGCAAGGTGCTCATTTAACGACAGATGGGCTATTATCCTTTTCTACCTTTTTGTTTAGCAAATATCAAAGACTGGTGAAATAACAAAAGTCTGTTTATATTTGTTATTCGCAATTTATGCTATATCAGAAAGAATTAATATATTTGAGAATAAGGACTTGATATAATAAGTTGTTATTCATACTTTAAAATGATTAAGATGTTCCAGAAATACTCACAGGATGAAGCCCAAGCTTTGGTTAAGGCTCTGAAAGAGGGGAACCAGCTGGCATTTAGTATTGTATACAAGACATATGCTGCGCAGAGCTTTTCTTTGGCTTTTAAATATTTGCTAAATAAGGAATTGGCCGAAGATGCTGTGCAGAACTTATTCTTAAAACTCTGGCTGAGAAAAGAAGAAATTGATGAAACAAAGCCTATAAACAGATACCTTTTTACGATGTTGAAAAATGATTTACTCAATACACTGAGAGATTCAAAGAAAAACATCTGTTTACTGGAGGATTGTCTTTCAATGGTTTTGGAATTGGAAGACAATTCTCTAAATGAAAACCTCAAGCAGGAGCAAATGAATATCATACAACAAGCTCTTGATCAACTTTCTCCGCAACGCCGTAAGGTCTTTGAAATGAAAGTTTCAGGGAAATACTCTAATCAGGAAATTGCTGATAAACTTAATCTTTCGATAAATACAATTAAATTTCAATACAGTCAATCTTTGAAACAGATTCGCATGGCTGTGGGGGAACTCGGCTTATTGTTACTTTATTGGATGGTGTAGTATGATCGCTTTTTGATATGGAGCTCTCTCCGAAATTAACACGGTTTAACGTTGCCTATATAATACTTTTTTATAGTAGTGTGTATTATATAATAGATATTAGAATATGAAGTCAAAAAGAAAGAAACAAGTAAGCCAGAACTTTGAGGTGGTTGACAGCATTGGGAAATATATGGACGACGACATTCAAAGGCTGATAGAAGGTAAACAGATTGAATTAGGCAACAGAGATTTGCCTCCTTTTGATGAATATCGCATTTATAAGAATATTCAGAAAGCCGTGCTGCAGGAAGAAAAGCGAAAGAAGAGAAACCTTAGAATACCATTGCTCTTTAAGTGGACTGTAGCTTGTGCAATTGTTTTATTTATTGTAGGAGTGGGATATAATTTATATCAAAGTTACAATGAGGCCAATCTTATTTACCGTGAGGTTTGTGCAGTAAGAGGTGAAAAATTGCTAGTTTTACTACCTGATGGTAGCCGGGTATGGTTAAATTCCGATTCTAAATTAACTTATCCGGAGCAGTTTGCGAAATATCATAGAAAGGTAACACTGGAAGGGGAAGCTTATTTTGATATTGCTGAAAATAAGAAATCGCCTTTTCAAGTATTTGCCGAAAATGTAAAAATACAGGTTACGGGAACATGTTTTAATGTAAAAGCTTATGCTTCGGATAAGGTTATTAAAACCACGCTTGACGAAGGAAGCATCAATATTGGGCATGTAAGAAGCCGTAGACCTATGCAGCAAATGCTTCCTGGGCAAACTGCCGTTTATGAAAAGAGAAGTAATGTGATTAGAATAAAAACGGATAAATATCATGATGATGCTTCGAGTTGGAAGAATAATCGGTTTATTTTCAGGAATGCACCACTGAAAGAGGTGATTGCTACACTTGCACGTCATTTTGATATAGAAATTAGAGTTAAAAACGAAAAGATTACTTCATTTACGTACGATTTCGTTTGTAAGGGAAATGATTTGAACTACGTGTTAGAGGTTATGCAATCAATAACGCCTGTTCGTTTTAAAAAAATATCAGAATATACATATATTGTTGAATAAGTAAACTTTAATCTAATAATAAAAGCAAATTTATGAAAGCACTTTTAAAACCCATTATGTGGGTATGTCTTTTCTTCTTTGCGTATCAAAGTACGTATGCGCAGGCTCTGAAAGTAATGAGCTACAATTGTCGGATGTCTGGAGAAATGACTGGATACTCGGTAAAAGAGTATGCTGTATTTATCCGAAAATACAATCCGGATGTTGTGATGCTACAAGAAATAGATTACAACACCAAGAGAAATAAAATTCAAGATTTTACCACTCAACTGGCTGCAGAACTAGGTTTCTTTTCTGTATTTGGGAAAGCTATGGAAACCGGAGGTGGAGAATATGGAGTAGCTATACTTTCAAAGTACCCCTTTGCTTATATCAATAATAAACCTTTTGAAGGGGTAGACGGAGCTAAAGAAATACGTACTTTGCTGTATGCCGATATTCAAAAGCCGGGTACTTCGGAAGTCATTCGTGTCGCAACCACTCATTTGGATCATTCTACAGACTTGATAAGAAGTGCAATGGCTGAACAGATTAACGAACGTATAGGTTCAGGAGATGTTCCGACATTATTGGGAGGAGACTTTAATGCTCGCCCAGATTCAAAGGTGATAACTGAAGTGATGAAAAACTGGCAGAGAATCTGCGACCAGTCAAATACTTATCCGGCAGAAGGACCTACTATTAAGATTGATTATTTATTCGGACTTCCACAAAATAAGTGGAACGTGAAATCGTTTAAAGTATTGTCAAATCCGGAGGTTTCTGATCACATGGCTTTGTTTGCTGAAGTTGAATTTGTAAAATGAATGAAATATGAAATCAAATTATATTAATCTGTTATTTATAAGTCTTCTCTCCTGCTTCTTTGTATCATGTAGTGATGATGATAATAGGGGAGAGGATATTCCAGAATGGAATCGGTTCAGAACGACTGATGTACTGGTTTATGCGCACTTGTCGGAGCAAAATTTATTTAGTTCTTGTAACTATGAAGAAGTAGCAACTTCTATCAGGAATACTCCTCATGCAGTGGCGGTATTGGATAGAACAAATGCTGTTTATGGACAGACTGCGGTTATCAATACAGGAGTTGAGACAGCTAGAGAAAGTAAAAGAATTCCTGTGTTTGTACCTATTGATTACAATAGTGGAGAACAAAAATTAACAGGGAGTACCATACTTCTCCCTACTACTATTTCTGAAGTGACTCAATATGTTGTGAAAGATGATTGTCGGTTGTTGGAAACAAAAACCGAAGCAGTGAAGGGGATAGATATGTTCTTCTGTTCTTTATCCTTGACAAGTGAAGATTTAATTGCTCCAGCGGTAGAGGTATGTAAGGAAAACTTAAAGGAGCAGACGGTTTTGGTAGGAACCGTGAAACGTACGCTGTTACCTACACTGGAGTCGGCAATCTCTTCCAGCTTCGCTCCTGACAGCTATGCGTTCATGGAAGTAGAAAACAGAAAGGAAGACTCAGAGTATTGCATCTTTGTGCTGACTTCGCACAAATGGGCATTGAGAGGAGTAATCGAAACAGGTGTAAGCGGAGATTTACATTGTTTCCAATTACAAATTGAATCATTAAAATAAAAATTAAATGGTCATGAAACAATATATCAAAAACATACTGATGCTGATGTGTGTGCTTACATGGGGTATAGCGCTGACTGGTTGTAGTGATGATGAAGCCGATTATTCGGATGACAATGCTTTCCCGCCTCCTGCTGTAGAAATTACTTCTCTTGCCGAAATCACAGAGGTGGAGTATAACTCTACGGTGACAGTGTCTGCCACGAGTTCTTCTGCGGTAGGGATACATAGTATTTATGCTACACTGATGAAACTCAATGAAATGGGTGAATATGAAGAAATCAATGCCAAAGAACGCCAGTGCTTGGAAATTGACACGTTGGAAACAGATATGCATATAGAGTTTGATTTGAAGGTCAAGGTCAATACGCGTGAAGCTGCTGGTATCTTAGTATCATCGACCGACGTACTGACCAAGACCACAGAGAAGGTAATCCCTATTAAGAAGATTACCAAACTTCCGTCGCAAATCTTCACAGAGCCGGCAGAACTTCCTATATTGGTGCCAGGTGAGGAGATTGCCGTATCGGTTATGGTTTGTTCGGCTGTGGGCATCCAGTCTATAAAACATACGTTGTGCAATAAGATTCAAGGCGATTTGAAAGAATATACCGTTATTCCGGTATCGGGCAATCCGTTGGAGATGGACTTTATTTTGAAAACAATTGTTGATAATACAGATGCCGATGGAATTAAGATTGTGGTGGAAGATATAGAAGGTAAAAAAGAGGAAATAACTGTCAAGATTGAAGGTCTGGAAGGTGTCGACAATAATGTGGCACTTGTATTCGACAATGTTGAAATGGCACCAGAATGGGAACAGGCTTTAAATCCAGATCAACCTTATGTATTCTCGATAGAGGGAATTAAAGTAGGTGGCATGCAAAAACATGTGTTGAGTTTGAAGGAAATCAAGGCAAATGGTTCTGACGCAAACAGTGTAGATTTTGCTTTCGTCAATATATGGAGAAATCCAGAATTTACTTTCGTTAAAAATAGAGGCTTTTCATTTGTTAGTGCGTCACGTATTAGCGGAGGACCGATCGGGCGACAGTATGATGTGAATAACTGGATTAAGCCGGCTGGTGTTGCCACCCATAAAACACTGTTTACATTGATATCTGATGATAAGGTTTCTGAATTGGGTATTGATGAAATGATGCAGCATGCAGCTCCAAATGCTGAGACTTTTGAAGCCTTGAATGCACTGCAAAGTATCCCTAAAGGTGCTGATATGTTGATGCAACGCGTGAATGCATCTGAGCAATACCCAAATGATCCTTGTAGTGTGCAGATAAAAGATGGTTCTTATATTTCTTTTGTGACAGGAACGGGGAAATATGGTATCATTCAAGTTATTGAAGCTGCCGACGATACGGATGCATTAGTCCCGGGAGGATGTAAGATTGCTAAGCCCACAGGTGTTGAGAATAAGCAAGGACCAGCTTATACGGAACTGGGCATTTTTGGACTTACTTACGATGGTGTGGCATTGCTTTACGGACGTAAATGTAAGCTGAAAATTGTTGTTCAAAAGTAATGTTAGTAATTCATTAAAGAGTAATATCTTTATGAAAATAGAAAGCGGGATTTGGAATGAAGTCCCGTTTTCTATTGCTATATATTTATGTGATGATTTTAGTAAATACTATCTGCCCCAGTTATTAACAGTTTTTTAGTTGTTAATAATTGGGGATTTTTGTTTATGTATTTCTTGTTAATACTATAGACTTGATTTTACGGATTGGATTATCAATTTGTGATGTTTGGTATTGAAAAGTTTTTGTTCATGCCTCATGTAACATATAAGTGGAAGAAAGCCGGCACTCATTCTTTGAAGAAGGGTTCCGGCTTTGATACTAAATTGATTTTCGGGGAGTGGTTCCCCAATTTCCTGTGAGGGGATTATTGCAGTTCCCCGGTAAAAGTGGTTACACTTTGTGGCAAAAATTCCAAAGTACTTCCTGTAATTGTACCTTCCGACCATTGTTTGTCGGCTGTGGTAATATAATTTCTCAGCGAACCTTTTACAACTTTACCATTTTCAAGCAGAAGCTGAGACGTCAGCTGCCTGTCGGTGGGATTGACCACAACGATGGTGAACTGGTTGCCATAACGGAAGGACGAAACTTTTACTTCTTCAGGAAGTCCGTTCGGCTGGTTGCCCATACCTCGGCTTCCACGTGGAATGTAACGCGTATAGTTTCCAAACGTGTCGTATCGTTTGGTTTTGATGAAGCTGCCCTCTTGCTGATTCAAGACGATCAGACTTTCATTGGTCTTGGTGGGTTGTGCTCCCAACCACCAGATAATGGCACTGACTTGTGCCTCCATCAGATACTCATGGAAAGCAGTAGCCCAGCGCAGCCCATCCTCCATGGAAACATCCAGCGGGGTGATGTCACTTATTTCGGTAACCCACATCGGAATATTCCGTTTTGAAGCCTCTTCAAAAGGAACGATGGGAGTGCGTCTTAATTCTGCCGGAAGTGGAATTGTATCGGGTAATACATAACCATGTCCGGCGGCGATGATGTTCTTTTCAGGCATATCTGCATGAGTTTGCAGTACGTTGTTGACAAAATCGGCCGAGGAAATCATTTTGAGCCGGTCGAATACGGTTGACCATGCCGGGTTTTCACCAAACAGCACCTTGACTTCCAGGTTCCGTTTTTGCAGGGTAGGAAGCAGGTTATGCTGGATAAAGTCGCCCATCTCTTGAGGAGTCCATAAACAGGAATTCCAAGGAGCCGCATATCCCGGCTCATTGGAGGGTGAAACTGCATAGATGGGAATTCCGGCTTTGTTATACGCTTCACAGAAATCGGCTAAGTAGTCAGCATAATGCTGATAATGTTCACTTTTCAGCTTTCCTTGAGATGCCGGATACAGTTCGGTTGCCCGATTCCCGTCTTTCATCCAGGCAGGAGGACTCCAGGTAGAGAAAGTAAACCGTACTTCCGGATACTTCTGCTGCACATGCGAGGTGAGCCAAAATTGTCCCCGGCGCAGTAAATCATTCCGTTCTACTTTTTCGGGGTGCTGAGCCACGTGTAAACTGGTGTCGGAAGCAGTGGCAAAGTCTGCTTGAAGCTTACCGGTGGCATAGTGAGGAAAAATCTCTCCCCGGAGGATGTTGGCATGTAATCCGTCAGGCGCGAAAAGCGCATCAAGCACTTGCTCCCGTTTGGGAAAAATGAATACATCGTCTGCCCAATCTGCTTCGCCCACGCCAAATCCGTCGATGGTTTGGCGCAAGTCGTTGCATCGGAGTTTTGGGGATTATAGGGGGAGTATTATTATTTCCTTTACTTTCCTTTCCTTTACTTTGTGCACTTCTTTCGGAGTTTTTAGGCATTTCCTCGGAAGAAACGAGTATTTCCTCGGAAGAAATAGGCTTTTCTTCGGAAGAAATAAGGATAAACTCTGATATTACACATTTCCGCTTTGATAAATTGCAGATATACTGATACCGTTCCTGTATTCCTTTTGAAGTTATGATCTTCTCTTTTTCAAAAAGTTCATTAGAAAATAACCCGATTACTAAGCAGCTTTTAATCACCTCCTGAATATACACCTCTTCATACCCCGTTTGTTCCGAAATGATGAAGGGCAACTCTTTATCCCACCTCATGTAGTACCCTTGTTTATAGATAATACATAGCAGGAGAGCATATACAGTAACAGCTTTGCCACCTTGGTATTTGATTAATTTCCTAATCTTTAAATCCGAAAAAAAATCAATGTCAAAAGGGAAATATTCAAGTCCGATTTTATTCTTTCTCCCCATTTATCAATAGATTTGTAGTTACTACTCTCGCTGTTCCTCGTCCGGTATAACCCTCGTTTCAGCCCCAGTCTTATCTATTATA
>OGXG01001794.1_pt1 | contig 10241 bp, 7 predicted proteins | sample 1576251 | NCBI WGS metagenome assembly OGXG01 (sample SAMEA3541533, study PRJEB24748) | human gut metagenome | biome: human gut; feature: human-associated habitat; material: faeces | place: China | collected 2012
TAGAGCACAACACTTTTAATGTTGGGGTCTTGGGTTCGAGCCCCAAGCGGATCACCAAAGAATCAGAGAGTTACACCAAAGTAACTCTCTTTTTTTATGCCTTAAACGCGCCGGTTTACATGGTTCAGTTAAACCGAGAGTTAAACCAAGAATGGATTTTCCGGATCAGTTTTCCAAAATATTCTTGGCGTATCAGCCTTTCCCTTCAGCTCCCACTAGAAAGTTCGAAGCATTTATGCCCTCATACCCTCACTGCAAACATAACAAGCTAACTATAAACCATTTATGCGCCAATGGTAAAAATACTTGCTCTCACTCATACCCTCATGCCCTCACTACATTTTCAAGGAAAATTTCACATAGCATACTGTTTATCAATCATATACTCTCTTTTTTATAAACTATTCCAGCTTGACACAAAGTAGAGCATTCCAAGTCTTTTTCAATGAAAAAGCACCATAAAAGATTTGTACCTCCAAGGAATGACGGCTTACGATCCATCGGCAGAGATAAAAAACACCCCTGCCCTGATGTGGATTTTCATTCTGAACGTATGGAAGTTCATATACATACATATAAGAATGAATATAATATATGTATAACCCTGTACATACACCGGATTCATCACTAAAAGATTTTACCTGTATCCCCAAACCTTTCCCGCCGTATGATTAAAGGTTTTCTTCCCGTCTGTTTTATCTCCGCAAGCCTTTGGAGTTATCTCCATAAGCTTTGGAGTTATCTCCCAAGGCTATGGAGTTAACTCCAAAGGCTATGGAGATAGAATACATCCGCATAAAAAGGGTTAATCTGGAGATAGAAAAGGCTTAGGCAACAGGGCTGGATGCGATATGCATTCTTTTAATCCCGCCGACGGATTATTATTTTTCCGTATCTCCTCCTCTTGAATGTCACAACAGCAGAAAAACCGGACCGACAAACTTCTTTCACACACACTACAGATGTTTATACCGAGCCTGAAAAAAGAGATGAATGGAACAATAAAAACAGCCTTCATTAAATTTCTACCACCTCAATTTACCAACTGTTCAAACAAATGGCCACACTGTTCTATTTCTCCCTTTTAAACATAAATAATACCGATGGCTTGTTCATTCCTAGAATAATAAATACCTTTGCAGCCTTAATAAAAAAAGCAATGAAGTTTGATATAAAAAAACATATTTATTTAATACTTTTATTCATCTTATCTTTCACTGTAGAGACAGCTCAATCACAAGAAGTTACCAACATCCATATAGCAGCGACAGATACGGTGCCAACCTATACCAGCGACTCTGCCGTTATCAATTTCTTAAAGGATGCCGGCATTCCTATCACCCAAAACAGCAAACTGAAATTATTAAAAAGCGGTCGGGCCAAATTCATCGATCTCTTTGAAGAAATACGGCATGCCAAACATCATATCCACTTAGAATACTTCAATTTTCGTAACGATTCCATAGCGAACGCACTATTTGATTTATTGGGAGAAAAAGTGAAAGAAGGAGTGGAAGTCAGAGCTTTGTTTGATGCCTTCGGCAATTTGTCAAACAACAAGCCATTGAAAAAGAAACACATACAAGCAATCCGTGACAAAGGAATCGAAATTGTCAAGTTCGACCCTTTCAAATTCCCCTATATCAATCATGCCCTGCACAGAGACCATCGCAAGATTGTAGTCATAGACGGAAAAATAGGATATACCGGTGGCATGAACATAGCCAATTACTATATAAAGGGTCTGCCGGAAATAGGCGACTGGCGCGACATGCATATCCGTATAGAGGGAAATGCCGTAAACGAATTGCAGGACATCTTCCTGGCCATGTGGAACAAAAGCACTAAACAACACGTAAGCGGAAGCCAATACTATCCCCTACGAAACGATTCTACTTTCAAGGGAAATAAGAATGTAGCCATTGTAGACCGCATTCCGAAAAAAGAACCCAGACTGATGAGGCAGACTTATATCAAGTCCATTGATGCCGCACAGGATAAAATACAAATAGTGAATCCCTATTTCACTCCCATTCCAAGCATTAAAAAAGCCATAAAACGTGCGTTGAAGCGAGGCGTTGAAGTAGAAATCATGATACCGGGCAAATCGGATATTCCTTTTACCCCCGATGCCGCGTTCTATACAGCAAACAAGCTGCGTAAGAAAGGAGCAAAGATTTATGTGTACAATGGCGGGTTCCACCACTCTAAGATCATGATGGTGGACAGCCTGTTCTGCACTGTGGGAAGTACGAATCTGAACAGCCGCAGCCTACGCTATGACTATGAGGTCAACGCTTTCATTTTTGACAAAGAAACCACACATGAACTGAGCACCATGTTCGAGCATGACAAGCTGGACAGTACCCTGTTTACCAAGGAAGAATATAAAAAACGCTCCGGATGGAAACGCTTCGTCGGTTGGTTCGCCAATCTGTTCACTCCGTTCCTATAAACCTCTGCCACTTCCCCAAACAAAGGTTTACAGATTGTTTCATTTCCTGCAAGGACGGGGCTTATCCCATCCGCAAGTATGCTCCATGCAGTAAAGCTTGACAGGTCATCATCAAAGAGAGCAATGCCTGTAAGCAGGAGAAAGGTTACTCCACCATCACGGACGGTATCCCTGACAAGTGTGGAAAACCACGGCTTAGCTGCAAGGAAACGCTTTTCTCTCCGTATGTTTCACTTTATTATAGAACAAAGATAAAATAAATCGCTTTTTCATCCCCATAAACTACGATATTTTTCTTATTTTTGCCCAAATATGTAATTCCGCCCGAGAAGGCATAAGAGAACGAGACAGAACGATGAGAGTAGTTGATTTAATAAAAAGCACGGACAATACGGCTTTTTCTTTTGAAATTCTCCCTCCGCTGAAAGGAACGGGTATTGAAAAACTGTATAAAACGGTTGATACGCTACGCGAATTCGACCCTAAATATATCAATATTACAACCCACCGCAGCGAATATGTGTACAAGGAGCTGGGAAACGGGCTGTACCAACGTACACGCCAGCGCCGCCGTCCCGGAACAGTTGCTGTTGCCGCCGCTTTGCAGAACAAATACAATATAACGACAGTGCCACATATCCTGTGCAGCGGTTTTTCCCGCGAAGATACAGAATATGTATTGTTAGATCTACAATTCCTGGGCATCACCGACTTGTTGGTACTGCGTGGTGACAAGGCAAAGCACGAATCAGCTTTCGTACCCGAAAACAACGGTTACAACCACGCCATAGAACTGGAAGAGCAGATCAATGATTTCAATAAAGGCGTATTTGTAGACGGTTCCCCCATCAAGGTAACAGGAACTCCGTTCAGTTATGGAGTAGCCTGCTATCCTGAAAAACACGAGGAATCACCCAATATGGAACAAGATATTTATTGGCTGAAGAAAAAGATTGAAGCAGGAGCTGAATATGCTGTGACACAGATGTTCTATGACAACCGCAAATATTTCGAATTTGTAGAAAGGGTAAGAAAAGAAGGAATCAATGTACCTATTATTCCGGGTATCAAGCCTTTCCGCAAATTATCCCAGCTGAACATGATACCCAAGACGTTCAAGATAGACTTGCCGCAAGAACTGGCAAGCGAAGCGATGAAATGTCAAACAGATGAAGAAGCGGAAAGTCTTGGCATAGAATGGTGCATACACCAGTGCCGTGAATTAATAGCCTGTGGGGTTCCCAGCATTCATTTCTATACCGTAAGTGCCGTGAACAGTGTAAAGGAAGTTGCAAAAGCAATTTATTAAACAGTAAATAAATGACTATAAAAAGCAATGTTATTTAAAGATGTAATAGGACAAGAGGAAGCAAAACAGCGGCTCATAGCCGAGGTAAAAGAAGGAAGAATCCCTCATGCACAACTGATTTGCGGTCCCGAAGGTACAGGAAAGTTGCCTTTGGCAATAGCTTATGCCCGTTACATCTGCTGTGAAAACCGTGGTGAACAAGATGCCTGCGGAATTTGCCCCACTTGTGTGAAATTCAATAAGCTGATACATCCCGACCTGCATTTCGTTTTTCCTGTTATCAAGAAAAAAGCCGGAAAGGATACCGTATGCGATGATTTCATAGCAGACTGGCGCAACTTTGTCCTGCAGAACCCATATTTTAATCTGAACCATTGGCTGAAAGAGATGGGAGCAGAAAACCAACAGGCGCAAATCTTTGTAAAAGAGAGCGATGAGATTGTACGAAAACTCAGCTTGAAATCCAGTCAAGGCGGTTACAAAATCATGATTATATGGCTTCCCGAAAAGATGAACGTGGAATGCAGCAACAAACTGCTGAAGTTACTGGAAGAGCCTCCTGCCATGACTGTCTTTTTATTAGTATCCGAAGAGCCTGATGCCATTTTGCAAACGATCCAAAGCCGTACCCAACGATTTAACATTCATGGGATCAAAGAACCTGAAATCTCAAAAGTATTGCAAACCAAATACGGACTACAACCGGAAGATGCTGACGATATAGCACACCGCTCAGAAGGCAATTTTCTGAAAGCACTGGAAACCATACATCTGAGCGAGGAAAACAAACTGTTCTTTGAACTCTTTATAAATTTGATGCGCCTTTCCTATCAACGGAAGATACGCGAAATGAGACAATGGAGCGATGCGGTAGCCTCCATGGGGCGTGAACGTCAGAAGAATTTTCTGGCCTACTGCCAACGTATGATACGAGAAAACTTCATATACAACTTTCATCAACGTGATTTAGTGTATATGAATCCCGAAGAACAAAATTTTTCCACCCGTTTCGCACCGTTTGTCAACGAGCGGAATGTGATGGGCATAATGGACGAACTTAGTGAAGCACAATTACATATAGGACAGAATGTGAATCCCAAAATGGTGTTCTTTGATTTCTCTTTAAAAATGATTGTGCTATTGAAAAATTAAAAGTTGAGAATTGAGCATTAAAAAATAACAGAACCGCATGGCATTTATTTCTTAGTTCTCAATTTTCAATTCTCAATTAAAACAGAATTATGGACAATGAATTCAAATTAAAGAACGGAAGCGGCTGTTTGTGTTGCAAAGGCTGCGGACGACAGGATAAGCAGCTGAACACCTACGACTGGCTGGCTGATATTCCCGGCAACACCGAGGAACAGGAAATGGTTGAAGTTCAATTCAAGAATACCCGCAAAGGGTATTATAAGAACAGCAACAAACTGAAGCTGGAAAAAGGGGATATAGTAGCTGTAGAAGCAAGCCCCGGACACGATATCGGTACAGTAACCCTGACGGGAAGATTGGTACCTTTGCAAATGCGTAAGGCAAACATCAAACCCGATGCCGAAATCAAGCGTATCTACCGCAAGGCAAAACCTGTAGATATGGAAAAATACGAGGAGGCAAAAGCCAAAGAACATGACACAATGATCCGGTCCCGCCAGATAGCCAAGAATCTGAACCTGGACATGAAGATCGGTGATGTGGAATATCAAGGCGATGGCAACAAAGCTATCTTTTATTACATCGCGGACGAACGTGTAGACTTCCGCCAACTGATCAAAGTACTGGCCGAAGCTTTCCGTGTACGTATAGAAATGAAACAAATTGGCGCCCGTCAGGAAGCCGGACGCATTGGCGGTATCGGACCTTGCGGACGTGAATTGTGCTGCGCTACCTGGATGACAAATTTTGTATCTGTATCTACCAGTGCGGCACGTTATCAAGATATTTCTCTGAATCCCCAAAAGTTAGCCGGACAATGTGCCAAGCTGAAATGCTGCCTAAACTATGAGGTAGACGCCTATGTAGAGTCCCAAAAACGCCTTCCAAGCAAAGAAATGACTTTAGAAACGACGGATAGTACATTCTATTTTTTCAAAGCGGATATTTTGAAGGGAACTATCATGTACTCTACTGACAAAAACTTCATAGCTAATGCTGTAACCATCACCGCACGCCGTGCTTTTGAAATTATTAATATGAACCGACGGGGTGAGAAACCGGAAAGCTTAACCGAATCTGTCAAAAAGAACGAACCTCAAAAGCCCGTTGATTTAGTAGAACAAGAAAGCTTAACCCGATTCGACAAACGAAAAGGCAACAACAGCAACCGAAAGAAAAAACGTAAGCCGGAAAATAACGGTAATAACGGAGAAGGTACTCCCAATGAAAACAGACGTCCGCAACAACCTAAAGAGAACCGGTCACAACAACCCAAAGAAAACCGGCCACTTAGAGAAGGACGTCCCAAACAACCTAGAGAGCCTAAAGAAAACAAGGCTCAGCAGCCACGCGAAGAGAACGGAAACCGCCCTAAAGAAGAAAATCGCAACAGGGAAAGTCGCAACCGGGAAGAGCGCAGTCGTGAAAATCGGGAAGACGGAAACCGGAACCGCAATAAACGCCGCCCCAATAATGGTAATAATGAAGGAGGCAGTGAAAACCGGAATAACGGAGGAGGAAAGGAAAATGACAACAAGAACAACGGAAACAATAGCCAAATCCCGAATGAAAAGCCACAAACTCCTGTATCAACTAAAGAATAAACTGACATGGCTGCCAATACTCATATTGGCAGCCTGTCAAAACAATATCATCTATCACTCTTACGCCCCCGTCCCCCTTGACGGATGGGATAAAAGTGATACTCTTGTTTATACCCTGCCCAATTCTATCCCTGCCGGAAATTACGAAGCAGAAATCGGTATCCGTTATCAAGAATCTTATCCTTACAGAGATATTTGGCTAGAAGTCAGCCATAACACAAAGGATACTTTGACTTACGTCACAGACACTTTACAACTTTTTCTGGTTGACGAAGCTGGAAATAAAACAGGAAATGGTCTTTGTGGATTATATCAATGTGACCTGCCTTATAAAGCATCTATTCCTATCCGTACAGAAGGAAGCGCACGTACTTTCCGCATCGTCCATATCATGACGGACAACCCGTTGACGGGAATCAGCGATATAGGTATCCGGTTGCGCAAACCGGAAAACCAATAAGCTCTAACGTTTTCCCCGCCCTGCATCAATACGCAAGAATACAAAAAGCAAGATCGTAAATCCCCACAAAGAAGATCCCCCATAACTGAAAAAAGGCAGTGGTATGCCTATAACGGGGGTCAGTCCTAAAACCATACCTATATTAATAAACAGATGGAATAAGAAAATGCTTAATACCGAATATCCATAAACACGGGCAAAACGAGTATGCTGACGCTCCGCCACCACAATAAGACGCAAAATAAGTCCGGTAAAAAGAAACAATACGGCCGCCGAACCTATAAAGCCTTCTTCTTCTCCTACCGTACAGAAGATAAAGTCTGTATCCTGTTCAGGCACATACTTCAGTTTAGTCTGTGTACCATTCAAAAAGCCTTTCCCCCATAAGCCTCCCGACCCAATAGCAATCTTACTCTGATTCACATTGTATCCTGCCCCCGCCAAATCTTCCTCCATACCAAGCACCACTTTAATACGTATCTGCTGATGTGGCTCCAGCACATTATTGAAAACATAATCGGCAGAAAAAAGAAATCCCACCGAACCTATCGCAAATAGAGCAATATAAAAATAATTACGCATACGTTCATGCATAGAAAGGAAGATCAAATAGAACAATAAAACTACGCACAATCCATATTGGAACCAAGTAATGTCAAAAGGGATAACATAATACGAAAATAATAAAGCCAGCAAGGTACCACCAACACCAATCCCTCCGATATACCACACTACCGATGCTTTTTTGCAATAACTATTAACTAATAAAGCAGAAAGGATGACTATCAGCAGCAACACAGAAAATTCACCGATGGAAGTACAGTCATCCGCCATCAATTCATTGCCAAAACGGATTCCAACTACAAAATAGACCACGGCGCAAATCCCGGCAAACAAAATAGAACCCGGCATCCCCTCCCGGTACAACATAAAAAAGAAAGCCAGATAAACCAAAGCCGACCCCGTTTCCCGTTGCAAAATAATAAGCAGCATGGGCAGCAACACCATCCCTACCACAGGCAATGAATACTTTAACTTACTCATTGTAAACCCGTAGACATTCATAAATTTAGCCAAAGCCAGCGCCGTGGCAAATTTAGCAAATTCCGCCGGTTGCAAACTTACAGGTCCGAATTTTATCCATGAGTAAGATCCCTTAGTATCCTCTGCCAGAAAAGGTGTTATCAACAACAGCAGCATCATGCCTCCATATAAAATGTAAGCAAACATATCATATAACTTATCCTCCAACATCATCAGGATAAATCCGAGCCCCAAAGAGCAACAGATCCATACAAACTGTTTTCCTGCCCTAGTGTCGAAACTAAAAAAATCAATCTCACCATAATCATAGCTGGCTCCACATACGCTGAACCATCCAAAGATAACCAGCATCAGATAAATGCAGATAGTCATCCAGTCCACTGATTTCCATATACTATCGTTCGTGTATGCCATAATCTATTCGTCTGTTTTGTATTTCCGCCGCTTTCGCCTCACTTTCCGGTGAAAGTTCGCCTTTTAAATATTTCTCCATCATCAATGCACCGATAGGTACACCATAGGTTGCTCCCCAACCTCCATTCTCTACATAGACTACCACGGCAATCTTAGGATCATTCATTGGTGCAAACCCCATAAAAGCAGAATGGTCCTTTCCACGGTTTTGCGCCGTACCTGTCTTGCCACACACTTCAATTCCCGGAATATTCGCATTACGGCAAGTTCCTCCCAATACTGCCGAACGCATACCTTCGACTACCGTCTGATAATGTTCACGGCTTACTTTAGTATAACGTTTGGTCGTATACAGGGTATCCAACGGCTCGTCTTCCACTTCTTTCACTACATGCGGAGTAATATAATAGCCCCGGTTAGCAATAGTAGCCCCAAGGTTAGCAATCTGCAACGGAGTAGCCGTCACTTCCCCCTGGCCGATGGAAATAGAAATAATCGTCAGTCCGTTCCATGATCCCCGATAGTTCTTATCATAATAAGCAGCATTCGGGATCATCCCACGCTTCTCACCCGGAAGGTCTACTCCCAAAGGATAACCAAATCCCATAGAAACCATATAATCACGCCATGTATTCATGGCAGTCTGTACAGAACCATACTTCTTCTTCGCCCCTATCATGTGAAACAACCCCCAACAGAAATAACCGTTACAGGAAGTTGCAATGGCAGGCACCAAAGGCAGGGGCGACCCATGAGAGTGGCAGCCCACCCTAAGACCGGCATACACAAAGCCATGATAGCAAGAATAGGCTGTCTGAGGAGTAATAATCCCCTCTTGCAGGAAAGTCAACGCCTGAGTAGTCTTGAAAGTAGATCCCGGTGGGAATTGCCCCATAATAGAACGGTTCAGCAATGGTTTCCAACTGTCACGCGCCAGTTCCAGATGATTTTTACCCCGTTGGCGCCCCACCATCAATCTTGGGTCAAAAGTGGGAGCAGATACCATACAAAGTATTTCTCCTGTGGATGGCTCGATAGCCACTATACTGCCTATCTTCCCTTCCAACAGACGCTCTCCCAACATCTGAAGCTCTATGTCTATACCTAGTTTCAGATTCTTCCCCGGAACGGGAGTCTTGTCATATTTCCCGTCCATATACCGTCCCTGAATACGTCCACGGGCATCGCGCAGTAATATCTCCACTCCTTTCTCGCCCCTCAACTGTTTTTCGTATGAGCGTTCCACCCCCTGTTTCCCTATGAAGTCACCGCGTACATAGTAATCATCGGCTTCAATATCCCCCTTGGACACTTCTGCAATATCTCCCAGAACATGAGCAGCCGCATTGTAATTATACTGGCGGATAGTACGCCGCTGAATATAGAAACCGGGAAACTTGAACAGTTTTTCTTGGAAGACTCCGCACTCTTCTGCCGAAAGCTGCTGCTCAATCTGGGGTGTACGGAAGCGCTGAACTTTGATGGAGGAGGTTCCTCTACCCTGTATGTCAAGGAACTGGGCGTTATCAACACGCCGAGTGAAGGAAGCCTGAGAGCTGTAAAAAACGGCCTTTTCATTACAACTCCTGTCACTACAGATAAGGAAATAGCTCAAATCCGCTTTGCCGATTATGCGAAAAAAGCGGAACAGAACAGTTACTACTCTCCAGTGATATACGGCTACAACGCACAAGGATTGCTCATCGATACAAACGTGAAAGGAATAACTCTTTCCTGCAGTACCGAATTGGGAGAAGTACAAGAAAACGGTACTACCGTATTATGTAGCGGTGCAGGTACTCA